>Ga0307991_1000069_pt1 | contig 81208 bp, 60 predicted proteins | sample EllFjometagen131_FD_203146 | JGI IMG/M metagenome (GOLD analysis project Ga0307991, IMG submission 203146) | Marine microbial communities from Ellis Fjord, Antarctic Ocean - #131 | ecosystem: Environmental > Aquatic > Marine > Unclassified | place: Southern Ocean | collected 2014-10-08
AGTTATTAAAGACTGTGGAGATAGAGCAGCTCGATTAACTAAGCAGCTGTTAGGTTTTTCAAGGAAACAAGTTACTGAGAAAATTAATATAGATATCAATCAGACAATTACTGAATTGGATAAAATGCTAAAAAGACTAATTGGTGATGAGATTTCCCTGGAAACTGATTTTCATGAAAACACGTGTATGGTCTATGCAGATAAAAGTCAGATTGAGCAAGTTCTTGTTAATCTTGTTGTTAATGCGCGAGATGCAATTGAAAAACATGGGAAAATACTTATATCAACTTCTATAGAAGACATGGATAGTGATTTTAGGGAACGTCATAATCTTGCTGACAATCAAGAATATATTCTTATTTCAGTTAATGATTCTGGTTCAGGCATGAGTAAAAAAATCCAGGAAAAGATATTTGAACCATTTTTCACAACAAAAGAAGTTGGAAAAGGAACCGGACTTGGCCTATCAACAGTATTTGGTATAGTTAAACAAAATGAAGGTACTATTCTTGTTGAATCAGAAGAAGGTAAAGGCTCTGAATTTAAAATATATCTCCCGAGAATTGCTGCACAAGCCAAAAAAGAAAAGGTTGTAGAACAAGACCTCGATTTTCAAAAACCGGGTAATGAAACGATTCTCTTAGTAGATGATGAAGATAGCATTAGAGATTTCCTAACTGAGATATTAGAGGAAAAAGGATATAAAGTTATTCAAGCCTCTAATGGTTTGCAGGGATTAAACAAATTTAAAAATACTAACGATAAAATCGACTTATTGATCTCAGATATAACAATGCCAAAAATGAGCGGTCCGGAATTGCTAGATGAGCTAAGACAGCTGCAACCGAATATAAAAGCGATCTTCATTTCAGGAAATGTTGATGATAATTTCATTAAAGAACAAACCGCTAAATCAAATATCAGTTTTCTGCATAAACCTTTTACGTACGAATCGATCATTTCCATAATCAGAAAAACTTTAGATACTTAATAATTGAAAAAAGGAATTAATTTTGAAAAAAAGAAAAGCAGAACTTGAAAAACGTATATTTGTCTTGTTTTTTATAATGACCTTTCTTCTTGTTTTACTACTTGTATTCATAGAATGGGAATTAGCAAAATTTGGTATAAACAAGTATGAAGATCATAATATCCAACATACACTTTCTGAATTAAAGATCGCTCAAACAGAAATGATGATGGAAAAACAATATTTACTTCAAAATCTAGAAACTGATAATACGATTATTACTGCCCTTAAAAACAAAAACTACAATCTCATTGAAAAATACATCGAAACAAAATATAATGATGATTCTATTGATAAGCTTACACTTTGCAATAAACAACGCGAATTCATTTTTGGAGAACAATGGGGATTAATAGATAAATACATGCCGCAAATATACCGAGACATTGCCAGAGAAAACTCTGGTGTTTTCATCGGGAATTTTGGCAATAGATTATTCCAGATATCATACAATCCAATATTCATTTCCAATGAAATAAAAGAACTCCTCGGTGTTCTTATTATGATAGAAAATTTTGATATGACTAATTTGAAATTAAATTCCAATTCCGAAGTAAACCTTATTTCATATGATAAAACCCTGTCGGAAAATACCATACCGGAAAATCTGACTGATCATATTTCAGATATCAATGACATTATTGAGTCAATGACCGAAAATAAATTGCAGCAAACTATTAAGAAATTTAATATCTCTAATGCTGCTGGCATAATAATATTCTATGACCTTTCAAATGAACCAACTGGAATATTCATCATTTCTTACACAAGGTATGTAAATCAATTTGTGCAGCAAAGTATACTTATTTTCATATTAATACTTTTAGCATTTACGTTATTTATGATTAGCCTACTTGGTAATTGGTTTAGTAAGACTATTCTTATCCCAGTCAAAAATATTAGTAATAAAATGCAGGATATTGCTGAAAACCCGGCAAAATTAGAACCAATTGAAAAACTGTATTCAGGTATATTGGGTGATATGGTAACCTCCTTTAATACCATGAACATTGCACTATCAAAACATGGTCAAACCCTCAAAGAATATAAAGAGTTAACGGATAATCTGGATACAGGGATATTCTGGCTAAATAATAATTTTGATGTAATCTTGTTCAATCCAAGCTTTATAAAAATAATGGAAATGGATGAACATCAGTTGACGCATCAGAACTTAAGTAAATTAATGGGATTAGATGAAAAACAATTTGCAAAATTAGCTAAAGCTCCCTTAACTTTCCCAAATTTAAAAATTTTTCCCAATGGAAATTTAAAATATGTTGCTTTAAACATTCGAGCTGTAAAATATGATTTAAGTACAAAGTTCTACGGAAGCATTATTGATGTTTCCAAAGATGTTAGAGAAACTAAGGCGAGAGAATCTCTTGAAATGGAATTGATAAAGAGCAATAAATTAGCTGATATCGGTAAAAGAATTGAAGGTATTGTACATAATATTAACTCTCCCTTAAATGCCATATTGGGTTATGCTCAACTTATGAAGAAAGACTTAAAGGATAATGACGACTTAGATAAAATCATCGCTGCAGGTAAAAATATTGCCCAAACGGTTAAGGGACTCTTAACAAAAGTAAAACAAAGTAATATTTCAATAGATCGTCCCATTAGTATAAATGATATGATTTCTCAAGAACTAGATTTTTGCAAACATAATCTATTCTTCAAACATTATGTAAAACTAACTACAGATTTTCAAGAAGGACTTTCAACCGTTACTGCTTCATATGGTGATCTTAGTCTCTGTACTGCAAATATTATTAATAATGCTATTCAGGCAATGAAAGACAGTATTCAAAAAGAGCTTGCCGTCAGTACTCATGAAAAAGACAATATGATATACATCAAGATCACTGATACCGGAGAAGGTATATCAAAACATAATGTAAATAAGATCTTTAAGACTTATTTTTCGACAAAAGCTGGGAAATCAGGAACTGGTTTTGGACTTGGTCTAGCTATAACAAAAAGCATAATTGAAAAATATAATGGTAAAATAGAAGTAGAATCTAAACTTGATTTTGGATCAATATTTACTCTTATTTTACCAAAAACAAAAGGATAATTATATGTTTGGCAACGATAAAAAGAGAGCTAAAATCCTAATTGTTGATGATGAACAGGATACAAGAGATATATTCCGCAGACATCTAGAAGATGAATATTCTATTGATACTGCAGATTCAGCAAATGCAGCTATTGAAAGGTTAAAAAGCAATTCATATCAAGTCGCTCTCAGTGATCTTGTCATGCCTGGAGAAGATGGATTAAGTCTTTTGAAAAATATCAAAAAAAGTTGGCCAGAAATTGCTGTTATGGTAATAAGTGGAAAAGCATCTATCGAGATGGCAGTAGAAGCTATGAAATTGGGTGCTGACGAATTTATTGAAAAACCTGTGGAAGATCTTGATCTTCTAAAATTAAAAATAGAGAAATTATTAAAAACAAAATGGCAAACAGATGAGATTAAAAGATTAAGGACAATATTAGACAACAAATTTGATAGAACTCATATTATTGGCAATAGCTTTGCCATTCAAAAAATTATGGAAAAAGTAAAAAAGATAGCTCCCCTTGATACAACCATTCTTATTTCTGGCGAAACAGGTGTTGGTAAAGAGCTTATTGCTGACCTGGTTTATATAAATAGCAGTAGAAATAATAAGAAATTTGTAGCTATTAATTGTGGTAGTTTACCTGAAAGCCTTTTAGAGAGTACACTTTTTGGTCATAAAAAAGGTTCTTTTACCAGTGCTATAAAAGATAAAATCGGCTATTTTCAAGAAGCTGATGGAGGTACACTCTTCTTAGATGAGATTACAGAAACAACACCGGCATTTCAGGTAAAACTTCTTAGGGTTCTTGAAAAAGGAATTATCCGTCAAGTTGGTGGAGAGAGTGACGTACATGTTGATGTTAGAATAATTGCAGCTACTAATAAAGATCTTGTGGTAGAGGTTGAAAAAGAAAATTTCCGAGAAGATCTATATTACCGCTTGAACGTAATCCATTTACTTATCCCACCATTAAGAGAACGACGTGAAGACATAAAACTGCTAGTAAGTAAGTTCATCTCCGAATTTTCCAGTAAATACAATAAGCAAGAACTTAAAATCTCAAATGCTACACTTTCAATTCTACTAAACCAAAAATGGAAAGGAAATATTAGAGAATTAAAAAATACAATTGAACATTCTGTTGCTCTTGCTTCTCACGATATGATTATTCCAGAAGACCTTCCAGACCACATCTATAGTGATACTCCAAAAGATATTAGTACTTCTTCACCCGAATTTAATGGTTTAAAATATCCTGAAGCAAAGAAGAAATTTGAAATAAATTATATAAGAAATTTAATGGAGCAATGTAATGGAGATGTTACAAAAGTATCCAGAATATCAGGTATAAAACGTCAGAATTTATATGAAAAATTTAAAAAATGCGAAGTTAATCCTAATGATTATAGACGATCTTAATTTTATTGCTAGTTAACCTAAGTATTGTAATAATGAAGTAGCATAGCATCAGATAATCACTCAGAATAACTCTTTTAGGAAATATTCTAAACATTGTGTTCAAGGCAATTCCAAGTATTAATAAGATCAATCCTGGTTTTATAATAAATATTAATTTATTCGTTTTAAGCACCATTAAAGACAATGGTAACAACTAGTATACATTCATGTATGAAAGCAATTGCTGCTGAAAATAGATAATGTAATTCTGCAATATCTGTGAGTAAATATAAGCAACTAAAGTCTATAACAAATGCTATACTGCCAACAAATGTATAACGAAACAACTGAATTAGTGTATTATCCGTCTTTTGTATAAAAAGTTTATTTAACATAATTATCTTCTTTTTGCGATTGTTTATCAATAATTAACCATTATTTTTCAAGATTTGTATTCATGACACAATACTATTACACAACAAAATTCATTGTAATTTTTATATGACGTTTTTAATGAAAACATTTTTTTTCTTTAATAAAAATAATTTTTTACTTGCCTGTTTTAAAACAGCTTTATAAAGTCGTTTACGAATTTTGTATTTAAGAATTAATTGAAAAATATTGCATTGGCACACTTATTGCAGGAGTGTTCGGTGTGATTAAAAAAAAGTGAATTAAAAAAGTGAACTTAAAAAACCAAATTAGGAGGGTATAATGGGAACACAACAAATTCTATTGATCGTATTAAGTGTAATTATCGTAGGTATCGCTGTAGCAGTAGGTATCACAATGTTCAATGCTCAGGCAACGAACTCTAACCGTCAGGCCATAGTTGGTGACATGAATAATTTAGCATCTTCAGCTCTGGCATTTTACAAAACACCAGAAACTCATGGTGGTGCTGGTAATGTATCTGGTTGGGGAACAACACCAACTGTTAATAAAATTGGTATGTGGTTAGGATATGATTGGACAGGAACTAGTTGTTCTACTGGAAATGGAACCTATACCATAACCCTTGCTGCTGATGTTGTTACAATTGTTGGTTGTGGAACTATGGAAGGTAATGTTAGTGCATTTGTTAACACCCCAGCTGCTAATGGACCAGGTAAAGTACAAGCAATAATGACAATAACTGGGCAGACTGATGCAATTACTATGGTTTTACAAAATTAAAACACTGAAACAAAACACAAAATTGATGTAATATGGGAAGATCCATCTTCCCATATTACTGTATTTTTTAATAATCTTTGAGTTAAGGATAACATATGCAATATGAATTTAGGTATCAAGGTATCACGCGCGACGGTAAGGGCGTGCAAGGTATTGTTTTAGCTTCAAGTATGAGCAAAGCTAAAAAGATAGTCCAAGACTTTTCTGAAAAACACAAGATCAGAATTAATTCCATACTCAAAAGAAGTTTATTTTTATACAATCTAAAATTACCAAATGGGAAAAAGGTCAAAGGTAGACAATTCGCTTTTACAAAAGGTGAGGTAAGCCGTGCCCTGATTAATATGGGCTATAAAAATGCAAAAATTGAAAAAGCTATTATTGATATCAAAATAAAACCTCCTTTTGCCAGTATACTTATGTTTGTAAACTTGAGTTCCTTTCTTTTAAAAGAAAAAATGAGTTACGATAAGATCTTACGGATGCTTGCAGATGAAGAGTCAAATCTCACTCTAAAAGAATCTTTAAAGAAGATCGAAAGTGAATTAAAAAAAGGAAAGGAAGGAACTGAGGTATTTGCAAAACACCAGGATGTATTTGGAAAATTTCCGGCTTATATGCTTGGATTGGCTACAAAATCTGGTAATATGGCTGAAGTTTATGATGCAACAGCAAAATTCATGGAGCGCGAAATGGAATATAGAAAAAGCCTACGCTCCGCTTTATTGATGCCTGCATTTACCGTATTAGCAATGTTTGGAGCGGTCCTATATTACATTGTGAAGGTATTCCCTGATACAGCAAAAATGTTTCTCAGATTTGGCATTGATCTACCTCCAATGACTGCAGTCACTTTAGACATTAGTGATTTTTTCGCTGTAAACTGGTGGTGGGTAGTTTTGATAATAATAATCCCAATTATCGTAACTGCACTCTGGTGGCGTACTCCAAAAGGAATGTACTGGCGTGATAAACATCTTATAAGATTACCTGTAATGGGTCATCTCATGCACAAACAAAGTATTGAAATTTTCTTTAGAGTATTTTCCGCAATTTATTCCGGAGCTGAAAATAATATTGAAACTCTAACAGCCTCTGCTGAAGCTTGTAAAAATAAATATATAGAAATAGGAGTTAAGGATATCGCCTTACCGCTCATGCTTAAAGAAGGTATGTCGCTTGTTCCCGCACTAGAGAAAGCTGATGTTTTCAATCAAAGCACATTAAGCCGATTAAAAACCGGTACCGAATCTGGAAACATTCTTCAATCTGCACAACAGATAGCTACTTTCTATGAGAAAGAGACAACTTATAAAATGGACAATATTATTCAATCTATTCAAGTATTTATAGGTATGTTCGTAGCACTCGTTATCACACTTCTAACAATTGTTTCATCTGAAGTTGCTATGATCTCACCGAATACACCAGGTATGTAAATTAAGGAGATATTTTGATAAGAAAATCCAGGTTTGGTCAATTATTATTAAAAAAAAGAGGTTGTCGATCTAAAGATCCTGGAAAAAGCACTTATAATTCAAGCTGATGAAGATCCGGTAAGTCCGAGAAGTTTGGGAGAAATTCTCGTAGATGATTTTAAAATCAATCATCATGCTATCTATGGTTTACTTGCAGAATTATATGCATTTCGTACAATAGAGATTGATATAAATAAAATTGATAAAACTAACATAAAACATACAAAAGAGATTTTACAGAAATTTCCTGATGATCTCAAAAAATCTTTATTATATAAAAAAGTTCTCCCCTACCAAATTGCTTATGGGAGAAGAAACACACTTATAGTTCTTGCAGCCGATCCAACAGACAAGATTACTGAACAAATACCAATTGATTCGGAATACAAGAAGTATGAAGTAGTATATTGCAAATTAAAGACATTAGAAGAATTAATTGCTCTTATTGCTCCTCAAAAAAATGAATTCTTAGATCTTTTACAAGAAGCTGAAGAACAGATTGAGGAAATGGATGAATCAAAATCAAGATCTGAAATTGATGAATACGCCCTTGACGATGAGATTAATAAAAGCTTGCTTGTTAATTTATTTGAAGGCTGTTTAATAGAAGCCGTACGTAAAGGAGCAAGTGATATTCACATAATACCTTATCGCCGATCATCTGTAGATTTCTTTTTCAGAGTAGATGGTAAATTAATTCAATGGCATAGACAAGAAAGAACTTCGCCTGAAGCAATCTCTGCTGTTGTGAAAGATAGAGCTGTTGGTGTAGACCGTTTTGAAAGAGATACTGCTCAAGACGGATTTATGCAAAGAGTCATCGATGATCATTTAATTCGTTTCAGAGTATCTATCATTCCAATTACTTCATCTGAATATGAGAGACGTTTTGAAAGTGTTGTTATTAGAACCATTGATGATAGAAATGTTATTACTGATTTGAGAAAGCTTGGTTTTCAATCTAAAGCTGAAAGTGATTTTTTGAAATCTATTACTAAATCTAAAGGTATTATTCTAGTTACAGGACCAACAGGTAGTGGTAAATCTACAACACTTATGGCTGCTCTATATCATGTTATAAATCCTTCTGTAAATGTTCTTACTTGCGAAGATCCTGTTGAATATCATATCAAGGGTGCTAGACAATTGAAAATTGGAAATAGATTTACGTTTGACTCTGCCATTCGTTCTATTCTCCGTCATGACCCTGATATTGTCATGGTTGGTGAGATCCGTGATAAAATTACAGCAGAAATAGCAATAAAACTGGCTAATACAGGGCATCTTACATTTTCCACCTTGCATACTAATGATGCTCCAAGTGCAATTTCACGTATGTACAAAATGGGTGTAGAAACTTTTCTTTTAGCTTATGCAATTAATATTATTGTTGCCCAACGTCTTGTTAGAAAACTATGCCCGAATTGCAGACGACCGATTTCTAAAGAAAGGTGGCCAGCTGCATTAGAATTGGGATTTACAGAAAAGGAACTTGAATCAGGTAAAATTTTTGAAGCTGGAGAAGGTTGTAAAAAATGTAATAATGGATATAAAGGCAGAACTAATATTTGTGAAGCATTGTACTTTACACCTGAGGTAAGAAAAGCAATTGTTGATTCTGGTGATGAAATTGATGAAAACGCCATTCGAAAAATTGCAGAAAGCCAGGGAATGTTATCTTTGATGGATTCCGGTATAGATAGAATTCGTACTGGGTTGACTTCTGTAACAGAAATAACTTATGCAACATCTGAGGATTAGATCATGAACATCCAAATGTTATTAGTCTTATTAGCTTTAGCACTTTTTTCAACAATGCTTATAAACACATATAATGTAGTGCTTGATCAATCTGGAATGGTGTATGATAATATACTTTTCCTGCAAGGACAAAAGATAGCTAACAGGTATTTCCAGCGGATCGAAGCAGAATTATTAGGAGATCCACCTATTTTTAATTTTTCAGCTATTAATTCAATTTATTCAAATATGAGCGAAATACTAACCGTAAATGATATAATTTACAATGTACAAATAAATTCAGTTTATTGTGATAGTTTGGGAAATTCACCATCTGCTGACACATTATTTCAAAGAGTGGATATACAAATGAATTGTCTCTCTACAACTATGGACACATTATATATTGGAACATTAGCATTCCCATTTAGTAAAGTTTTTTTTTATAGAGGATTTTGATAATGTCGAGTTTATTAGATGTATTAGGTGCAACAATTGTAGGAAGCTTAGTTCTTCTAATGATATTTACTTCACTTTTTAATATGCAGGTGATAAGCTATAATACTCAGCTACAAATTGGTTTAACCAAGATGTCTGAAGATTTGATAACAGGACGGAAAACCGGAACATTTGATCAACCAGGTATTGAAAGCATCTTATCCAAAGTCGGTGCGGGAGTTTCATCATCTGTTGATCCGATCATTGAAGCTACTTCTACAGGTTTCAAATTTCTCGGACAAAATAGCCCAGCCTCTATTGTCAATACCTTCTATTTTGTACAGGAAAACGAAACTAGTAATGGTTTTCCTTTATATGTTTATCAAGACAATATGTCAAATCCTATCTTGGGTCCTTTCTGGATGGCAGATACATTGGATATTACATATATTGATATGAATAATAATGTAATCAATTCTCCAGAATCAAATCATGGTTTGATTCGTTCTGTTGAAGTTAGTCTTACTTTTTTCTATGATACTTATCAGCCGGATATAGATAGAAGATTAATAAGACATCATATAGTATTTTGGAAATATTTTAAAAATTTGTATTTATAAATAAAAACATAACGGGAGGTTTTTATGGGAAAGTTATTAATAATTGTGATTTTAATGTTGGGCGCAGTTTTTGCAACTATTGTAGTTTCGATTCAAGATAAAAGTACTGATATTCCTGAATTGATATCTTCCAATCTATCTGAGATTAAAGCTAAATCCTTAAGCAACGAAGCTCTTATGTACAGTATAAAAAAGTTGAACGAAGGAAGCTTATCAATTAGTGGTTCTGAGTTAACTCAATCATTTTCAGGATTTAATGTTCTGGATGGAACGATAGACAGTATTAAATATGTAATGGTTGGGACAAGTGACACTCTACAAATAACTTCATATGTTACAGCTAATGTTAATGGTGCACCCTCACAATATCAGGGTAATGCTAAGATTTTATATTCTTCTTCAAATGGTTTTAGCAACGCCATAACCTGTGCACAAGAACTTAGTATTACAGGACATTCAACAGTAGTAGGAGACATTGAGGAAGAAGCTGAACTAGAATTTGAAACTATTTTTGGTATGACTCTGGCGCAGATGAAATCTATAGCTGACCACGATTACCTTGATCCACCTAATAATGTGAATCCTGTGGATGGTGTTACTTATATTAGCACTACAGGTAGTAATAGTGTTCATTTTACTAATCATCATTGGACAGGTAGCGGTATCCTAGTAGTTGATGGAGATTTTCAAATGACAGGTGGTACTTTTGAAGGGATTATCTGGGTAGAAGACGGGAGATTCATGGTATCTGGTAATGGGCTTATAAGAGGATCAGTTTTTGTTAACAGCGACCCTCCTGAACAAGCCAAAGTTACTGGAAATTGTGATATTTATTATGATGAAACTATTGTACAAACATTATTAAGTACATACAATATAACCTCTGGTCCTACAATTACTATCTTAAATTGGAGTAATTGATTTGTAAACAAAGATAAACAGGAGACTAGCTTATGGGTAAATTGTTGATAGTCGGATTATTAGTGATAGGTTCAATTTTCGTACTAATTATACTTTCGGTTCAAGATAGAGCAGAAGAAGTTCCTGAGCTATTATCCAGTAACCTTGCAGAAATACAAGCAAAAGCACTTTGTCGCGAGGCTCTTATATATGGGATGAATAAAATCAGCGATGAATCTATAGCAATATCTCCGGGAATTAATACCCAGACGTTTACAAATTTTGAAGTTATGGATAGTATCATAGATAGTATCCAATACATATCAAATGCAACAAATGATACTTTAGAAATAAGTTCATACGCATCCTATCAAAACGGTAATGAAACATTGCATCATAAGAGTAGTGCTATAGTGTACAGGGTTCCTACTTATGCCCAATCAGCTATGTCTTCAAATGGAGATATTAGTGTAGGTGGTAGCGCAGATATTACTGGAGAACTTATTACAAATGCTAACCCTCCATTATCTTTTGAAGATCTATTTGGAATATCGAAAGTGCAAATGGAAGCTATTGCCAATACCCACATGGTTGATCCACCAAATAATCCCGCAGGTATTGAAGACATAACATGGGTTTCATTTGCAAATCCTTCCGGTGAATTGAAGGTTACAACGGCTAGCTGGGAAGGAAGTGGAATACTCATCGTTGATGGTGATGCCCAATTTTCTGGAGGTTCGTTCGAAGGAATAATGTGGATTACCGGAACGTTATTCATTAATGGTAATAATGGTTTCGATGGTGCAATTTACTGCGAAGGTGGAATAGAGTATGGTGAAATTGAGGATGTAACAGTACTCGGTAACTGTCAAATAACTTACGATTTTGATGCAATACTCGAGGCATTTTCTGATGCATCATTAGACATAGATTATGAACTTAAAATCATTAGTATGTTTGAAGATAATTAAATCAATTTGGAGAAAATATGAATAAGAATGGCACTTTTAATCATGAAATAGAAACTTATAAATGGTGGTCAAAGGTACGCTGGTTTATTGTTCTTATTTTATTTGCAATTGGTATACTCAGGGTTACACAGATCAATCAAACATATCCTATTATAATCTTTGTTGCTACATTCGTTGGTATATGTATTCTTAATATACTATTCTATCTTCAAATAATAAAAACGACTACTTTGTTCAGTTCATTACAAATAGTCCTTGATATCGTATTCGCAACTGTTGTTGTTCATCTTACCGGTGGTCTGGAAAGCTCTTTTGTATGGATTTACTTAATTGCAGTAATTACTGCCAGTTTGGCCGTAGAAAATTCTGGGGGTGTTCTAGCAGCAATGATAGGCAGCATGAGCTTGCTAATATTGATTTTGATATACAATTTTGGCTGGTTGACTCCAATTAATGGTACAGAATATAATGCTGATATTCCTACTCAAACCATATTCTTGATCTCCTATACAGGACTTTTTAGTGGGATTGCATTTATTGCTAGTTATATAAGCAATATTATGAAACATTATTCTACAGCTTCGAAAAGATACGAAACATTTTTAAGTGATCAGGAAATTGCGTTATCTGACAAAGAGGCAAAATTAATGTCAAATAAGGAACTTCTTGATAAATATCAGGAAGTTGTGCAAGAATCAGCTACAATTGCCGGGTTAGATCATGACTTGAATAATCCGCTAACTATTATATCTTTATCAATTCGCAGAATTATTCAAGCTGCGCATGATTATAATGATGAGAAATTAGAAAAATCAGGTAATCAAATGACTGAAGCTATTAATAGTATTAATGATATTTTAATGAAATTTCAGAAACTAAAACAATTGGATCTAATTCAGGATGAACGTAACAAGGAAAAGGAAGAAATATGAAAAAGCATATATTAATAGTTGATGATGAACAGACAATTCGGGAGTTATGTAAAGAACTATTAGAAGAAGAAGGATATGAAGTCACTCTTGCTGTGGACGGTCAAGATGCTCTTGATAAAATGGATTTTGATGTATTCGATCTTTTTTTAATAGATATGGCCATGCCTCGGATCGGTGGATTCGAATTAATGAAGATGATAAAGCATAAACAGCCGCTTGCTGTAGTAGTGATTCTTACTGGATTTTCCAGTATTGATGGAGCAGTTAAAGCAGTACATGCAGGTGCTTTCCAATATCTTTCAAAACCAATTAATTCAGAGGAATTGTTTGAAGTTGTTAAAAATGGTGTACAACATTCAGAAGATCTTTATGGCCCATTGCAAAAAGCATTTGAGCCTGGCTCTGACACAATTCAAAAAGGAGAGCCAATCATTCTTCATGGTTTTTCTCCTGAAGATAAAGTAGATTTTATGGCTTTAGGTAGAATAAAAAAATATGAGCTGGGTGCAGATATTCCAATCAGTGATGATAACTCAGGATCAATAATAATAATTGAAAGTGGAGAAGTATCAGTCTGGTTAAACAATACAACTATAGATTATTTGCAAAAATGGGATTCAATAGGTGAAGAAAGTTTTATACTTACTGGGTCAACTTTTGTTACGCTTAGAGCAGAAACGGATGTCAAGATAAGATACTTCAACCGGAAAAAAATACTCGATTTCTTTGCTTATAAGGGTGAAAAATTATTAAAACGATTCATGATCAATCTTGTAAACAGCACTTTCTTCAAATGGAGAAAATCTGTACAACGAATCGTAATGTTAAAACTAGTAACCGGAGAATAATATATCTATTATAAAATAATAATTTATATTGAAATTTTAAATCTAATATTTTTTATCTAAATTATAAAAAATGTAATTATTATTTTTTATTTCGTTATCTTCTTACATTCTAGTGTGTTACACTAATCTATCTCCTTTTCATTATTTTATCAATATTCGTATATCTCTATAAAACTTAAACAGTTAACAAAATATACTTGACATGATAATTATAAAACATTTCTATTGACGTTGTATAGTAGCATTTGGAAAATAATTCTGGAGTTTGTATGAGTTTATCATTTTTGTCTGAGATGCAAGTATCATTAAGTGAATACCTTACGGGGACAACAAGATTTCAAAACATTAACAAAATGATTACGTTTAATAATTCTTGGAAAGAAGAATCATATGAATGCCTGCGATCTTTAATGCGTCACATGAGAGACATAGAAGCATCTGACATTGATTTCGGTGGACCAGGATCGAATAATAAAGTATGGTATAGAGTTTTTGGTACAAAAGCACCTTCAGATAAGGTACCTAACCTCGATCAAGATGAGGTAACTGCAATTTTGCTGAGTATTCTCAGTGATGATCAGAAAGTAATGTTATTTAATAACAAAAATGTTGATATATCTATAGGTTTGATTCTTGAGGAAGGAGAAAAACAAAGTCGTTTTCGTGGTGATATTTATTATGAAAGTAATACATTAGTTGCGAATTTTCGTAGAATTAATCAAAAACTTTTTGATATTGAACAACTCAATTTTCCAGAAATAATTCATCAGCGTTTTAATTTAAAATATGAAAAATCAGGATTGTTTTTAGTCACTGGTATTACTGGTTCAGGAAAAAGCAGTACATTGGATTCAATAGTTGATATGAATAATAAATCAAATAACGCCCATATCATCATAATTGGTAATCCAATTGAATATGTACATGAATCTGCAAAGTCAATAGTTAGACATAGAGAGATTGGTGAAGATGTAATAAGCTTTCAGGAAGGTACCATCCAAGCATTAAGACAAGATCCTGATATAATAGTTGTTGGTGAGATGAGAGATCCAGGAACAATTGCTACTGTACTTGAAGCAACAGATAGTGGCCATAAAGTTTTCTCAACATTACATACTAGCTCAGCAATTGATAGTCTTCATAGAATTGTAGCTGAATTTCCACCGATAGAACAAGAACGTGTTAGATTCCGTCTTGCTGATACTCTAAAAATTATAATTTCACAGAAATTAGTGCCAGATAAACACGGTAAACTTGTTATGGTTAAAGAAATTCTTTCTGTTGATTCATCAGTTCAAGCAGCAATAAGAAACAAAAATATTGGAGAGATATACCAAATGATAACTGAAGGTAAAAGAAAAGGTATGATCTCTATGGAACAAGAGTTATTTACAAATTATAAAAAAGGTGTTATAACAAAGGAAGTAGCAATGAATTATGCAAACAACAAAAAGCGTATGAAACATTTGTTGCTTTACTCTGCTTGAGAGATTCATAATGGCTAAAAATAAAGAAATAATTGCTTTTGGGATTTATAAAGATGGGCTTAAAGTTAAAATAGCTCAACTTGCTCTTATTAATGGTGTTGTAACTGTTCAAAATTTGAAAGAAACCATTTTATCTTCCGTTCTATTTCGTCAGGGAGAACAGCCTTCAGAGGAGACTATTAAACCCTTAGAGCAAATAGAAGATGAGATAAAAATTCCAGAGTTATCCGAAGAAGAAGAAGATAATTTTTCTTTGCCGGAACTATCAGAATTTGATCGTTCTGATAGTTACGATGATTCTACAAATGATGATATGTTGCCTGGGTTGCGTGATCTTCAGAATTTCCTACAAGAATTTCCACTTGAAAAAGGTAAAATATCTTTTAATGCAAACGAAGAGCAGATATCTTATTTCCAATTTGACTCATCTTATGGTACAAAAAATCTTCAAAAACGACTTCTTGAAGAGTTATTGACAAAAGAGGAAATTAAAGCAAAGAATTATTCTTTTGATTATATTTTAAGTCATGATAAGTCAGGAATTGCTTTTGTTCATACTGGAAGATTCAAGCTATTCCATGCTCTAAGAGATATTAATCTTATATTATCTAAAGAAAAATATTTCTATAAATATATTGATACAAATGAGATTTCTTTAATTAATGTTGTTAATCATAATTATGATTTTTCGGAAGATGAATATGTCTTAGTCTTATATATCGGATTTGACTATAAAGCTGGAATTGTTCTAAAAAATGGAACATTTATAAAGATATTTCCCATAATTGTTCCTGACACTGATGAAGTTTCTATGCGAGAAATTATCTACTCTAAAATATTACTAGAACAAGATATATCAAATATCCCAATTTCTAAAAACATTCTCTTAGCTGGAGATATAACAAATGATGATGATCTAGAATATTTCCGTTCTGCTGCTCATGAGGGCGATAATGTTTCAAGAATCGAACTAAATCAACTTGCCGTTCAGGAAGGACATGAAAATAAGATCACCCCTGAACAGATCGCCAGATTTGCTATTCCAATCGAATTAGCATGGAAGACATTAGACACTAAGCATAAAGATTTCAGCACTACAAATCTACTACCAGGTAAGGTAATTGAAAATCAGAAATATTTCAAAATTGCCTGGCATGGTTTTTTAGTTTTAGCGGCAATCTTTTATTTTGCATTTTCAGGAACAATTAAAAATCTGGAATTAAAACAAGATATTATTAAATATGGAAAAGAGAATTATAGAATAGAAAGAGAACTTACTAAAAATCGTGAGTTAATAAAAAGACTCAATGAAATTAAAACTAAATTAACTAAATTACAAGAAAATCTGGTCAAAGTAGATAAAATAACAGGAAAAAATAATCAATGGAATCATATTCTTGATGTGTATTCCAAATCTTTAAATAAAAACAGATTAAGCTGGATTAGTGATATTTCTAGCAAAAAAGATGGATTTATTGTTGATGGCTATACAACAAATAGAAGAGCAGTAATAGCTTTTTCTCAGCTCTTTCCTGAAAGCAAGATAACAAGCGTAGCAAAAAATGAAGACCAGGGACATATAATCTGGAAATTTAATATTTCAAGTAGTTACCCTGATCCAAAATCTTGGAAAGAAATAGGTGAACAAGACGTAGAAACTGTTGAACCAGTAGAAACAAATGTAGAAAAGGATGAAGAAAAACCAACTACAGAAGAAGTAACTGAAACATCTATAGAGATCAGTGAGAAATATGATACAATACTTTCTGTATATTTCTCAGGAAATTTTAACGATGCATTAAATCAATTTAGCGAATTTATAAAAGCTCATCCTAAACATAATTTATCTTATAATGCTAAATATTTTATTGGTGAATGTTTATACCTGTTAAATCGTTTTCCCGAAGCAAAAAAGACATTAGAGATGGTTTATAATTTAAAGGGCAATAAATCTCCTGATGCACTTATCATGTTAGGTAACTGTGCTGAAAAAGAAAATGATATGACTTCAGCAACAAAGTACTGGAATACTTTAATAAAAAAATATCCTGATAATGACCTATCAAAAGCGGCAAAATATAAGTTAGATAAGATTAAAGGTAAGTGATATGAACTATGCATTAAGGAATTCATTGATTCTTTCAATTTTATTAGTCCTGGTAATTACTGGTTTTATAATTGGGAATACCTCTTCAGTTAGTAAAATAAAGAAAATAAAAGTTTCATATGATAATAACTTAAAACAATTGAATGAATTAAAAGCAGCTAATCCTGATATGAAGGATCAAGATCTTTTTATTAAATCCTTAAAGGATCTTGAAAAAAAGGTTCAAAGAGAAAGTAAACTTATTCCTCAGAAAAATGATCCAACGATAACTTATAAATATCTGTTGGATATTAGCGATAATTTTTGTTCTGATGTAAAATTCAATTTTATATATAATCGATTAAGCAAAGTTGAAAATATTGGTTTTTATTCTTTTACAATTAGAGGAATTGCACCAATACGCTCATTCTATACTTTTATTTATCAGATTGAAAGCCAATATATGCTCTATGTTATCGAATCAATTAAGATCAATGAAGAAGTTGAAGATGATGTTTCAACAGGAAACGTTAGCTTCACCCTTGTTCTTAATGCATATTTTGAAGAAAGCGCATCTGAAATGAATAATATACCTTTTAGAAAATTAAAACAAAAAACCATTAATTATGATCCTTTCTATTCCAGAATCCATGCACCAATACCAATTGATAATGACCAAGAATTCTTAGATTTGAATTCTTCCGGAATGATCGGATTAACACCCAACAAAGTATTTATGAAAGACGGTATTGGAAGAATACACATACTTGAATTGGGTGATAAAGTTGCATATGGAACTCTTGAGTCTATTAACTGGCAAGAGCAGTATGCAACATTCTTATTGAATGAAATTGGTGTAGCTAAAAATAAAAAGATCTATTTGAATGAATTAAAAGAGGAATCAAAATGAAAAAATTAGTTATCCTTCTTATTCTCCTTTGTTTTGTTCTTACCTTATTTGGTCAGGAACAGAATATCAAAGATATCCCTGAGGAAGAATTAATCACAATATCCCGCGAAACGAATTTTGTTGCTGCCCTTAAAGCTATTGAATATCTTTCTTTAGATTTTGCGGGAAAGAATATTTTGAATACAAGCAATTTTAATAATCCAATAGGAATTCCCATTAAAAGTCTACAATGGAAAGATGCACTGGATTTGATAACAAGGTTTCATAATCTTGTTTTAGAAGAACGTCCAGCTACCTTTGTTGTAAAAGATGCTGATATTATTGTAGATGAAAGTGGACAGGAAGTTGAATCAGAAGGGAAGATAACTGCATCAACCAGACAAGTACGAATAAGTGCGATCTTCTTCAAAGCTGACAAATCTCTTACCAGTGAAGTTGGTATTGATTGGACAACTCTCATCGGTGGAGAGGTCGAGGCTAATATAAATTTAAATACAACAAGTACTTTATCATCGGATATTCTTAGTGCAGGATTTAAGAGAAATTTCCAATCTGGAGATATCACAATTGGTCTTGAGACATTGCTAAAAATTATTGAAGCTAATCAGAAAGGTACAATAATTGCCAGACCAAGCATAACAGTACTATCCAAAAAGAAAGGTTTTATTCAAGTTGGACAAGACTTCTCTGTAAAAACACTTGATCAAGCCGGGAATACAACAGAGAAATTCTTTGAAACCGGTATTATCATGCAAGTAACTCCCGAAGTATTAGTGGAAGATGATAGAGAAGCTATTTATCTCAATGTGGAAGTTGAAAAAAGTTCTGCAATACCAGGTGATCTTTCAACTATTATTGATAAAAGCAAATCTAATACAGACGTCTTATTATTTGATGGCGAAGAGACTGTAATTGGTGGACTTTACGATAAGGACATTCAAATTGGTCGAGGTGGAATACCAATTCTAAAAGATCTTCCCTGGTGGTTTTTTGGACTTAAATACCTTTTTGGATATGAAACTGAAACTGTAACTATAAGAGAAATGATCATTATTATAAAAGCTGAAATTGTTGATCATGTTAACGATAGGAAGAAGTTTATGATTCCAACTAACGAGCAAATTGACAAGGAAAGAAAGGATATGCAAAGATCAAATAAATTGTTTATGGATAAATAATATTGATTATCAATAAAAAAAAAGACCGGATTCCCGGTCTTTTTTTTTAGTTTAATAGCTTTTTTAATAATAACATAAATTCTTCAATATCTTCAATCTGAGTATCAAAAGAAGTCATCCACCTTACTTCTGATCTTCCTTCATCCCACATATAAAAGAAAAACTCAGCTTGTAATTTTGAAATAATTTCAGTTGGAACTATGGCAAATACACCATTTGACTGAACTTCTTGAGTTATCTTGATTTGGGGAAACTTAGAAACTTTCTCAGCCAAGATAGTAGCCATTTTGTTAGCATGTTCTGCATTTTTTCTCCAAAGATCATTTGAGAGTAAAGTATTAAATTGCACTGACATATATCTCATTTTAGAAGCTAATTGCATACCTTGTTTACGATAATATTTAAAATTTTCAGATACTTTTTTATTAAAAAATATTACAGCTTCGGCATTCATTGCACCATTCTTGGTTAAACCAAAAGAAAGTACATCAATCCCGGCATCAACTGTAATTTCTCGGAGCTCTTTACCCAAACTGGCGGCAGCATTACAAAGTCTAGCTCCATCCATATGAACAAATATTTCATTTTCATGTGCATAATCAGTTATTTTTTCTATTTCATTTTTAGTATATACAGTTCCCAATTCTGTTACTTGGGCAAGTGAAATCACTTTAGGTTGCGCATGATGTTCAAAACCAAAATCATGCATATGATATCTTATCTTTTCAACTGTAAGTTTTCCATTTTCGGTTGGAACTGATAGTAGTTTACATCCGGTGAATTTCTCAGGTGCACCACATTCATCTACATTGATATGAGCAGTTTCTGCACAGATAATTGAATTATATGATTCAGTCAGCATTTTTAATGCCAGTACATTCGATCCGGTACCATTAAAGGTAATATAAATATCAATATTTTTCCCAAATTGTTGTTTTATTTTATCAATTGCTTCAGATGTATAAATATCATCTCCATATCCAATGCAATGTCCAATATTTGCATTTTGTATAGCTTCTAATACTTCAGGATGAATTCCTGCATTATTATCACTTGCAAAACCACGTTTCAGTTCTTCAGTCATAGTCATTACCTTTCTTTTTATGTATTTAAGCTTTTATTATTAGCGTCTAAATTTTTGTCTAATCACAAATAAAAAAAGCACCGCAAAACTGCGGTGCTTAAACAATTATAAAATATTTTTTAGAACCATTGTTTTTTGTTTTGTACATATAGCTCATCAAAGTCTTCATCTGACTTTGTTAAATATATTATTCCCTCAATAAGGCCAAATATCCACATAACTAAAATTGATCCACCAATAGTGGGCAATCCCCCGATAATTGAGATTAAGAGCACAATAATACCTGGTACTGTATAACCTAGATAAAATTTATGAATACCAAGCCATCCTAAGAAGATCCCTAATAAACCAGCAACTAATTTACTTTTAGCTCCTTTTCCCATAGATGATTTCAATTTCACACCACATTTTGTACATACTTCTTGATTTTCTTTTGTTTCTGCACCACAATTTTGACAAAACTTTTTTCCCATCAATGGTTTCATACCACAATTTACACAAACTTCTGCATTTTCAGGAACGTCTTTCCCACAATTTCTACAAAACATATTTTCTTCCTCCTTTTTTATTTAGACATAAAGTAGATTGCAAATCTACAGTGTCAAGAATTTTACTTAGGTTGATTGATATTTATGAATAAATACCTTTAGTATCATTTTACTTTTCTACTTAACTTATTATTTTATTTATATCATCGATTTATTTTTGCACAATAAAATAAATGACATTTAATTGATCAAAGCAATTTATTGAAGATTCTCATGTAGAAGAGTAAAAACTGTAGCACCAAAAACAACTGATATCAATATTAAGATACCAATGAAAATAGCACTCCAAATTAATTGTGCTTTTGCCCAATTTGCTTTACTTGGATTTGAGCTACTATCAAATGCCCAAACAAACAGCATAATAAGACCAACTATTGGTATCATTGTAACCAATAAAGTTCCAACCCAATCTCCAACTTTAACAGCATAATTTTCTTGATTTTCCATGAATATTCTCCTTTTTATTGTTTTTTTCTACTTATAAATTTTCCAATTCCACTCTATTTTCTGCTAATTATGCAGAATTCATTAATGAAACAATTTGTAAGTTCGTAATTCGCAATGTCAAGAATTTTACTTCTTGTAATTATTTACTAACAATTATTATAACCATTACTCCACATCTTTATCTTTTTAGTTAATTTTTATATTGACATCTTAACCATATAGTTAATTTTTGAAGTGTAATATATAAGAGATAAGGGAGGTGATCATGGGAATTAATTTATCAAAACAAAAAGCAAATGATATCATTACAAATATTTTTAATTGTAAGATATCTACTTCCCTGCCGCGACCTCTTTTGGGAAATGAAGTACCTGCTGGTTTCCCATCTCCAGCACAGGATTATATTGAAGAAAATCTAGATTTGAATGAACATCTAATTTCTCATCCTTCAGCAACATATTTTGTAAAAGTAGAAGGATATTCTATGGTGGATGCAGGGATTTATCCGGGAGATATTCTCATTGTTGATAGAGCTATAGAAGCGACTCATAAAAAGATAGTTATCGCAATAGTTGATGGTGAACTTACAGTAAAACGACTTTATAAAAAAAATGGCAAATGGTTTCTGGCACCTGAGAATCCTGAATTTGAATCGCTTGAAATAACCCGCGATATAAATTTTCATATTTGGGGAGTCGTTATCTATTCTATTCATAAAATGAGCTGATTATGTCAAAGAATACCGTTGCTTTAGTTGATTGTAACAGTTTTTATGCTTCCTGTGAAAAAGTATTTAACCCTGACATTGAAAATAAGCCGGTAGGAATTTTATCCAATAATGATGGGATCATTGTAGCACTTTCCAAAGAGCTGAAAGAACTTGGAATAAGTCGTGGAACTCCAGGCTTCAAAATAAATAAACGTCTAATAAAAGAAAATGATATCAAAATGTTCTCTTCAAATTACACATTATATGGTGATATGTCTACCAGGGTTATGAACACATTATCAATGTTTACACCCGATCTTGAAATATATTCTATTGATGAAGCCTTTCTTGCACTATCAGGATTCGATCATCTAAATCTGACTGACTATGGCAAACAGATAAAGAAAACCGTTTGGCAACATACCGGATTACCTGTTTCAGTTGGTATCGGACCTACTAAAACCCTGGCAAAGATTGCAAACCGTTTTGCCAAAAAGCACAATTTTGCAGAAGGTGTCTTTGACATTACTGACCATCCTGACAGAGATAAAGTATTGCGCTGGGTTGAGGTGGAACATATTTGGGGCGTAGGAAGGCAGTATGCTAAAATGCTACGTCGTAACGGGATCGTAAATGCGTATGAACTCACTCAAATTCCCGATAAATGGATACAGAAAAAAATGACGATCGTTGGGCTGCGAATGGTGAAGGAGCTGCGTGGAATATCCTGTATCGATCTGGAAATGGATATAAAACCAAAGAAAGAAATCGTATCATCCAAGTCATTTGGAAATCCAGTGACTGATTTGCAGGATTTGATGGAAGCAGCTTCCGAATATTGTAGTGTAGCTGTAAAAAAGCTGCGCTCTGAAAACCAGGTAGCTTCACTCATTATAGTATTTCTCACCACAAATAGATTTAAGAATGAACCACAATATGCAAATTATGCTAGAGCACGTCTACCTCTCCCCTCCGGCTATACACCGGATTTTATTCATGCTGCCAATAGAATTTTAAAGAAGATATATCGCCCGGGATATAAATACAAAAAAGTTGGTGTAATGCTTGCTGATATCATGCATCAAAGCAAAGCCCCGCTTGATTTTTTCCAACCTACATATTTGGATGACAATCGAAAGGTAATCATGGATTGCATGGATGACATTAACGAAAAAATGGGATCACATCAGCTTACCTATGCCTCTGCCGGTATAAAAAAGCCATGGCAGATGAAAAGAAGACAACTTACTCCCAGTTATACCACTAGTTGGGAACATATTCCGGTGGTAAAAGCAATATGAATAGAATAAGAAAACTTATTCACGTAGATATGGATGCATTCTTTGCTGCTGTTTATATTCGTGATCATCCGGAAGTGAAAGATAAGCCTGTGATCTGCGGAGGACCTGCCAATAGCCGTGGAGTTGTATCAACCTGTAATTATGAAGCACGAAAATACGGTATTCATTCTGCAATGCCCAGTTTTCAAGCCTATAAATTATGTCCTCATGGTTTATTTGTTCGTCCAAATTTTGATCAGATTAAAAAAGCTGCAGAATCAGTGAGAGAAATTTTCTATGAATACACAGATCTGGTTGAACCTGTTTCTATCGACGAAGCATACCTGGATGTAACAGAAAACAAAAAAAATATTTCATCTGCAACACAGATTGCAATTGAAATAAGAAGAAAGATATTTAATAAAACTAAATTAACAGCTTCAGCAGGAGTATCTTATAATAAGTTCCTGGCTAAAACAGCTTCCGAAATGAATAAACCGGACGGATTGATGGTTGTTACTCCCTTGAAAGCAAGACAAGTACTGGAAGAACTTCCAATTGGAAAATTTCACGGTATTGGAAAAGCAAGCGAAAAAAAAATGAATATGTTGGGAATAAGAACTGGAAAAGAGTTGAAAGAGCGAACCTTACAAGAGTTGATGAAGCATTTTGGAAAGGTTGGAAGTTATTATTACAATATTGTTCGCGGTATCGATGATCGAGAAGTGAAAACAGAGAGAATCAGAAAATCTTTGGGACATGAGCGAACCTTTGCTAAAGATATTAGTGATGTAAATAAAATGGTGGAAATTCTTTATAAACTCGGTGAAAAGATAAGCAAACAGATGCAGGGAAAAAAATTCAAAGCAAAAACTTTGACATTGAAGATCAAATATGCAAATTTCGATCTTGTGAGTAGAGGTAAAACGCTTGATGTTCCATTTGATAAAGTTGAGGTAATAGATCATTTGGGAAGAAAATTACTTTTAGAGACATTGGGACCTAAATGTAAAATCAGACTTTTAGGACTCAGCGTCTCAAACTTGATATGGGAAAATGATAAAAGAGATGAACAGGAATTTTTTTCTTTCTTTAGTTCTGAGATGCCTGTTATTTAATAGTAACTCAATGCTCTGTCTTTGAGAATTTCGCAAACAGAATATGTATTACCTTGTTCGCAAGTTGAACTTGCGGACACAATTAGGTTGATAAGTTCAACTTATCAACCAGAATTTGACTGGAGGATCAATGTGTGGAAGATTTGCCTTATATAGTAGTTTTAGTGCAATTAAAGATTACGCAGATCTATTAAACGAAATAGGAGAGGTAGGTCCAAACTACAATGTAGCACCCGGGCAAATTATCCCTATCGTTATGTTTGAACACACCAAGCAAATCCTTGAACCTGTAAAATGGGGATTAGTTCCCTTTTGGGCAAAAGATCCCAAGATCGGTTATCGTATGATAAATACCCGCTCTGAATCAATAACTGAGAAACCCAGCTTCAAAGCTGCTTTTAAATACCGTCGCTGCTTAATTCCTGCAAATGGTTTTTACGAATGGAAGAAACCTGCTAAACAACCATTTTTTATTTATCTACAGAACCGTAAACTTTTCAGTTTCGCCGGAATCTGGGAGGAATGGTATCATCCTGATGGTTCAACTCTAAGAACTTGCTCAATAATTACAACAATAGCTAATGAGAGAATGCAGGAAATTCACGATCGGATGCCGGTTATCTTATCACGAGAAGATGAAATAAAATGGTTGAAAGAAAATGAAAAAAAGGAGCTTTTATCTCTTCTGAAACCATACAGTAGTAATCAGATGCAAATACATCCGGTCTCTAAGGCAGTGAATTCTTATAAGAATGACTATGCTGAATTGATGGAAGAAGTTAAATAGATATTTATTATAGTTATCTTTTACAGACAAGTTCATAGAATTCTTTTGACAACTCAACAGCAAATTACCAAATTTAATTCATTGATTGATGGGATAAAGATATGAATAAAATAACAGATGATCAGGGTTATCGTCAACTTCAGCAGAATTTGGACAATTTTCCGATCGGTATGCCGGCGACTAAATCCGGTGTAGAGATCAAAATCCTTAAATTTATGTTCACACCTCTGCAGGCAAAAATTGCCTCTTGTTTGAATCTTTCTGCTAAAATACCATCCAAAGTTCTGCAAAGATTTGTTAAGAAATTTGAGATTGAATTGACTGAAAGAGAAATGGCAGAACATCTGCATGAAATGTTCATGAATGGTTGTCTGGAACGCTCTGGAAAAGAAGGATCATGGCGTTATACCAATGCTATGCTGGCAATCGGTATGTTCGAATATCATGTGGATAAGCTTACTCCCCAATTTATGCAGGATATGAATGATTATTTTGACGAAGCATTTGCCGCAGAATTTTATAGATCTACTATTCCACAACTTAGAACTTCTCCCCATCTCAAAGCTCTGGCGCCAGATTACAAGATCGAGACTTATGATAATATGCGCCTGTTTGTACAAAATGTTGATAAACCCATACAGGTAGCAAACTGTGTATGTAAACAAGGTGAGGCATTACTTGGCAATCCTTGTAAACAAACAGATGATATAGAGATCTGCCTGATGTTCGGTAGTAAAAGTTACGCTGCCAGAGAACAAGTTCGTGAGATTAGCAAAGCTGAATGTCTTGCAATCCTGGATAGAGCTGAACGAGAAGGTCTGGTATTGCAGCCGGGCAATACAATGGAACCATTTTGCATCTGTTTATGCTGTGGCTGCTGTTGTGGAGTTTTAACTGCTGCAAAGCAATTTTCCAAACCTGCTGAACTATTTGCTACAAATTATTTCGCTGAATTAATTGCAGACAATTGTATAGGTTGTGGTATCTGTGTAGAACGCTGTCAGATGGAAGCTATAAAAATTGAAAATAAAAAAGCTATCATTGACCTGGGAAGATGCATTGGATGCGGATTATGTGTTACGACCTGTCCCACTGAAGCCATGAAATTAATTAAGAAAGATAAAGAAACGAAACCGCCAAAAACTACAGCAGCTCTTTACATGAAAATCCTGCAGAAGAAAGTCGGTAAACGGAGAGAAATGTTAAAAATGCTGAAAACATTGTTAGGATAAAAATTATGAATATACAAGAAGTGATGTAAGATTTAAAAAAAATGGGAAAAATAAATGTGGATATGGGTGAAACCTCCTGTAAAGTTCCTGATGCTTCAAGTTATATTCAGAAAACAATTGCAAGAATAAATAAGAAGAAATAAAATTACTTATCAGAAGCTTAGGAACGAGAAGGTATATAAATTATTATGACAGGAACGTTGATAAACGTAGGGACTGTGATCATCGGAAGCATTATTGGAGTGATCTTGCATTCCCGCTTCAAGAAACGGTTTACTGAAATTGCTTTTCAAGCGATCAGTATTTTCACGATCTTCCTCGGTGTTTCTATGGCATTCAAATCCGATTCATATTTGATAATTGTGCTTAGTTTGATTGCAGGTTCTTTATTAGGTGAAGGACTTAAATTAGAGACCTGGATGGATAATCTGAGCGATAAACTGAAAGTAAAGCTGAATAGTAAAGATGATAAATTTTCAGAAGGACTTGTAACTGCTTTCCTGCTATTTTGTATGGGATCAATGACCATTCTGGGAGCGATCGAAGAAGGATTGGGTGGTAAACCAAACTTGCTGCTTACCAAATCGATCATGGATGGGTTTGCTGCCATTGCCCTTTCCTCAGCACTGGGAATCGGTGTAATGTTCTCTGTAATTCCACTTCTAATCTATCAAGGCGGTCTCACCCTGCTCACTGCTCTTGTGGGAAACTATTTTAGTGAAGTATATATCAATAATCTCACTGCTGTTGGTGGAATTCTATTAATTGGCTTAGGCATCAGAATTCTGGAATTGAAGAAGATCAGAGTTCTGAATATGTTACCAGCACTTGTTATTATACTTCTTCTTACCTGGATACAAGGTTTATTTTGATCAAACACATTCCACTCAATCAGAACATCCTGCAAACTGCACTTTCAGAAATGGACAGTGCTAAATGTCTACTGCTATTCCCCACTCGTAAAAGTAAAAGAGAAGCACAGAAATTATATCAATCAACCTGGGATTTCAGTGATCATCAATTCCTCACGATGGATGAATGGAAAGAATCTTTTTTTATTTCAGACACACCAATCCTGAAAGAAGAAAAACGTACTCTGGCTTTGTATCAGTCACTAACATCTGACTCCAAAGATTTCTTTAAGATCAGATCATATCATCAGTCAATTGAGTTCTCCTATAATTTCTTTGGATTTTGGGAAGAGATATTGGAAGAGCTAGTCTCAAATAATTCAATTACTGAAGTGCTTTCTGCCAAACAAACATCAGGTGATTGGCAACTGAATACATTTGAACATCTTATTTTGGTAAAACAAATCTATCAGAATCACCTGCAAAAGATCGGTTTTAACGATAAACTTTTCACACATTCTACAGAAAATTCTTTAAAAACAGATTTCACCAAAATAATCGTAGTTAACCAGTTCTATTTCACAAATTTTGAGAAGAAGCTTCTTACTGATTTTGAGGATAAAGTCGTAATTCTAACTCAAGTTCCTACTGAATGCTTTAATCAAGAAAACATAACGATCTTACCTGAATTCAATGCAAGTCATATCAAACCTTTCATCTCGAAGAAATTGCAGGTTCATACTGCAGCAGATCAAACGCAAATGATCGCTCAAATGGCTACTGAACTTACAAAAACTGAACATGCCACAATAATAGATTTCAAATTTGAAAAACAGCCCTATTCTCATCTATTATCGCATGATTACTTTTCAAGATCTGCATCTTATGATTTCTCCCAAACCAGATTTTTCAGATTTTTTAAAGTTTTCTCTGAATTATTGACTTCCATAATATGGGATGGAAAACCATTCCTCATTTCATTACAATCGGTTCTAAAACTTGTATCCTCTGATAGTCTTTTGGAATATTTTACTAAAGATAATACAGAGCTGGAAGCTATTCGGAATTTTATCTTTGAATTGATCGATAATGATTTCAGATTCCTTGATCTGGAACTGATCGAAACTAGAAAACCTGTTTTTCTATCGTTATTCGAGAAGATATTTTCACTCATTACTAAATTCATGAAAACAACATCAATAAAGGAATTGATAGAATTATTACAAACAAACATTGATCTGGATTATCTGCTTTCAGATCTGAATGTAAAATCCAATCTTGTAGAGGTCTTTTATGAGTCGTTAGCAGATTTTGTTTCGATTGAAGAGATCAAGCTGGTAACAGACTGGAAAAAAGTTTTCCCGCAAAAAATATCTGAAAACCTTCTGAAACTTTTCTTGGATTATTTGAAACCAAAGTGCTTGAAGCTGGAGATTGAATCTCCTCAAACTCGTTTTGATTTAACAACTTTACAGGAAACAAGAGACCTGGAGTTTGAGAATCTTTTTATACTGAATTTAGTGGAAGGAATTTTACCTGATAGGAAACATACGCAGTTCTTGCTATCGGAAAATCAGCGAAAAGATCTTGGGTTAAAAACTTATGAAGATATCACCTTGCGAGATAAATTCTATTTCTACCGATTACTTTGCAATTCCCGCAATGCAATTGCCTTTACACGAAGTAATCTGGAAGAAAATGTAGAGATCAGTTCGTTCATAGAAGAATTGAAAATACATGATATAGTTGAAGAATGCGAACCTGTTCACTTTTCAAATCTCCAAAAACAATTATTTGAAAAATTGTCAGAAACAAAGAATTTCATAATTCCAAAAAAATCAGAATTACCAGATAATTTCTTTACCTTTGCATATGACAAAAACGATTTTGAGAATAACAAAATTAATCTGAGTTTTTATAAATGGGATAAACTGCAGAAAAACCCGTTTGAATTCTACCTGGAATTTATAGATGGGATCAAAAACAGAAATACTGAGATTGGTGAGGATTTCAGTGCCAAACTAATAGGAACAATAGCCCATGAGATCATCACGTTGGTTTGGAAGCGATTGATCGATGTTTATCAATCCAATAAATTTAAACACAACTTCATTTATAACACCAAACTTTACGTCCAGCAGGCAATAGATCATTTTTTACAGTACAATCGTGATTTCCGCTATATCTCTCCACATAATTTCTCCAATAATTATTTTCATAAAATTTTCCTGCCACTGCTGGCTGATGGTATAGAAAACTTTTTCTACCGACTGCATAATGACCTCAATCTTTCAGATCAGGAAATAATAGTTTTCCCGGAAACAGATAGAAGTGAAAGCAGGGAATTTACTAAAATCGAAAATCTGGATATTTATCTTAAAGGACGTCCCGATTTGCGAATTCATACAGAAGATAAGAAGTACATTTTCGATTTTAAAACTGGTTCTGTAGATCCCCAGAAAACCAAAAGATATAGTAAACAGCTGCAGTTCTATGAAAATATCTGTTATCTTATAGATATTCCGGAAATCATCGAACAGTTAAATTCCTATCTTTTCTTCATTGAGCAGGAAGATATGAAACAACTCTCCAAAAGAATTGAATTGAAAGAAGAAATTGAAGATATGGTGAAACAAATTATAGATACAGGTTATGTTATTGCTGAGAAGAAAGATAAATACGAAAATATTGATATTACGCGAAGAGATTTGTACAAGAAAGAAGAATTGAAATGAGTTCCAAATTCTTTTCTGACAACAATGAAAAAACTCTTGTAATTCGCGCCAGTGCAGGCACGGGAAAAACTTATCGTTTATCTCTGGAATTTATTAATCTTCTCTTGAAATACCGCATAAGTTTTGATGAGATCCTGGTGATCACATTTACTAAGAAAGCTACTGCTGAGATCAGGGAACGCATCTTCCTGCAGTTAAAGGATATAGTTAACAATACAGCAGTAGGGATCGAACTGAAACAAAACATTCGAAAGAATATAAATTCTGAGATTCAATTCAATAAGGAAGAGATGAACTTCCTGCAAACCGTTTACCAGAACATGATTACCAATAAATCCGCGGTTAAGATAAGTACGATCGATTCTTTTGTTAATACGGTCTTTAGCGGGATTATAGCACCTTTTCACAACATCACGGAGTTTTCGATCGATAACAAGAACAATAACGAAATTTTACCGGAAATTTATGAGAGTATCCTGCAAGATGAAAATCTGGATAAATATAAGAATATTTTTCTACAAGCTAAAAGGCGAAACCTAGATCAGTTCAAAAAATTAATCTTGGAAATAATTGAAAATCGCTGGCTTTTTGAGTTTATTGATCTCTCTGATTTAAATGAACAAGATATTGAATCAGAGAAAGAACAAGCTTATCGAAAATACAAAACTAATTTACAGAAATTCCTGGATCTGCTGCAAAATGAGATTTTTAATAAAGTTAAACCTACACCTTTAGAAAATTATTTCCAAAAAGATTTTAAAGAATCTTTCTTATCTTCAATCGATTTTGCCACACTAGAAACTAGCAATATAGCTGAAAGCTTGTATGATGTATTTAAGGATTATGAGTTATTATCTAATAATTACAAATTAATTTTTGATAAAAAGAAAAAACTATATCATAGTGGTAAGCTCAAAAATGAGGAATTGAAAATATTGTATTCAGAACTTCAATCAAATTTAGCTGATTTTCTCTATTTTGATAAAGCCCTTACGGAACAGTTCAACATCATTTCTCTGGCTGCTGATGTGCTGCATATTTACGATGAGATCAAGTTCCGGGATAAGATCTTCACATATTCCGATATCAGTTATTACACCTTCCGCTTTTTGTATGATCCACAACTTTCCATTGTTGATAAAGGGAATGTGTTGAATGTGTTTTACGAGCAGCTTTCCTACAATACACGGTTTGTTTTGATTGATGAATTTCAGGATACAAGTATCTTGCAATGGAGTATTTTTTTCCCAATGCTGAAAGAAATTATCAGTGGAATCGGGCAAAAAGAATATGGAAATGTTATCGTGGTAGGAGACGAAAAGCAGGCAATTTACGGCTGGCGTGGCGGAGAGAGAAAATTGCTGACAGATTTTGAAAAGATCTTGGGTGATTCGGTAGTTCATGATACACTTTCCACCTCGTACCGCAGTAAACCCTTTCTGATGAACTGGTTGAACAAACTTTTCAAATCTGAATTACTGAAATTTGTAGAGGATTGGGAATATACTGAGATTAAATGCGCGAAACCAGATGATGGATTCGTTCAGGTTGATTTCCGCAATTGTACAGAAAATGATCACAAACTGGAAAAAGCAGAAATATATCGAGAATTTGTGCACAAAAATATCATTCCACATCTAGAAACAGGCGAGATAAATCCTGCTGATACTGCCATCTTGATGCGGAAGAATAAAGAGCTTGAGATCATGTCACTGGTTCTTGATGAAGCCGGAGTTGATTACACTTTAGAGATGTCCGGTTCACTTTTCCAGCACAAAGTCATTAAGCCAATCCTTTTCGTTCTGAAATTCCTGGTTTATGAAGATTTTATGGAATTGATCAAGTTCCTTCGTTCTGATCTGGTTTTGATGAATACTGCTGATTTGAACAATTTGATCTCTGAATTTCATTCATCCCAATCTCTTGATGCTTTCTTGCAAACTTGCGAATCTCACCCATATTTAAGTGCATTACATAAAATTAAATATCATTCTGGTTCACTTGTTCATTTGATCAAAACAATTTTGGAAGAGTTTGGTTTTACTCAAGTCTTTAGTACTGAAATTGAGTTAAAAAATATACAAAGATTTTTAGAAATTGTTGCAGAATTTGAACTTTCCAAGCATGATAATGTTAACGATGTGTCTGGCTTTTTAGAATATTGCCGTACACTCTCCGAAAAAGATGAATATTCCCAGATCGGTCAGTCGCTGAGTGATTCTATTAAATTGCTAACTATCCACAAATCAAAGGGACTAGAATTTGAAACTGTTTATGCAGTTTTCGATGTAACCGGAAAGATGGGAGGAAATCAATCCGGTTTGAAATTATACTATCGATTTACAGAGAACTTCCGAAGTTTGGATGATTTTGCCTTCACCTATAATTTCGATAAGATCCTGCAAAACTCTCAGAAACAGGAATTGATTGAATATGTGAATAACCACAATTCAGGTGATGAACTAAACAATATTTATGTAGCTTTTACACGGGCAAAGAATAATCTACTTATCTATCTGCATTACAATAAAAAAGGTGATCTGGAAAAATTTATAAAAGATATTAAGTCTGAAAGTTCGATCTTGAAAAACATCACAAAAACAATATATTATGAATTTAAGGAACATATAAAAAAAATATCAGAAAGTACTCATCAATTGCAATTCGGAAAGATTACAGTAGAGCCTCTTAACAAAGAAAAACAGGAACTTAAAGAATTAGATTTACCTGAATATTTCAAAATTTATGACCCTGAATTCCAATATATTGAAGAACCAAATCTGCAGCAATTATCTAAAGAATTTTTGAATAATAAAAGTATTTTGATCGGAAATATAACCCATGATTTTCTAAGCTACATAAAATACAAAACAGGAAATGAAATTGAGTTAGCTCACAAGAAAATAATTGCAAAATATGGTAGTTTAATGCATCAGGATAAGTTGAAAAATATTATTGAAAATATTCAAGCTTTCATTGAACAAAGACAGGAGTACTTTGATGAAAACAAATGGGATAGAGTTTTCAATGAATTTGTGATCTTTGATGAATACGGAAGAGAGTTTCGAATAGATAGACTGATGATCAATTCGACCAATAAGAGGATATTGATTGTAGATTTCAAAACAGGCTCTCACTATCAACAAGAGCAGCTTGACAGATACAGGCAGATAGTTGAGAAGTTGCCAATAGTTAAAAGAGATGATTACAGAGTGGATACAGAGTTTTTAGAAATATAATAAACTGGGAGAAATAAATTATGAGTAAATTAATGGTTAGTGTTTCGGGTGTACGGGGAATTTATGGCGATACACTCACTCCCGAAATTGCAATGAAATATGCTGCACATTTTGGAATTTTCAGTAAACGAGGAAAAATTATTGTTGGTCGTGATTCCCGCGTAACAGGACCAGCTATGTTCAATGCAGTTACAGCAGGGTTAATGTCCGTTGGATGCGATGTTGTTGATTTGGGCATTGTATCTACTCCAACAGTTTTACTGTCAGTAGAAGAAAGTGATGCAAACGGTGGGATTTCCATTACAGCTTCTCATAATCCGGCAGAATGGAATGCTATGAAATTCGTAGGCGAAAATGGAATGTTCCTCTTCCCTGAAAATGCCGATACTTTCATCAATTCTCTGGATAAACCTGTTGATTATGTTGGTTGGGATAGAATTGGAAAGATAACTTCCGATCCGGATGGCAGTAAACGTCATATTGAAAAAGTGCTACAGATCCCTTATTTGGATGTGGAAAAGATCAAAGCTAAGAAATTCAAAGTTGTAATTGACTGCGTGAATGGTGCCGGTGGCGTGATCGCTCCGCTGCTTCTGCGCGATCTGGGCTGCGAAGTTATTGAATTAAATTGTGACCCAACCGGTATATTTGCTCATGTTCCTGAGCCATTGAATAAAAATTTAAGAGATCTAGAAATATCCGTCGCAGCTCATAAAGCCGATATCGGCTTTGCCACTGACCCCGATGTTGACAGACTATCCGTTGTAGATGAAACAGGAAAATGCATCGGTGAAGAATTCAGTTTACTGTTGGCAGAAAAATTCATTCTATCTAAAACCAAAGGTGATATTGTTACTAACCTTTCTTCCTCCATGGCATCGGAAGATATTGCAACAGAATTTGGCGTAGAAGTTCATCGTACTAAAGTTGGTGAGATCAACGTTGGTAAGAAAATGATGGAACTACAAAGTCCGGTTGGCGGTGAAGGTAACGGTGGCATAATCTGCCCGGAAGTTCATTACACTCGTGATGCTCCTGCTGGCATGGCAATTATACTAGGTTATCTGGCAGAACGCAATGAACCGATAAGTAAACTTGCTGCAGAAATACCGCATTACTATTTCGCTAAAAACAAGATCAAAGTTGATCCTGCAGAATTAGATAATATTATGACAAAAGTACCAGCAATCTTTGCAGATTATAAACTCGATACAACAGACGGTATAAAAATCCTGGGAGATAAATTCTGGATCCATATTCGTAAAAGTGGTACTGAACCGATCATCCGGGTTTATGTGGAAAGTGAAACAGCAGAGAAATCTGAACAGATTTGTGAAGAAACGATTAGGAAGTTAGTAGGATAGCTCACCCCTGCTGTCCCCTCTCCTACTCCGATGTCGCAGGCGAGGGGAACATAAGAAAAGCAAGAAGAATGTCATCCTAAGCTTGTGTCATCCTGAGCGAAGTCGAAGGACAAAGGATAGTTAGAAATTAATTATGCCAAAAACTTATTGGGTTTATATCTTAAAGTGTTCTGATGGGAGTTATTACACTGGCTCAACTTCTGATATTTGGAAACGGCTGAGTGAGCATCAAAGTGGTTTAGTTAAAGGTTATACATCCAAGCGACTTCCAGTTGAATTAGTATTCTCTGAATTCTTTAATAAAGTTTATTATGCAATTTCAGCAGAAAGAAAGATCAAAGCTTGGACAAGAGCAAAAAAAGAAGCCTTGATTAATGGAGATTTTGATTTATTACATGAATTATCCGAATGTCAGGATGAAATACATTATAATAATTTTGATATTAACCAAACCTGATGGTTCGACTCCGCTCACCATGACAAATTTGGAACTATGATATTAAAACGTATCCTGTCATCCTAGAAAGAATTTAAGAAAATTATTAGAAAAGTAATATTAATTAATTTGTCTGTTATTCTGAGCTTGTGTCATCCTGAGCGTAGTCGAAAGACGAAGGGTAAAGACACGAACAATTAATTTAAGGAGAATAAATGAACGATAAAGGAATCAATAACCTCAGTATTCAAACAAGAGTTGAAGAGTTGAATGATTTTGCACTTCTACTTAAGAAATTTGGCAATGTTGCTTTCCGGGCAATTCAGAAGAATAATTATTATTCCGGCTATGCAGTTGGAATGGAAAGGATTACAAGACTTATAAAAGAAGATAAATTCAATATTGAAGCTTTCAGATTAAATCCTGTGATAGGAGTTCGTAAATTTATTCATGGTTATTTTGCAGATCGTGGCGGCAATATGCCTGATGTTTTCATTGAAGGTAACACTGTATTTCTGGAGACAAAATTTTATAAAAACTGCCTTACAATTGAAGCAGAAAAGCTGGCAGAACAATGTCATGAAGATGTTTGTGCAATTTATTGCCGTACCTTTGCCAAAGGGATTGTTTCTGTTCTGGAAGACTTCTTTCCAGAAATCGTTATCAACTTCTACAATGTAAGTTCACGGCGTGACGGTAAAAACAGTGATTGCCGGGAAGCATTTCAAGTGCTATCACCGAAACGGGTAGAGAATCCCAGTTAATTACTTTGTAGTTGACAATTATCATCAATTTCGCAGGTTCATTTTTGACAAGGAGTTAAAAATGAATTATTTGAGTGAAGTTATTGTTAATCACTTATTTTCCGATAAAGGAGAAATAAAAGAATGAAAATAGATATTTCTATTAAAATAACAATTCTGGCGGCAATTATTGGTGCTGTGATCGGTGCATTTCTAACTTTTTCATTACCAATATTATACGATTATATAACTAGTGATAGTAGTGATAATAAAGAAATTATTGAGATTACTCCAGGAGAACTTATTATTTGATATAATAAGATTGATAATGATTATCAAGCACAGCAGTTAGCTGAAAAATTGTACTATGAGAAATACATAAAATATAAAGGTATTATTGAAGACATGGGTAGCTTTCCTTATGGAAAAATATCAATTAAAATGAATGAAATATCTGCTTGGTTTGATGAAGATGGTCCTGCATCCTCTTTGAATAAAGGACATGAAATCTATTTTGTTGGCAAAATCCGACATATCTCTGAAATACATGTTATTCTTGATGAATGTAAGCTAATAGATAAAGATTAATAATGGCACATAATAACTAGTTATGCTATTCTAATTACTCTAAAAATCTGGTGTTAAACTTATAAAATAAGTCGGTTTACTAAAATTTTCCAGATCAGTATTCCAGGCGACATCAAATTTTACAACGAAATACCCCAAGTTCAGCCTGGGACCGAATCCTACAGAGAGTTTTAAATCCTCTAATTTTTCATTCTCAACTAATTTTAAATTATCATCATTATCCCATATACTTCCTGCATCGATAAATGCACTTCCACGTATCTGATAAAAGTATAAGGGGAAAGGAAATGACATTTGCAGATGATCAATAAATGGATACCTTAGTTCAGCTGAAAACTGGAATTTATTGCTGCCATAATAATCTTCTGTCAGTCCTCGTACTCCATTATAATAATCCATTGTGAATTTTTGATTTGTATCTCCCTGGATCGTACCTCCGCTTAATCTAAAGGCAAGAGCATATCTTTTTTCAAAGAAATAGTATTTTCTTAGATCTGCAAAAACAATTGTGTAATCCTTCTCTGTAGAAAAACTGTGATTAAGGAGAAGAGCTTTACGTGACCCGGAGATTGGTCCCACACTACCATAGATCGCATTATCATGCACTAACGTGAATTGAGGTGCATATATATATTCGGATTCATCAGTCTTCAGATCATAGTATTCAGCAAAATCAGGCTCAAGATATTCCAGCTTCCAATCATTCCCATCCCACCAGTCTCTTTTTATGATCTCAGTAGAAAAGATATTTTCAAGATCTAATCTCCAAAATTTATTAAAGGGATAACGGAGTATGGAATAAGCGCCAAAACGATATTCCCGCTCTCTCATATAATCAGAATCTCCAACCTCATTCAAAATCTGGTAAATCCATTCATCACTCAGATAAAAGCCTCCATACCCATGATCTATCCTGCCTTTTAAATTCATATAAGTAAGCACAATATCTGATGAGCTCAAGTCACCAGCAATACCCAGTTGCACTCCAATTGCATGATTTCCCATCAAATCAGAAAGACCAAACTGCAATTGAGCATATGTTCCGCTAGAAGGGGAATAAGCAGCTCCTCCCCAAAGATAATCTAAGGCAAATTTTGGTTTATAAGGAGAACTCAAAGGTTCTCTATTCTCAGTTGGTCTTTTATCCAGATCTCGATTGTATGCTTTATTCAAACTATCTGTATGTGCGAAATTTCTGAAGTCAATTTTTGTAACATTATGAGAATATTCCGGTAATTCCTTCAAAAATTTCTTATTCTGTTTTCCGAATACTTGATAACGATCTAACTTGAATATTTCATAAAAATCATCAATAAAATTATATTCATTTGGTAATGTACCTTGTATATATTCTAAATTCTCCAGTGGATTTGTTAAATTATATACATCCCAACCTCCATTGAAAAAGACGGAAAATATTAGTTCGTTATTATCCAAGGAAATATCCGGTGCAAATATGCCACCGTGCACATTTGTTATCGTCGCTCTCATTCCTGAAGCTATTTCAATCACATCACAATTTAATGTAAATTCAGATTCACTAACGAAAATTATCCTCTCACCTGTTTTATCCCAAATTGGAAAGTTGTTATTTTGTGGATCATTTGTTACCTGAAAGAATTTTTCCAGTTGAAGATCATAATAAAAAATATCTGATTTTAGTTTGCTGAAGATCTGTACAGCTTTAGCTTCCGGATTAAGAGTTCTTTCAGAAGTAAAAACGATCTTTTGATCATCAGGAGACCAATGGGGCTGACTATCTAAATATTGATCATCAGTTATTGCTATAATCTCTTGTGTGATAAGATCATAGGTATAGATATCACATTTTAATTTTTTCTGACCGGAAAATACTATTTTAGTTCCATCATTTGAAATATCCATTTCAAAGATCGCATCAAACTCTGTAAATTCCATATTGGAAACAGCTTTACCAGTTTTATGATCTATAATATAGATTTTATCTCCAAATGAGGTTTTAGATACTAATGCATAATTTTTACCGTCTGGAAACCAGGCTAAATTATTACGTAAATAATGGAATTCTTCATAATCTCCAGTTGATTCACCACTTAATATCTTTTTATTCTTAGTTAGTCCCAGAACGGAACCCCGCCATATATCAGTTTTCAAATTTCTATTAGAAAAGTAGATATAACTATTTCCATCGGGAGAAAATCTGGGTGCATAATTAAGTGATGATCCATCTTTATTATGTTCTGTCATTCTGGAGAATGTTTCGTTTGGGATATCAAAAGCTGCAAATTGTGGATAGTATTTTCTTTTTAGAAAGTTTTTCCACCGAAGTTGAACATATTCAAATTCTTCTCCAAAAACCTTTTTAAAAGCAGCATCAGTATTTTTATTATACCTTACAGCATAGAATAATTCCATCACTTTATTACGATCATATTCTTCTTCTATATAGCAGAGAAATGATTCACCCAATCTGTAAGCATAGTAGCCACCGATCATTTCCAGATTGCCGATCCTGTCATTTATCAACAGGTCAATTACAAACATATTGTTATAAACTGATTTACCATTGATCGATTCAAATTCCGGTAATCCTTCTTGAAACCAGAATGGCAGATTATTCATTGTGATCAATTTACTTCTATTATTATTTATTTCATTAACATAAGCATGTGTAAGTTCGTGGGTAAGAGTCTCTTCCATTTTTTTATAATCGCCATCAAATGGAACTGCAACCTTATTATGAGATGTTTCTGTAAAACCTCCCACTCCTTCCCCTAAAAGTGAACTTATTACATTTGTAGCTTCAAAATCATCGTGTGATTTATACAGTATTATTGGAATTCTATGCATTACGGGTTGTTTAAAATCTTCTTTAATATGATAATATGCTTCTTCAGCAATAAGAACGGCAAGTTTACCAAATTCTTCATTCTGGTTAGGATAATAAATATCGAAATGAAGTGATTCTATTTTTTCCCACTTGATCTTAGAATTCTGAATTTTATTTTTACCGAAATTATACGCAAGTAACTGCAATGAAATGAGAGTTAACAAGATCGCAAAAATGTTTTTTTTCATAAATTCTCCCTAAAGAATTTTGATATTGAAATATCTTTTAGGATTTTTCTTGATATCTTGTAATAATGAATCCATCCTTGCTGACGATCGTAAGAGATTCTTGTATAATACATCATCACTTATTAATCTATTCAAACTACTATTTTCACTTTGTATTTTGTTAGTTAAATTTCGTATACTTCCTGAAGTTTTTTGGATATCATTCAAAGTAGAGTTGATAGAAGTGATCACCTCTGAAGATTTTTCCATCGAATTAGAGATATTTTTTTCATTAGCTGTAACTAGTGTATTCAGCTTAACAGTAAGTTGACTTGCATTGCTAATAAGTTTCTCGAAATCTTCTGCATTATTATCTAAATTATTATTGATCTTATTCATAACTACTTGTGTAGTATCAAGTACTGAATCTATCCGCATCACAATATTTCCATCCCCGGCAATTCTATTCATTATTGTTTGAAATTCTACTACAACGCTGCTTAACTCTGAAACCAGCTTCATGAGTCCATACCTTTTCTCACCGATTTGGGTCTGAGCAATATTAATATCTTTGCCTGATGGGGATGGAATGATCTCTACCTGCACATCACCCATAAGATTAGATTCAATTACAGAAAATTGGGTACCATCCTTTAATGGGAAATCTATTTTTACCTGGAGTTCTAAAACAACACCATCTTGAGCAACTTGAATCTTCTTAACCCGTCCCTTCTTTACTCCATTCACACTTACACTACTTCCAACTTCAATATTCCCGGCATTTTGGAATTTAACTTTTATGACAGTCATATCCTTATTATGCAAGATTTCAGTAAACCACATATAAGATGCAGCAAATACAACAATCGCAAGTATTGTAAATAGTCCGACTTTAAATTCTGTACTTTTTTTATTTTGATAAAATTTCATAACTTTTCCTTATTTCACAAATTCTCTTATTATTTTTCTTGTATCATTATTGAAATCATTAAAAGTTCCGTCAAAAATTATTTTTTTATCATGTATCATTGCTATGTGTCCTTTCAGTTTTCTGATGCAATTCATATCATGAGTTATAATTATAGAAGCTACTTTATATTGCTTTTGCAGTTTCAATATCAAATTGGAAATTTCTTCCGCTATTATCGGATCAAGACCTGTAGTTGGTTCATCATAAATAATATATTTAGGTTTCATGATAATTGCTCTGGCAAGTGCAACTCTCTTTTTCATACCACCACTTAGTTCTGAAGGCATTTTTGTTAAAACATCTTTCAATCCAACTAGTTCAAGTTTCTCAATTACTTCCTTCAGTACATCTTTTTCAGGGATATCCCTGTGTTCAATAATTGGGAGAGCAACATTCTGATAAACATTTAGAGAATCCAGTAATGCTGAACCTTGGAACAGCATTGCCATCTTCTTCCTAACCTCATTTTTCTGTAGTTTATTTAATGTAAAAAGATCTTTTTCATCTATAATTATCGATCCGGCTGATGGTTCAATGAGACCTTCAATACACTTCATTAAAACACTTTTTCCTGTTCCACTTTGCCCAACAATTACAGTTATTTGATCTTCCTTAATTGTAAGGTCTATATTTTGCAGTATCTCCTGCTCGCCAAAATTTACTGAAAGATTCTTGATCTTTATCATTTAATATCCCGCACTATAATATTAGCTTCAATTCCATAATCATTTTTACTAACGGGTGTTAGATGTAAATATTTTTTCTCAAGGTTCTCATTACTGTTTATATAAACTCGTACATAATGATCAGAAAGCGCTGTCCAATACCCGTTTTTTCTGTGTTCAATAACACCTTGAAGTTCAATTTTATTTTTAATTATATAATCTATATATTTTCCCAGCTTAGTTTCAGAGATGGCAATCAGTTTATTACTTCTCTGTTTTATGATCTTACCATTTACATGATCTTTCATTTTTTCAGCACGGGTTCCAGGTCTTTTAGAATATGAAAATACATGTAGATAAGTAAAATCAAGGTTAGTAAGAAATAGATGTGTTTTTTGGAAAAGTTCATCGGTCTCTCCGGGAAGACCGCTTATTACATCGATCCCAATAGCTACATCAGGGAATATAGTTCTCAGTTTGTTAATTGTGTTTTCAAACTGTGCAGTCGTATACCGCCTACCCATTTTAGTTAATAGCTCATCACATCCCGCTTGCAGAGGTATATGAAAATGATGACATATTTTTTTACTTTGTTTTAAATATTCTAATAATTCATCAGTAAAAAGCTGTGGTTCAATAGAACTCAACCTAATTAGTTTTACACCTTCGATCTTCTCGATTTCATATAACAACTCTGCTAATGAATAACCTGCTTCTACACCATATAATCCAAGATTTATCCCGCCAAGGACAAATTCTTTATAACCATTATCAATTAATTTTTTAATTTGTTTTAAAACATTTTCTCTCTTGCTGCTTCTACTATGTCCCCTGGCATACGGAATTGCACAGTAAGCACAGTAATAATCACATCCATCCTGTATTTTTATAAATGCTCTGGTCTTATCGATCATTCTGGTTGTTGAAATCTCGTCAAAATTGTGTTGTTCATTTATATCTTTAAAGATTAGATCCCCTGAATTGAGCTTGGAAAAGATCTTACTTTTACTGTTATTATCAGCTATCAGATCAACATCTCCCAATGCAATGATCTCTTCTTTTTTTCTTTGTGAATAACAACCAGTAACTACAACCTTTACCGAAGGATTTATTTGCTTTTGCGCCAGCGCTTTCCGAATTGCATTTCTACTTTTATAATCCGTTCTATTAGTAACAGTACAAGTATTTATTATATAGACATCAGCAGGATTGTTAAAATCAGTATCTTCATAACCTGCCTGGTTAAATTCATCTACAATGCAAGAGGTCTCATATTGATTTATCTTACAACCAAAAGTGATTGAAGCAACTTTTTTCATATATAATTATTTACCTATTTTGTATTATCATACTGATTTCAATAAAGTATGATAATTCTAGTCCAACCCTTTGTCAGGCTCAGGGTAACAATATTTTTGTTATTTTCAGCGATAAGATATTTACTATCTAATCCTTATCTTTTGGCACAATTTTCAATGCCAATTCATCCAATTGTTTCTGTGAAACAAAGGCAGGAGAAGCGCTCATCAGATCGGTAGCCTGAAGTGTTTTTGGAAAAGCTATAACATCACGAATTGATTGAGCTCTTGTTAATATCATAACTATTCTATCAATACCCGGTGCGATCCCGCCATGAGGAGGGGTTCCATATTTTAAGGCATTCAGGAAGAAACCGAATTTATCATTTAACTCTTCCTCAGAGAAACCCAGGACATCAAATATTTTCTTTTGAATATCAAGTCTATGACAACGAATACTTCCTGAAGAAAGTTCCATACCATTACAAACCATGTCATACAATTGCCCCTCAATTTTATCATATTCTTCAGTTTCAAAATACTTTAAATGTTCTTCTTTGGGTAATGTAAACATGTGATGAGCGGTTTCCCAGCACTGATTTTCATCATCATATTCAAATAGAGGGAAATCGGTTATCCAGAGAAAATTGAACTGTTTTGGATCATAAAGCTTAAGTTCCTTTCCCAGATAATTTCTAATTTCAGATAGTACTTTAAAAATGATCTTATTCTTATCAGCAGCAAAAAGGATCAAATCACCATCTTGAGCTCCCGTTTTTTTAATAATATTTTTTTTCTCTTCATCAGATAGAAATTTAGTAATCCCAGTTTGAAATTCACCATCTAGATACTTGACAAACGCAAGCCCTTTACCTCCTACATGCTTTGCTTTCCCAGTTAGTTGATCTATCTGTTTCCTGGAATAACCAGAACATCCCGAAGCAACAATACAACGTACACTTCCACCGTTTTGGAGTGCTCCACTGAACACCTTAAACTCTGAATCAGCTAATATATCTGAGAGATCGCATAATTCCATATTAAAACGAGTGTCCGGTTTATCAGATCCATATCGATCCATTGCTTGTTTATATGTTAAATGTGGAAAGGGAATTTGAAGATCAGTATCGATAACTTTTTTAAATATGTATTTGAAAAGTTCTTCCATAATCTTGAAAATATCTTCTTGGGTTACATAACTCATTTCAAGATCAAGTTGAGTAAATTCCGGTTGTCTGTCTGCCCTTAGGTCTTCATCACGAAAACAACGAGCTATTTGGAAATATCTATCAAAACCACCAATCATCAGAAGCTGCTTATAAATTTGTGGTGATTGAGGAAGTGCAAAGAACTTCCCATTATGTACTCTACTGGGTACTAAGAAATCTCTAGCTCCTTCCGGTGTACTCTTCATCAACATTGGTGTTTCAATTTCAAAGAAATTTTGCTTAACCAGAAATTCCCTGATCGCATAAACTATCTTATGTCGGATCAAGATGATGTCCTTCAGCTTATCACGACGCAGATCAAGATACCTGTATTTAAGACGTAAGTCTTCATCAGCCAGGACATTCTCATTTATTTGAACAGGAAGAGGTTCAGAATTATTGAGAAGAAGTAGTTCTTGTGCTTCTACTTCTAGCTCACCGGTTGTCATTTTCTTATTAACATTGCCCTGTTCCCGTAAAACTACTTTACCCGTTACAGCTATTACATACTCATTTCTAAGTTTACCTGCTTTAGTATGAACTTTTTCATTTTCAGGATGAAAAACGATCTGGATCTTGCCTGATACATCACGCAGATCAACAAAGATCAAGCCGCCAAGATCTCTTCGACGATGAACCCAACCCATTATAGTTACATTTTCACCAACATTTTTATTACTTATTTTTTCTGCATAATGAGTTCTCTTTTTATCCTTAATAAAATCTAACATCTTCATTTCCTTTTATTTATAATAAATTTTAAGCGAGAATTTAATTTTCTGATAATTTGTCAATGCTTAGGAAAACAAAAAAACCTTCAAGGTAGCAAGTACCAAGAAGGTTTAAATGTAGAATTAATTGATTTTATTATTTATCTAGTTTCTTTTTCTCGTCAAGTCTGATAAAATTTATACTCATATCGTTGAATTTAAGTATACATTCAGCATTTTCAGATTCCAGTTTAGGAAAGAAAAGGAAACCCGATTTTTTTGCTCCCGGCATAATTTTCCCAAAATGAAAAGAATATGTTAACAGATTGTTTCTAGCAGTTCGCCATTTTTCCATAATTAGTTTTTGCTCATTAAAAAAATCTTCAGTATTAATTGGTTCTTCTTTATTCTCGTTTAGTAACAGGTAATCGATCTGTCTTGGAGCAAGCAAATTCTCAATATAGTCCTGAGTGATTACATCAAATTGATTACCGTTTTGATCAATTAAACCAAAATCGCTCATAGTAACTTCCATCTCTTTTCGTTCTCTATTTTGAATTGAGATATAGAAAGTAGTAAAATAATTTGTTAATTTTTGGGGTTCTTTATTCCAGTATTCATTGGCAGCTGCAAATGTAAAATCTTTAGCTTTTTTTACTCCAAAATTATCAGTGATGGTTACTCCATCTGATTGAACTGGAACGTATCTGATCGTGCAACCGGTAAATATTAAGACAAGTAATAGAAGGGGAAAAATTAATCGCTTCATAATTTACTCCTTAAAATAGCAGAGACGATTTTAAAATCGTCCCTGCTTTATGATATTTAGGTTTACTTTTCTGAATTAGTTGTCAAGTCCAAAATCTAATTCTATTTCTTTATCTGCTTCAGCATCAGGTGTTTTGGTAACTTCATTCTCTTCAACCTCAACAGTTTCTTCTTCAGTTTTTTCTTCAGTTTCTTCAATAACAGGTTCATCAATAACAACATGGGAATCTGGATCTTCTTGAATATTATCTTCAGGTACTTGATCTGATAATTCATCCAATCCATCAACCTCTTCCTGTTCCTCCTCGGCAATAATTCGGGTAATATCATAAACTTTATCTTTATTGTTAAGAGCAATCAGTCTAACACCTTGAGTATTCCTTCCAATTATAGATATTTTATTTACAGGTTGGCGAATTATCATACCGTCTTTGGTAACTATCATAAGGTCATCGTTATCAACTACATCCAATAGCGAGATCAATTTTCCATTACGTTCAGTAGTTTTAAGAGTAATTACACCTTTAGAACCCCGTTTTGTAACTTTGTATCCACTGATCTCTGTTCGTTTTCCATATCCATTCTCACTTATAGAAAGAAGTGTACCTTCACGTCTGACAACTACCATGGCAACTACTTGGTCATCATCTCTAAGTCTAATACCACGCACACCTTGAGAATTTCTTCCCATTGATCTGGCATCCGTTTCATTAAATCTATTTGCATATCCATTTCTGGTTGCTAAGATAATATCATTGTCGCCTTCAGTTATTTTTGCTTCAATCAGTCTATCATCATCCAATAATTTTATTGCAATTATACCATTAACTCTTGGTCTTGAGAACGATTTCAATTCAGATTTTTTTATTGTACCATTCTTAGTAACCATAGTAACATAATATGGATCATTAAAATCTCTTACAGTTACAAAAGCTTCAATTTTTTCATCCTTTTCAAGTTGAAGAAGATTTACAATAGCTTTTCCTCTGGCAAGTCTTCCCAAACTTGGAATTTTATGAACCTTGAGCCAATGACAAATTCCATGATCTGTGAAAAATAATATATAAGCATGAGTTGAAGCAACAAAGATGTTCTCAATAAAATCTTCGTCTTTTAGGTTAGAGCCGGATAATCCTTTTCCACCTCTTCCCTGATTTCTATAAGTTCTTATTGGCAGACGTTTAATATATCCCTGACGAGAAATAGTAATGACCATCTCTTCATCAGCAATCATATCTTCTGTTTCAATATCTGCAGTACCCTCTAAAATGGTTGTTCTTCTAAGATCTGCATATTTTGTTTTGATCTCACCAACTTCCTTCTTAATCATATCCATTCTAAGTGATTTTTTCTCAAGAATACTCTTTAGTTTTTTTACTGTTTTTATAATTTCGAGATATTCATTTTCAATTTTGTCTCTTTCTAGTCCAGTAAGTTTTTGAAGTCTCATTTCTAAAATTGCTTTAGCCTGGATTTCTGAAAGTTTGAATTTTTCCTGTAGTTTTATACTTGCTTCAGCAGCATTTTTTGATGCTTTTATAGTTGTTATGATCTCATCAATATTATCCAATGCAATTCTATAACCCTCTAATATGTGAAGACGTTCTTCTGCATTTTTTAATTTGAATTTTGTTCTTCTGACAATAACTTCATGACGAAAATCAACAAAATTAGAAATCATTTCTTTCATGTTAACAACTTTCGGAATACCCTTAACAAGAGCTCGGTTATTAACACTAAAACTTCCTTGCAGTTGCGAATACTTGTATAATTTATTCAAAACAGAACTTGCTTCGTAATTCCTCTTTACAACAATTACAAGTCGCATCCCCTGGCGTCCTGATTCATCTCGAATATCACTAATTCCTTCAATTCGCTTTTCTTTAACAAGACTAACTATTTTTTGTATAAGTAAACTCTTGTTTAGCATATAAGGAATTTCAGTTATTACAATCATTTCAGAGCCATTATTTTTTGTTTCTATAGCTGCTTTACCGCGCACAATAACCCGACCATGACCTGTTTCGTAGTAATCTTTAATACCTTGAGTTCCTATAATATAGCCACCTGTTGGAAAATCAGGACCTTTTATATAATTAACAAACTCTGCAGGTTCCATCTCAGGTTTCTCAACATAAGCTGTAATACCATCACAGACTTCTGAAATATTGTGTGGAGCCATGTTTGTTGCCATTCCAACAGCAATCCCGGAAGATCCATTTACGAGTAGATTAGGGAATTTAGAAGGAAAAACAACTGGCTCTTTTCTTGTCTCATCGTAGTTTGATTTAAAATCAACTGTATCTTTATCAAGATCTTCCATAAGATCAACCGCTGCTTTTTGAAGTCTAGCTTCTGTATAACGCATAGCAGCTGGGGGATCTCCATCTTGTGAACCGAAGTTACCTTGACCATTGACCAGCATGTACCTCAAACTCCACTCCTGAGCCATTCTAACTAATGTAGGATAAATAACCTGCTCACCATGTGGGTGATAGTTACCCGAAGTATCACCGGCAATTTTTGCACATTTTCTAAAACCTTTACCGGGAGCCAAGTTAAGTTCATCCATAGCAAAAAGAATTCTTCGCTGTGAAGGCTTCAAACCATCCCTGACATCAGGTAATGCTCTGGAAACAATTACACTCATAGAGTATTCCAGGTACGCTTTCTTTAAAACATCTTCTATTTCTAATAATTCTATTCTTGATCTATCGTGTATCATTCATCCTCCTAAACATCAACCTGGGCATATTGTGCATTCTGCTCGATAAACTCTCTTCGTGGTTCTACATCATCACCCATTAATATTGTAAACATTCTATCCGCCTCGATAGCATCATCAATTCTTACAGACACAAGTATTCTCCTTTCCGGATCAAGTGTTGTATCCCATAATTGATCTGGATTCATCTCTCCAAGACCTTTGTATCTTTGTATGTGTAATCCTCGATCACCCATCTCTTTCATTACTTCATCTCTCTCTTTTGGAGAAAATGCGTACTTCTTACTTTTTCCTTTCCTTATCTGGAATAGAGGAGGTCTTGCAATATAAATGTGACCGTACTCAACTAAAGGACGCATATATCTGAAAAAGAAAGTTAAAAGTAACGTAGCAATATGCATACCATCAACATCAGCATCTGCCATTATTATCACTTTGTTATAACGCAATTTTGAAATGTCAAATTCATCACCAATGCCAGCACCAAGTGCCAATATCACAGGTTGAATCTTTTCATTATTAAGAACTTTATCTATCCTTGCTTTCTCTGTATTGAGCATTTTTCCCCATAACGGTAAAATCGCCTGGAAAGTTCTATCTCTTCCCATTTTTGCAGATCCACCCGCAGAATCTCCCTCAACCAAGAAGATCTCAGTCTGGGACGGATCCTGTATTGAGCAATCAGCTAATTTTCCAGGAAGACTTCCGCTTTCAAGAACTGATTTTCTCCGAGTTAATTCTCTAGCCTTTCTAGCTGCTTCACGTGATCTGGCACCTAGAATTGCTTTCATTGCAATATTTTTTGCTTCCTTAGGATTCTCCTCAAAGAATTCCATAAGCTTTTCATAAACTATTGAATTTATAATACCTTCAATATCACTATTTTGCAGTTTTGTTTTTGTCTGACCTTCAAATTGCGGCTCACGTAGTTTCACGCTAATGATAGCAGTAATACCCTCTCTGATATCTCCACCACCTGGAGATACTTTTTCATTTTTCAATAGACCAGCATTTTTTATATATGTATTTACAGCTCTAGTTAAACCAGATTTGAATCCACTGAGATGCGTACCGCCTTCAATCGTATTAATATTATTAGCAAAACTGTTGATAGTTTCCTGAAATCCTTCATTATATTGAATGGCAACTTCAAATTCAGTATTTTCTTTTTTACCTTGAATGTAAATTGGTTCAACAGAAATTACTTTTTTATTTTCATTTAGGTAGGATACAAAAGATTTAATTCCGCCATCGTAGTGAAAATCATGTGTTCTATTAACTCTTTCGTCAGTTAGACCAATGTGTATCCCAGTATTTAGAAAGGCTAATTCTCTCAATCTTGTTGAGAGATAATCAAAACTAAATGTTGTTATTTCAAAAATTGTCGCGTCCGGCACAAAACTAACTTTTGTACCTGTTTTCTTAGTTGTTCCAGTAACTTCAACACCTGATTGTGGAATCCCTTTTGAATAAGTTTGATGATATATTTTTCCACCTTTATAAATTTCCACTTCTAATTTTTCAGCAAGTGCATTAACAACAGAAACACCTACGCCATGTAGTCCACCGGATACTTTATAGCTGTCGCTATCGAATTTTCCTCCAGCATGCAGTATCGTCATTACCACCTGTACAGCCGGGATCTTTTCTGACTTATGCATTTCAACTGGAATTCCTCGTCCATTGTCTATAACTGAAACCCAACCGTTCTCATGAATAGTTATTCCTATCTTATCACAATACCCGGCAAGAGCTTCATCAATACTGTTATCAACAACTTCATAAACTAGGTGGTGTAAACCTCTTTCGGTAACTCCGCCTATATACATTGCCGGACGTTTTCGTACGGCTTCAAGCCCCTTAAGGACCTTGATATTCTTTGCTGTATATTTCGTATCAGTCATATAAAACCTCTTCCTTTTTTAGTAATTATTTTACAATTTTTTCCCTTTTTTCTTGTGACGATAACGTCAGGATACAAATACGTGTCAACTATTTTATTTATATAAGGTTAGCTAATTATTTGTTGAATTACCAAATATAAAATAATGCTCCATAACTGCTTATATTACAGGTGGTTACAGATCCATTAATTATTTTGCAAGAAAATATGTTAAAATATTTTTATTTTTTTTTAATAAATTTGAATTATTATGACATCGAGAGTATTGTATTGATGCGACTTTATTGCCATTTTTTGTTTATTCTCCAAGAAGATTTTTCCACTTATTATCGTCTCCGGAAGATGTTGTATATTTTCCCAGACTTATAACCACATCAACATCACTTTTTTTAGGTATTAATTCATCAGCCATTGGTCGTGAATTTACAATATTTCCTTTATCTACTTCATTTGAATACCTAAACACTTTTTTACCTAAAGAAAGTCCTGCATTTTCTAATTTTAATTTTGCTTCTACAATACTCAGATTATCAAGATATGGTATTCTTACCATTTCAGGACCCTTACTGATAACTACATGTACCGTTCTATGCTTTTTAGTCATTATACCGGGATTAGGTTTTTGCGATATAATTTTGCCTTTTTCGATATTCTCATCATGAACAAGATCACTTTGTTCTACATATAATTTCATTTTATTACATGTATTGCGTGCCACTTCATAATCTGATCCTATTAAAAGGGGAACTTGAACTTCGTTACTATGCCCCACAATTATTTTCATGACTATATCTGTTCCGAAAAATGTGATAAGAAATAATCCTACTAAAATTCCTAATGCTATTAATATAGATTTTGTCTTTATCATTTTTTTTCTCCAATGTCTTTTTTCTTTAATCTGGCAGCAAAAGCACCATCTGAATTATGTTTAAAAGGTAAAGTTTTTAAATATCCACCCTCAGTGATCTCTTTAGGAATAAATTGATCAGCTGGTTCAAGAGTAAAGTTTGGATTTCTATTCAAAAAGTTTTCAATCTGCTTTTCATTCTCATCTATATTCAAGGTACAAGTACTGTACACCAAAATTCCACCCGGGCGTAAGAATTTAGCTCCAAAATCAAGTGCTTTTTTCTGAAGTTTAATTAATTCTTTCATATTTTGGTTTAATTGCCATCTTAATTCAGCTTTTTTTTGAAAAACACCCCAACCTGAACATGGTACATCTAAGATCACTCTATCAAATGAAGGTGTTATCGGTCCAAATTTAAAAGCATCTTCAGCATGAAGTTTCATATTGTTTATTTGCAACCTTTCTATTGCTCTCTTAAGTTTTTTTATCTTATTTGGAAATTTATCAACAGCAATCAATTCACCTGTATTACGCATCAATTCAGATATATAAGTAGCTTTGCCGCCTGGAGCTGCAAAAAGATCCAGGATTGACTCATTTAATTCTGGTTGCAATAATTCTACTACCATTGCTGCAGAGACATCCTGAATGGAAAAATACCCCTCTGAGAAAGAAACTTCATTTAGAACATCCCTTGCCTGATCTGTAATTAAAATATTTTGTGAAATATCACTTTCTATAACAATTATTTCACGCCTTAATAAATATTCCATTAACCTTTGTTTATTAGTTGCACATATATTAATGCGAATATGTAGACTTGGCGGTTGATTATAATAATTACATAATTCCTCAGTTGTTTCCCAGCCCCAATACTCTATCCATTTTTCTATCAATGGTTTAGGGAATGAGTATTGAGTAGAAATTCTATCTACTGTCTCTGTAGGATATTCGATTTTCTCTACACGGAGATATTTTCTTAAAACTGCATTAATAAAATTAGCAATTTTTTCTCCATATATTTTTTTTGCAACTGAAACGGTTTCATTCACTGCAGCATGCTGGGGAATATAATCACAATAAATTAGCTGATACAATCCCATGTATAATAATATTTTGATTTTATTGTTTGTATTTGCAAATTTTTTAGGATCAGTATATAATGATGCTATATATTCCAAATTCAGTTGCATCTTAATAACACCTTTTACTAGAACGTAAAGCAGATCAGATCGTTCACCTGCCTGATGTATTTTTTTCGTCATTTGATGAAGTAATTTATCGGAAAAAATATTTTTTGAAATAACTTTTAAAATTATCTTATATGCTTCTAGTCTTACGTTTATCATATATTTCGTTTTTTATATAAAGCCTTTATTGCTGCTTTAGTTATCTCTTCTGATGACGTATAGTCATTATCTTTCATCAGCTTAAAAATAATTTTTCTAATATCATAGCGTTTGTATCCTAAAGTAAGAAGAGCTGTTTCTGCATCTTGAGTTATTTCTGTATCAGCTTCTGAATAATCGCTTCCCAAAGATATATTAGAAATATTTCCAACTTTATCTTTCAATTCAATCACAAGACGTTCTGCAGATTTCTTCCCGATTCCGTGTATTGTAGAGATCAATTTTACGTCACCTATTTGTATTGCACGAAGGAGATCTACTACAGATAATCCTGATAGAACGGAAAGGGCTAACTTTGGACCAACTTTAGAAATATTAATCAACTGTCTGAAAAGTGCTTTCTCTTCATTTGAATAAAATCCAAATAACCTGACACCATCCGATTCGTTGAATGAGTAGTGAACAAGTATTTTAACTTCACTTCCAATCCCAGGTAATTTATCAAAAGTACTTAATGGGATCAGTAATTCATATCCTATACCATTACAATCAATAACAATGATCGTCGGATCTTTTTCTGTTAATATTCCTTTTAGGTAAGAATACATGTTTACCCTCTTATATTAAAATTCATCAATTACATATAGAAATTAATAACAATAATGTCCACATTTATTTGATTTTAAACTTATTTCTGTTGAAATGGCATAAGGCAATTGCTAAAGCATCCGAAGCATCCTGTGTTTTGGGTTTATTACTTAAGTTCAGGATTTTCTGGATCATATATTCAACTTGTTCTTTCGATGCATTTCCATTTCCCACAACCGATTTCTTTACTTCTCTGGGAGAATATCCTGCTATTTCAACATGTTGTTGAGCTATAGCCAGCATTATCACTCCTCTGGCATGACCTAAAGTAAATGCAGATTTTATATTTTTACCATAAAAAATAGTTTCTATCGCGGCAATATCAGGTTTGTATTCAGTTAAAATTTTAGCGACTTCAGAATGTATTTGCACCAATCTTTCTGCTAATTGTAATTTTTGTTTTACCTTTATCGTACCACATCCAGCAGCTATGATCTTACGTTTTTCAACCTGCAGGATTCCATATCCCACATTATAACTACCAGGATCTATTCCAAGAATTATCAATCTTCTGATAACCTTTCAAATACTTCATCTGATATCTCAAAGTTTGCATATACTTTCTGAACATCATCACAATCTTCCAGATTATCAATTAACTTAAGCAATTTTTCTGCTACATCATCTGCATTTACTGTGTTTTTTGGAATTCGGGTCAGTTCGGCTTTTTCGATCTTGTAGTTGGAATCTTCCAATTTTTTAAGAACACTATGCAACTCTGAATAAGCAGTATAAATATTGAAATTCCCTTCTTCAACTACAAAATCTTCAGCACCTGCATCAAGTGAAGCCATCATAACCTTATCTTCATCAAGATCATCTTCAGGAATAGCGATCAATCCTTTCTGCTCAAACATCCAAGACACAGAACCGTTCTCAGCTAAATTTCCACCATACTTTGAGAAAATGTGTCTAACATCTGCGACTGTACGCTGTTTATTGTCAGTAAGGGTTTCTACTATAATTGCTACTCCATTATGGCCATATCCTTCATAAGTAAGGTTTTCATAACTAACACCGTCTAATTCTCCAGTACCTCTTTTAATAGCCCTTTCAATATTAGAATTAGGCATATTTGAGCCTTTAGCAGTAGAGACAGCTAATCTTAAGCGTGGATTAATTTCAATATCACCACCACCTTCTTTTGCGGCGACGATGATCTCTTTTACCAATTTTGTAAATATTTTACCACGTTTAGCATCCGCAGCACCTTTTTTATGTTTTATGGAACTCCATTTACTATGACCAGACATATTATACAATCCTCCAAATAATAAGACCCACGACAAATTATCGCAGGTCTTATTGATTATCTAATCTTCTTTATTTGCTTCAGCAATTACTTTCACGGCGATTTCATGTGGAACTTTCTCATAGTGCGAGAACTCTTGAGTGAATTTACCACGTCCTTGTGTAAGTGATTTTAGAGCAGGATAATAACCCATCAATTCTGACAATGGCATTTCAGCATTGAGAATCTGTTTTTTACTTTGTTTTTCCATTCCCTGAATTTTACCTCTTCTGGTAGAGATATCGCCCATAACATCACCCATATATTCATCCGGGATAATAATTTGGACATTATGCACTGGTTCAAGAAGAATGGGTTTGGCCTTATCAAAAGCTTTTCTCAGTGCATTCCAGGAAGCAATTTTAAAAGCCATTTCTGATGAATCAACATCATGATAACTACCATCATAAACATCAACACAAATATCAACGATCTGATTACCGGAAATTATACCTTTACCAATAACTTCAACTAATCCTTTTTCAATTGCTGGAATAAATTTTGTAGGTATCCTGCCGCCAACGACAGAATTAACAAATTGGAATCCTTCACCGCGAGAGAGTGGTTTTACTCTGAAATATACTTCTCCAAATTGACCTTTTCCACCGGATTGTTTTTTATGTCTATAACTTACATCAGCTGTTCCTGATATGGTTTCCTTATATGGAACAGAAGGGGTTTTAAGATTTGCTTCAATCTTATATCTGGATTTTAATCTCTTTTGTAAAAGTGTAATTTGCTGTTCACCAATACATGAGATAATATTTTCTGCTGTTTCCTGATTCATCTCAAGATTTAAGGTATGATCTTCGTCTAATAATTTATTTAAGGCAGCTCCAATTTTATCTTCATCATGCTGATTAGCTGCTTTAATACTCTGCCAATAAACCGGTGTGGGAAGATTGATTTGACGGAACCTGAGCTTAGAATTTGGAGTTACAATAGAATCAAAACCACGAGCAACTTTCATTTTAACTAATCCGCCAATATCTCCAGCTTTCAATTCAGCTGCATCTATTCTGCTTTTACCATTTACAAAATACATCGAACCAATTCTATCTTTACTATCCTTTTCCGGGATATAAACATCTGAGCCACTGGTCATTTTTCCTGAGAATACTCTTACATAAGAGATATCACCTACGTTTGGATCGGAAAATGATTTGAATATGTATGCAAAAAGGCTTCCGTTTTCACTGATCTTGATCACCTTTTCTTCTTTATTATCAATGACTTGAAGTTCATCTCTATCAGCTGGAGATGGTAAATATTCTACAATTGCAGTCATTAAATCAATAACTCCAATATCATGTGTAGCAGAAGTTGCAAATGCCGGCATCAATTTACCTTGAATGATTGCATTCTTCAAACCTAAAGTCATTTCATCTTTTGTAAGTTTCCCAACTTCAAAATACTTTTCCAGAAGTGCATCATCACTTTCTGCAACAGCTTCCATCAATTCCATTTTACTCTCTTCGACCTGAGCTGCCATATCAGCTGGAATTTCGATCTCTTCCCCATTTTTAAATGCTTTACCTTTTGCAATATCAATAACACCTTCAAACTTGTGTTCACTTCCTATTGGAATTAAAATTGGTGTCGGATTGAAATCAGTATTCTCTCTAATTCTTTCTATTGCTTTATTAAAATCAGCACCTTCATTATCGATCCTGTTAATAATAAAACCTTTTACTACAGGTTTGTCTGCCAGTAATTCAATTGATTTTTCAAGACTAACATCAAATTCTGAGGCTCCATTTACAACAAACATAATTGTTTCTGCTGCAAGAGAAACAGATATTTGTTCTGAACTAAAATCAACTAACCCTGGTGCATCCAGAATATTTATCTTGTTTTTCATCCACATAAAATTTGCAATACTCAGTGAAACTGAAGATTTCCTTTCAATTTCTTCAGGATTGTAATCCATAACCGTAGTGCCGTCTTCGATCTTGCCAATCCTGTTAATAGTTTTCGAGTTAAACAACATTTGTTCAACAAGGCTTGTCTTTCCTGCACCAACAGCTCCAACTAGAGCAATGTTCCTAATGCTTTTCATATATCCTCCGAATTTATATTATATATTTTTCTTTAATATTATATATAACTATTAAGCTGTTCAAAAGAAAATTATTATAGTATCTTGTCAACTCTCTACTTTAAAATTATCAATTTGCCAATTTTTTCAGTAATTTTATCTGTATTCAATTGTTTAGCTTTAATTTTGTAGAAATAAGTATTATTGGCAATGGTATCTCCTTCTGCATCTTTTCCATTCCACTGAACCTGATTATATCCAGCTGAGCAATTTAACTGCTTTATTGTTTTTATCTTCCTACCGGTAAGTGTATAGATCGTGATCGTAATATCAGAATCTTCGGTAACAACAAATGTGAAATGCCCACCATTTTTCATGGGATTAGGGTAAGGAAGCATTTGCTCAATTGAGACTTTCCCACTTTTTTTACAAACAAAATTAGTTTGTGCAACTGTTGGATTGTTATAGTTATCAAATACGATCAGCTCAATTACGTGATTACCCTCAGCAAGATCATCCAGCTGCCAGGTAAGTTCTCCTTCAGTAGCAGAACCAGCACTATAGATAAATCCGTCAGTAATATCAATTGGAGATATAGAACCATCAATAATAAGTAAAATACAATGTCCTGATGAGCCAAGAATATTTATTCCATTTTCATCCTCAATGTGTGCAATTAAGGTTGGTTCTGTAGATACAAAGTCTCCAGCAATAAATGAGGGTGAATCCAGCCATAATTGGACAACCGGAGAGCCAGTACTGGGAGCAAAAACGGGAATACTGCTAAGTTTCATAGGCAGATAGCAGTTCAGAAAATCTGTTTGTTCATTATTATCGAAAACATAGTTCAATATCCTGCCTTCTTCACCGGAATGAACATCATCCGGTACAATGAACTGGGTATTATATACGCCATCATCTATTTCAGTATTACCAAAATAAAACGTATGACCATTACTAGTATAATCTACAATATAGTGATATATTCGACTGGGTGTAATGAGAGTATTTTCATAATGTTGAGCATATTTTGATTCATAGATCCTGGCTTCACCAACCTCATTAACCGGATTTTCATAATCTCCAGCCAGGTTTATCGTTTGTCTAGCTTGAACACTATCAGGTATTCCAGTAATATTCCCAGTAGTTAAAGGTAGAAGTACATTAAGAATGGGATCACCCATAATATTAAAAAACTGACTATTTATTAATCCGGCATTTGAATTAAGTTTAGCATCTCTTAACGCATTTCCAATATCTAATCGTTCATCAGTGATATTTTTAATTATATGCTTCATTAAAATTGTATTTGCGCCACCACTTACCTTAGCTGTTGCTGCAATTGAAGCAATTGACCCTCCACTTTCATGAAAGAGAAATTTCTCTGAAATACAGTCAATTTCGGTATTATCAAATTTCCCAACTTCACAGGATGCTGCCAGGAATAGTGGTAAATGTTCTAAATTATCCAGTAGATCCATATGAAGAGAGGCTCTAAAATAATCTTCATCACCTAAGACATCTTCATTACCATGACCAATGAAATACCAGATCAGTTTTCCCTGATTGATCTTCTCCATCTGAGCCATACGAGCTTCCGGCTTATTTTGATATTCATCAAAACCAAATTCAATTCCCAACACTTTATCTACAATTACTGTATCAGTGATGAAATCTTCAGTATTTTGAGCTCGAGCAGTATGATTTAGCCCACTTTCATAGTAACACCCTTCTAAAATATCTCCTTTATGTTCATCATCCGCCAGGAACAACAATTCATTTCGCCAAAATCCAGGAGTTGGATATTGAATGTAATCCTGAACTCTCTGGAGATAATAATCCATCATTTCATCATTTTTTGCCGGGATTCTGCCAATGATCAGATCCGGTCTATCATCATCATTGAAATCTACAAACTCGTCATCACTTGCTACTGAATTTGGTACTATAGCAACTATTATTTTATTTTTTTCATTCTGCGGATTCCAATCATGAATACCTGATCCCAATAAAATCACATATTCCATTTCCGGACGGCCGGGATACTCCGGAGAGCCATCACCATAGAATTCAAGTTCAAGGTAATCCTCAATAGCTTGCTGGTCTGGATTACCACCGAATTCATCAAATATATCAGACTGACTTTTCATAGTGAAACTCATATCAGGATGAAGTAGAGCAAAATTTTGTGCCTGAGTAGCAAACACATTAGTTTGACTTGATGTAAGATCACCAGGATATATGATAATACCATCCACACTTTCACGAGAGTTCTGAGCTTCTGATATTTCTTTTTTCTTGAATTCTGTAATTGAATTATAATATGATAAGCTGAGATGATCTTCCAATCGAATTGGTTCACCCTGGAAATCTCCTCCAAATGTGATCCAGAAAGTTATTTCATTTTGAAAATAATTCTCCTTGTTAGAGGATTGTATTCGTTCAAATAATATTCTATCACCTTTTACAAAAGAGTCATCATCTTTAGCATCAATATAAATTGGAATTTTCTTCAGTTCAAATTTTGTTTTACCACTAAGTTGGTTTTTTACCATTGATAACATTCTAATCTGAGATGGTTGACAAAATTCCGGTAATATCTGCAGATCTTGATAAGGAATTTCAAACCATCCAGATTTATCAGTTTTAAATTTATACCAGAAATCGGATTTTTCAAACGGCATTTTATTGATGATAGCAGGTTTTGATTCTTTCCAGTATTTTGCCTGATCATAATTCACTATTAATTTTGAGAGGGATATATCATTTTTTTCTTCTATATAATTTCTAAATTTTACATCACCATCTATCAGTATCTCAAAATTGATCTTTTTGCAGATCGTTATCTCATTTGTATTCTGGTCATATATAACTGGATAAAATCTAATGGGAACAATATTATTAAATCTGTATTTAGAATTTTGCATTATCTGAATGAATTTATTTGACTGTTCATCATACAACTTTTGATCAATTTCGTAAACGTAATCTGAGGTTTTACCTGATGATACAATTCGTGGTACCGGTGATAGTTTCTTTTCCAGTTTAATCGTTTCCTTTTCTATTGAAATAATAATCACTTCAATATTCCCATTAGGCGGTACACCTACACAGAACTCTTTAAATGGGAGCTCCGGTGCACCCGGAATTTGCTGACTTCCAAAATCTCTGAAATTTAGATGTGAAAATCTATTTTCCTGATAAATATTATAACTGTTCACTTCATAATTTGCTTCAAGTTTAGTTAAAGATGTAGATCTTACATTAAAATTTGCAGATAAACCCAATGGAATAATGACCAATAACAGCAAGATTCCTTTTTTCATTTTTTCCTCCACATTGAAAAATATTGAAATAAATATAAAAAATGAATGTAACTAATTTTTCTTTCATAGTTTTCTTTGTCAATAAAATGAATTTTCAACTAATGTTAAAACTACATTAAATTAAAGATTTGACCTTAATCTTATTAAAATAAAATTTGCTTTATGTTTAAATTCTAAAAAGAGGTTTATATGGATAATATTATAGGGAAAAAAGTAAAACGAGTTGATGCATATGAAAAAGTTACCGGTAAAGCAATTTATGGAGATGATATCAAATTGGTTAACATGCTCTATGCAGCAGTTCGCTATACTGATATCCCAGCAGGTAAAATAACTAAAATCGATTATAGTGATGCGGTGAAAGTACCCGGATTTGTAAAAATTGCATTATACAAAGATATCCCAGGACAAAAAAAACTTGGCCCTATCCGCTCTGACCAATTTGCAATAGTTAATGACGAAGTGTTCTTTTCTGGTGACGTGATAGCTGTTGTAGCTGCCGAAACTAAGGAAAGCGCCTATAAAGCAACTGACCTGATACAGGTAGAATACGAAGCAATTGAAGGAATCTATGATCCCAGGATCGCCATAAAACCGGAAGCAAGACTTATTCATCCGGAATATAAAAGTAATGTAGTTATTCATTATCCATTACGGAAAGGGAATATAGAAAAAGGATTCAGTGCTTCTGATCACATTATAGAACGTAATTACAAAACAGGTTTTCATGAACATGCATACATAGAACCTGAAACAATTACTGTCGTTCCAGATCATGTATCTAAAGGATACAGTGTTTACGGATCAATTCAGAATCCATTTACAACTAGAAAGGTTGTTGCACTATTTATGGGTTTAAACATGAATCAGATCAATATTTGCTGCTCTACATTAGGTGGTTCTTTTGGTGGCAAGGATGATACTGTAAATTACATGGCCTGCAGATGTGCCTTACTTTCCAAACTTACCGGACGACCTGTGAAATTAACCTATACAAGGGAAAATTCACTTAAAGAAAGCTATAAAAGACATCCATATTATATGAACTATAAAGTCGGCTTTAATAATGACGGTAAACTGAAAGCTATGAAGATCAATATCATCGCAGACAGCGGTGCATATTCGTCTCAAACATTCTTTGTTACCTGGCGATCAGTTGTGCAGGCAACGGGACCTTATGAAATTGAAAATGTTGAAACCGATATTAAAGGTGTTTATACAAATAACACTTATACTGCCGCATTCAGGGGATTTGGTTCACCACAAGTTATTTTTGCTCAAGAATCTTTAATGGATGAAATCGCTGAGATCTGTGGAATTTCTGCTCATAAAATAAGAAAACTGAACGGTTTTAAACAAGGGAGCAAAACTGCAAGCGGCCAAATTTTAAATAAACATACAGTCTCGTTAAACGAAGTTATTGATAAAGCATTAGAAAAAGCTGATTATCATAACAAGCTAATAGAATACAAAAAACATAATGAACAAACCAACCGCTATAAATATGGAATTGGATTCTCATGCAGTTATCGTGGTTGCTCTCTGGGTGCAGAAGGAACTGATGCTACTTCTGCAATTGTTTCTGTACAGGCTGATGGAAGTATTTATATCCTGACCGGATTGAATGAGAATGGACAAGGAATGCGAACTACATTTTCACAAGTAGCGGCAGAAGTACTGGGAACTGATCTTGAAAAAATTGTTTTTTTAAATCCACAAACTGCTACAATTACAGATGGCGGTCCAACTGTTGCCTCACGTGGAACATTAATGGGTGGTAATGCAGTTATAGACGCAGCAGAGAAAGTGAAAATGAGAATCTTCAATATTATCAAGGATGATCTCAAAGTGCATAGCATTGCAGAAACTGTATGGAAAGATGGAACAATTTCAAGAAAAGATAGTAAAGATAATATTAAAACTATAAAATTTGAAGCTGCGGTAGAAAAAGCTTATTGGTCTGGAGAAAATCTTTCAGCTTATGGCTGGTTTAAAGCACCCAATGTTAGTTGGGATGAAGAAACCGGGCAAGGTAATGCTTACTTCACTTATGTTTATGGTGCTCATGTTGCAGATATCAAGGTTGATACATCCACCGGGAAGATAGAAGTAACTGATATAACAGCTGCTCATGATGTCGGTAAAGTACTTAATAAACTTGGTGCAGAAGGGCAAGTTTATGGTGGAGTAATGCAAGGATTCGGTTATGCTGTACTGGAAGACTATAATATTCAGGATGGTATTGTTAAATCAGAAAATTTCGATAATTATTTAATTCCCACTATTAAAGATATCGGTAATATAACACCAATATTAATAGAAAATGAAGATGATGATGGACCCTTTGGTGCAAAAAGTTTAGGAGAACCTACATTAGAACTCACTTCTGCTGCAATTAATAATGCTTTAAAAGTTGCTACCGGCATTCAATCTTATGAGCTCCCATTAACTCTGGAAAAAGTATTTCTCGGTAAGAATTTGAAAAAACCTTCCAGACAAAGTCAAGTAGCAGTACATGATTCTTGTAAAATTCATTATAAATATGCTGATAAATTAACCTTACGAATCACCGATATAAAAACACGAACTCCAAAGGATCTCAAAGATGCACTAGAAAAATTATCAAAACAAGAGCTTAAGGTTCTTTCTGGTGGTACAGATCTAATTATCGAATCAAGAATGAAAACAGGTAAACATACCCTATTAGATATTTCACATCTTGATGAATTGAAAAATATTAAAGTAAATGAAAATGAAATTAGAATTGGTTGTGGTTGTACTTTTACTAAAATAGTTAATGATGAGAATATTAAAAAGCACTTTCCATTGCTAAACAAAGCATGCTCAACAATTGGTTCATTACAGATCAGAAATAGAGGTACTATCGGTGGAAATATCGTAAACGCAGCTCCCTGTGCTGATTCTTATCCACCCTTAATTGCTTATAACGCTGTATTCATCCTAACTTCAAAAAAAGGTGTACGAAAAGTTTCTGCTGACAAATTCATAATAAAAAATTATAAAACAGATATACAAAATGATGAGATACTAACTGAAGTAGTTATTCCAATTCCACAGAAAAAATACAATTTCAGCTATTTCCAGCTTGGCAGAAGAAATGCAGTGAACATAACCAGAATAAGTATTGGCATTCTTATCTCTTTTGAAGAAGACAAAGTGAATGAATGCAGGATCGTTTCCGGTTCACTTTTCCATAAGCCAATGCGTCTTGGAGAGATCGAGGAAATCCTGATCGGTAAGAAATTAACAAAAGAATTGATCAATACAATTGAGGAGCCGCTTAAAAAGTTGATTGATGATGAGATCGGGAAACGCTGGTCATCAGTTTATAAAATGCCTGTTTTTGTTAATATGACTAGAGACGCATTAACTGAAATAATTGAACAAAGAGGATAGATATGGTTAAATTGAAAATTAATGTAAACGGAAAAGATCACAATTTGGAAGTTGAAGATACAATGCGTTTATTAGATATACTACGTGATGTACTTGGATTAACAGGGACTAAAGAAGGATGTGGAGTTGGAGAGTGCGGAGCATGTACTGTAATCATGAACGGTGATGCAGTGAATTCTTGTATGGTTCTGGCAACTCAGGCAAATAATGCTATAATAGAAACAGTAGAGAACCTGGAGCGTGACAATGTTCTTTCCAAACTGCAAAATGCCTTTGTGGAAGAAGGAGCAATTCAATGCGGATTCTGTACGCCCGGTATGCTGATGAGTGCAAAAGCACTTCTTGATAAAAACCCGCATCCAAACGAAGAACAAATAAAAGAAGCATTAGAAGGTAATCTTTGTAGATGTACTGGATACATTCCAATTTTGAATGCTGTGAAGAAAGCTGCTGAATAATTTTAGTGTTTCTATTCATTAATGTTAAGAAGTTTTTATTTGACTTTAAATAATAAATCATAGAAAAGGCAATAATATAGAAATAAAAAATGGAGGAGAAAATGAAAAAAATAGTATTAACAATAGTTTTAGGTGTAATTTTGAGTACATTTGTATTTGCGGAAACGGAGAAGATCGCTTACATCGATACTGACAGAATTATGATGACCAGTCCTGAAACTCAGGAAGCACAAACTGTTCTTATGGGTGAACGTCAGAAATGGGAACAGGAAATTGCAGATATGGATGCTGAGATACAACAACTTTATTCTGACTATGACAGTAAAAAAATGATTTTAACTGAATCTGGAAAACAAGAAGCAGAAAATAAAATTACTTCTATGAGTGAACAACGTCAGGCAAAAGTACAAGAAATTTTTGGTGAGAATGGAGTATTTGTACAAAGGCAAAATGAACTTCTTGCACCAATATTAAATAAGCTGAAAACTATAATAGAAAAAGTTGCGGTAGAAAATAATTATTCTCTCGTTCTTGATGCATCAGCCGGCAGCTTACTTTATGCTAAACCAAATCTAGACATTACTGATGCAATTTTAACTGAAATGGAAAAAACTGTAGAATAAATGAAGAGATTCGGTTTCCTGCTCACACCTGCTCAAATAGCTTCAAAGCTGAATGGAACTACTAATTTTATAAATAATATAAAATTAGATAATGTTGCTGAACTAACTGAGGCAAATGAGCATTCTGTTTGTTTTTTTGAGAATCCGAGATTCCTAGACTCTCTCAAAAACACAAAAGCAGGATTAGTCTTTGTCCCAAAAAATTTTGATGTAAACCAGCTGAAGCTGAATGTAAATCTTTTATTGATAGAGAATCCTTACATTCATTTTATGATGCTTGTTCAAACTTGGCTCAAACTTGATCTTCCTAAGTTAAAAGGAAAAATTGAGAGTTCTGCAAAGATTGCAAAGTCAGCTTCAATTGGTAAGAATATCATACTTGGAAGTAACTGTGTTCTGGGTGAAAATGTAATAATCGGAAATGACACAATTATTGAAAGTAACTGTGTCATTAAAGATAACGTCAAGATCGGTGGCAACTGCCATATTCACCCGAATACAACTATTTATGAAGATTGTATTTTAAAAAATAATATCATTATCCACGCAGGTTGTGTAATTGGTGCTGATGGATTTGGTTATCTATTCCATAATGGCATTCATAACAAGATCCCGCAAGTAGGAAATGTTATTATAGAAGATGATGTAGAAGTTGGAGCCAATTCTGCCATTGATCGTGCAACCTTAGGTTCAACTACAATTGGTAAAGGCACAAAAATTGATAACTTAGTTCAGATCGGACATAATTGCCAGATCGATGAGAATTCAGTTCTTTGCGCTCAAACCGGACTGGCAGGTAGTACAATAATTGGGAAAACAGTTTATCTTGCCGGTCAGGTTGGTGTTGCAGGCCATCTAAAAATTGATGATGGAGCAATGGTCGGAGCACAATCCGGAGTTACTAATGGTATCCCAAAAGGGGCTAAATATTTTGGTACTCCAGCCCGAGATGCAGGACTTCAAAAGAGAATAATGGTTTCGGAAAAGTATCTTCCTGAAATTGTAAAAGAATACAAAAGACAACAAAAAGCTAAGGATAAAAAATGAAAGAATTCAAAAAAACCATAAAAGGAACAATTAGTTATAATGGTGTAGGTCTTCATTCCGGTCAGATTTCAACATTAACTTTTAAACCGGCTGCAAAAAATGAAGGAATTGTTTTCATTAGAACTGATATGGAAAATAAACCTGAGATACCTGCTGATATAGATCATGTAGTAGATATTTCCAGAGGTACAACAATTGGAATTGGGAAAGCTACCGTAGCAACTATTGAACATGTTCTAGCCGCTGTAAAAGGTCTTAATATTGACAATATACGTATAGAAGTTGACGGACCGGAAGTACCTGTGGCAGACGGCAGTGCAATTGTCTGGATCGAACTTCTGAAAAAAGTTGGACTTGTAGAACAGGATGCTGAGCGTGAATATCTTGAGATTGAGAAACCTCTATCTTTTTCCGCTCCAGCTGATAATGTAGATATTGTTATTGTCCCTTCCAATGATCTTAAAGTTACGTTTATGGTTGACTATCAACAAAAAGCTCTTGGTACACAATATACAACTATGCAGACACTTGATGATTTTGAACAGGACTTTGCATCAGCCAGAACATTCTGCTTCCTGCATGAAATAATCATGTTGAAAGAGGCTGGACTTATCAAAGGCGGTTCACTGGAAAATGCATTGGTAGTAGCAAATCCGGATACTTCGGAAGACCAGATAAAACGATTAAGAGAAATGTTCAACTTCCATGAAGAGATAAAAATTGGTCCTGATGGTTTATTAAATAATACACCTTTACGTTATCATAATGAATTCGTTCGTCATAAAGTTGTCGATCTTATAGGCGATATTGCCCTTTTGGGAGTTCCAATAAAAGGACATTTTCTGGCAGCTCGATCAGGTCATAAGACAAATGTCGAACTGGTTAAAAAACTTCGTAAGCTTCATAAAAAACAGGAATTACAGAAAATATATCAGAAAAAGAAAACTTCGGAAGTTGTTTTTGATATAAATGCTATTCAGAAGATCATGCCGCATCGTTATCCTTTCCTGCTGGTAGATAAGATCATCGAATTTGATGCAGGAGAACGCATTGTTGGCTTGAAAAATGTTACTATCAATGAACCTTTCTTTAACGGTCATTTCCCAGGACACCCGGTAATGCCGGGAGTATTGATCGTGGAAGCAATGGCTCAAACGGGTGGCATCATGCTACTTAATTCTTATGATAATCCGGAAGAATTCGTAGCTTATTTCGCATCACTAAATAATGTGAAATTCCGCAAACCTGTTCATCCGGGTGATACACTCCGCTTCGAATTGAAAGTAATATCATTGAAACGCGGATTAGCTAAAATGCATGGTGATGCCTATGTAGGAAGTATAAAAGTTTGTGAAGGTGACTTCCTGGCAAAAGTTATGGAAAAATAAGAGGTAAGAATGACACAAATTCACCCCACTGCAATAGTAAGTCCAAAAGCTATAATAGGAAAAGATTGCGTTATCGGTCCATTTTGTATTGTTCATGATAATGTGAAAATGGGTGATAATAATGAGCTGGTTTCCAGTGTTATCATTGACGGACACACGACAATCGGTGATGGAAACAGATTTTTTCATTCAGCAGTGATCGGTACAGATTGCCAGGACTTGAAATACCATGGTGAACCGACACAATTAATAATTGGAAATAATAATACTTTCCGGGAATTCTGTACCGTGAATAAATCTGCAACTATGGATGAACCAACACAGATAGGTGATAACGGTTTATTTATGGCTTATTCTCATGTTGCTCATAATTGTATTCTCGGTAACAACCTGATCATTGCTAATGCTGTAAATTTTGCCGGTCATATTCATGTACATGATAATGTGATAATTGGTGGCATGGTTGCATTGCATCAATTTGTGAAAGTTGGTATTTATGCTTTTATCGGTGGAAAATCCGGTATTAAAAAAGATATTCCTCCCTATACTCGCGGAGAAGGATTTCCTTACAAAGTAATGGGCTTGAATAGTGTTGGATTGCAAAGACGAGGATTTTCAAGTGAAACAATTAAATCTATTAAAGATGTTTATAAATTATTTTATAAATCCGGGTTGAATACAAGCCAGGCAATGGAAAAAGCTCTGGCTATTCCTGATCTTACAAAAGAACAGAAAATATTCCTCGATTTTGTAAAAGAATCAGATAGAGGGATAACTAAATAAATTAGATTAAACAATATAAAAAACGGTGAGAAATATTTCTCACCGTTTTTTATTACCCATAATTAGCCTATGAATACGCGTCAGTCTGCCTGCTAAGCCATAGTTTATAACAAAGGCTGGAGGAGTCTATCTGCTGTTACTCAGACTAAGGCTGATAAATCTTAATGAAGAGTCGAGAGAAATTCTGAGAGATCTTCAATCACTATCCTTCGATAACTTTCCGACAGTTACCGGAAAACTCAGGATGACATTATTGTTGATAGCGTATGCAAATTCAACTTGGGAACAAGTTATCAGTCAATTCGGAGAATTGACCCTACAAAAAAGCCCCTCATTACTTGAGGGGCTTATATTTATTAAAAAATAATCCGAGTTGAATTATTTCTTCTTCTTACGAGTTCCTATTCTTTTTTCTTTTCTGTTGTAATGTTCAACCATTAATGGACTAGCCACAAAGATGGAAGAATATGTACCTACAACAACTCCAACTAATAATGCAAAGGCAAAATCATGAATAACAGATCCACCAAATAAATAAAGACTGAGCACAACAACAAAAGTTGTAAGTGATGTAATTATTGTTCTACTTAGTGTTTCGTTAATACTATGATTAATTACTTCACCATATGGTTCTTTTCTAAATATTTTCAGGTCTTCTCTTATCCGGTCAAATACAACAATTGTATCATTCAGAGAATAACCAACTATCGTTAGCAGTGCAGCAACAATAGATAAGCTGATCTCTTTTCCTAAGATAGAAAAAATTCCAACAGTTATAAGAATATCATGGAAGAGAGCAGCAACAGCAGCTAAACCAAAGGTAAGTTCGAATCTCCACCAAATATAAAGAATAATGCCGAGAAGTGCCCAGAAGATTGCCAGGATAGCTTTACCTTTCAGCTCTTCACCAATTTTTGGTCCCACTTCTTCCTGAAGACGAATAAGTGTTTCATCATCAACATTACCGGGAAATTCCTTTTTAATGACATTAATTACTTTTATGCTTGTTTTATCTTTCTCGCCGCCAACAACTTTGGTTTTGATCAATACAAACTTTTTCCCTTCACTACCTTTTATTTCCTGGATTTCAGCTTCTTCAATTCCAGCTTTTGTAAGTGCATCACGAATTTCTTGAGCTTCGATCTCTTGTGCTCCTTCGGCTACTGGAGTAAGATCAAGTTCTAATGATACTCCGCCTGTAAAATCAATACTGTATTTTGGCCCTTTATTAATTCCCAGAGAAACGATCCCTGCAATAATGACAATGACAGAAATTGCAAATGCAATTCTTCTTTTTCCAATGAAATCTATTTTTGTTTTTCCAAAAAATCTCATCGTTCCCCCTATATACTCAATTTATCTTTAGCAGCATTTGTAATTACGCCATCAAATATTGCTTTCACTAATACTATAGAAGCAAACATTGAACCCACAATACCAATAGAAAGTGTTACAGCAAAACCTTTAATAGGTCCTGTTCCAAACTGATACAGTACAAGTGCTGTTATAAGTGTTGTTATGTTTGCATCAAGAATTGTTACCAATGCACGACTAAAACCGCTGTCTACAGCAGAGCGAACAGTTTTACCAAGAGCCATATTCTCTCTGATCCTTTCAAAAATGATAACATTTGCATCCACCGCCATACCAATAGTAAGAATCATACCGGCAATACCAGGCATTGTTAATGTTCCTTCCAGCATTGTCATTACTGCTATAATGAAGGTTACATTAACGATAACAGCAATATCTGCGAATAAACCTGAAAGCCCATAATAAATTACCATGAATAAGATAACAATAAGCAACCCGATAATAGCAGCGAGTACTCCTGCTTTGATACTATCAGAACCAAGTGTTGGACCTACTGTTCTTTCTTCTACTATCGAAACTGGAGCAGGAAGACTACCGGCATTAAGCACGATAACAAGGTCTTGGCATTCTTCTATAGTAAAATTACCTGTAATACGAGCTTGCCCGTTAGGAATACGGGACTCAATTGATGGAGCGATAAAAACGATATTATCAAGCATGATAGATAATCTTTCACCAATATTTTGTGCGGTAATATTTTTAAACTTTTTTGCACCTGTTTTTTTGAATTCAAGTAATATATAAGGTCCCTTATCTTTAGCAGTATAACCCTGACCGATCTTTGTAAAAGCATGATCAAGAGAGCTACCACCGATCTCTGCACGTTTATGTAAGATATAAATATCTCGGGCAGCATAAGGATCATTCTTATCCTCTTTTCCCAAAGCTATCTGAAGTCCTGTAGGAATATGTTGTATAAATTGTGGATCCTTTAACAACTTCTTTAATATGGAAATATAATTGTAATCAATCTTTAACGGGTATCCGTCATGCGAAGTTGTAAGATCAGTAAATATCATTGCATTATCATAAGAAGTATCAGTGGAATCTACATCTGTTTCTAAGACATCAACAACTTCTTCAGTCTCTTCGATATCTGTGAACTCTTCAAGATAATCATAGTTCTCGAAATTCTCCTGAAGAAATTTATCCATTGCTTCATATGTTTGCTGCATTTGCTCGGAAGAAGCTACTAGTTTGAATTCAAGCATAGCAGTTTGACCGATAAGATTTTTTGCCCTGGTTGGATCTTTCAATCCAGGCAATTGAATTATGATCCTGTTTTGATTTGCAACTCTTTGAATTAACGGTTCAGCAACGCCAAACTGGTCAATTCTGTTACGAATAATCTCGTAAGCAGTTTTAATTGCATCTTCTTTTTCGTTTTCAGGTAGTTTGGAAGTATCAACCTCTAACTGGATCTGAGAACCACCCTGAAGATCTAAGCCGAGTTTCAATCGTTTAGTTGTCCAGAATGAAGGTAGGTTTGGAACGACCATCGGTAAGAAATAGTAAGCTGTAACCAGCAGTACCACAAGGATGATCAAACCTCGAATTTTTCTGTTCCTCATTGTTATTACTCCTTAATCAATCTATTATTTATATAATAATTTACAGACGAATCAAAAACTTATTTTCTTAATCATTCGTCAAGAGTTTTGTGGCATACTCTTAAAACCAATATCTTTATCTTCAGGTTGACCTGGCAGATTAATCTCACCATGTTTTTCTTCAAACTTCTCGATGTTTTGTTGCAGTGTTTTGAGGAATTGCTTTGCATGTTGAGGTGTAGTCATTATCCTACTGTAGATCTTAGCACTTGGCAAGCCTGGCACAATTCTTCCAAAATCTAATATAAACTCAGAAGGTGAGTTTGTGATCATACAAAAATTTGAATATATACCTTCTCCAACTTGTTCATCAAGTTTAATATTAAGTTTTGTTTTTTTTGGCTGATTCATAATATTTGCTCCTTTATTTTATTAAATAGTTCATTTTATCTTAATGCTTAAATTTTTGAATAAGTGCTTCTTCAACACAATCCGGGACAAAATCACTAACCGCTCCACCCAGGGATACAACCTCCCGAATCATTGTAGAACTTAAATACAAGTATTTATTATCCGGCACAAAAAAAACTGTTTCCAATTCTTCACATAGATTTTTATTCATAAGCGTAAGTGAAAGTTCATATTCAAAATCTGATAAAGCCCTTAATCCACGGATCATAGTTGTAGCATCTATCTCATTTGCAAAATCTATAGCTAAACCGGAGAAATTCATTACTTCGATCTTATTATTCTCAACAATAGATCTCTTACAAAGATCAGTACGTTCTTCCAATGTAAATATCGTATCTTTCCCGGTGTTATCAGCAACAGCTAATATGATCTTATCAAAAACTTTTGAAGCTTTGGTTAGAATATCAATATGCCCGTTAGTTATCGGATCGAATGTTCCAGCATATAATGCTATTTTCATTGTATCCTCCAGATCAACTTTCTAAATCATCAACTTCTTTAGGAATATTTTCAGAAAGAACTTTATACCCGGTTTTTGTAACCAGGATATCATCTTCTATACGTACACCTATTCCCTCTTCTGCAATATAAATTCCCGGTTCAACCGTGATCACATTCCCAATTTTAAGAATTGAATCTCTTGCTCCGATATCATGAGTATCCATGCCAAGATGATGACCCACACTGTGCATATAATATGTAAAATAATCTTTTTTATCCTTAATTAATTTTAGTTTAATAAGAGCTTTCTGGATCAACTCCACAGTCTTCTTATTCAACTCTTTCATTCCAACACCCGGTTTTACCATCTTAATAATTTTTTTATTAATATTCAAAACTTCAGAGTATACTTCCTTTTGCCGTTTCGTAAACTTTCCGGAAACCGGAAAAGTCCTGGAAATATCTGCGCTATATCCATTACAGGCAGCACCAACATCCAAAAGTACCATTTCATCTTTTCCAATTTTGCAATTATTCTGTTCATAATGAAGTGTTGCAGCATTTTTTCCAGCCGCTACGATCGATTTAAATCCCATATGGTTAAATCCATTTCGTGTAACTTCATACTGCAGGATAGCTTCAAGTTCATATTCCATCATACCGACCTTAGATCTCTTCATGATGTTTTTTATTCCTTCACCGGTTACATCAATTGCTTTCTGCATTTGTTCAATTTCCCACTTAGTTTTCACACTTCGCAGCGGGATCATGATCTTGGTCATATCCATTGCAAATATATGAGGAAAATACTGTTTAATTTTATTAATGAAATCTTGTGGTTTATTAAAAGTTTTATCAATACTGTTATAACCGGTATTTGTATGAACTTTAGTGGAAGATGCCATATAATTTCCGATCTTACGTTCAAATTCGTCAAGATAAGAGATCTTATCAATTCCAGAAGCTTCAGCAGCTTCTTTCTTTGTCATTTTCTTCCCTACCCATACTTCCATTTCAGGAATTCCACGCTCAATAAAGAGCTCGATTACAGGTTGTTTATTTTTGTAAATTACAAGTACAGCATCAGGAATATCCAGTCCAGTAAGATATTTAAAATTTTTATCCTGTAGAAAATTACGCGGGTAATGAGGTAAAGAAGCAGCAAATACTACAATCGATTCCTTTGTTTTAAGTTGTTTGAACAGTTTTGTTCTGCGGTCTGTTAAAAGTTTAGAATTCATTTATAATCTCCTATTATTAAATTTCCATAAATACCGTCAAAACCAGGGGGTTGGAAAACAAAATCACCCTGTTGAACAGCTAAAATCTGGTTGATAGTTTTTTGAGGGACTCTTTTGTCAAGCATAACTTGAATGCTATCTGATTGCCATAAAGCAATTTCCGAAGGGAAGATATTCATTATAATATCAAAAATTCTTCTTACTTTATTAGATGTAATACTTTTAAGGTTTTGTGAAGCTGCAAGTACTTCTATAAGTGGGATAAGATGCATATATTTACGTGTAGTTGGAATTATTGAATTATCCTGTAATTGAATTGTTCTTTCTCTTACACCCAGGTTCATTTTCTTATTGCAGACTGGACAGATCAAATCCTGTGGGATTTTATTTGAAAAAATAATTTCACTTGAGTGTCCTTTTCTATTTGATCTATGCCCTGTCAGATAATATTTTCCTTCCGCCGGATTAAATTCAGCGGTCATATTAACCTGGTTTTGCCTGATAGCTTGAATTATGCTTTTGTAACTGACCTGATCCACCTCTAAAATTGTGAATTCTCTACCAATCCTGTTCAAGGCAGCACTATGACAGTCACTATTAGAAATAAATGTAAGTTCAGCAAGATCAGGTATTTTCTCTAACATTTTTGGATCAGCACTTAAACCGGTTTCAATTGCCTTAATATTTGGCAGAAATGAACCGTAGAATTCACTTAATTCATCCAGGTTATTTTTACTGCCAAAGATTCCATCAGGAGTCATCACATGGGCTGGAATTATTTCAAGTAGAGAATGAATATTATGTATTTCAAAAAGCTGATCTTCCAGCTCTTTCTGGTAATTACTGGTAATAAATGGTCTGCCTATTGTATTCTTCATTCCCCATTTATTCATCAGAGCCTGCATTTTATAGATCGATTCAAAATCAGGGAAGAGAATGATATGATGTGCGATTGTCTTGTTTTTTTTATGGGCTAGTTTAGTGGTAAGAATAACTTCCGTTTGTAATAAGAATTTGCTTTTGTCACCCGGGAGTGCAAACAAACCAGATTCAACTTCTTTCAATTCATGTTTTAATTCTTCAGTTCTGGGTGGAAAGATGCAATCACCGCTACCAAAAACATCAATCCCCTTCAGTTTCATTGTTCTGGAAACTTCTGTCAGCTCTATCTGCCCCACTCCACCTGCATAACCGGAATGAGAATGAAGATCAACTGCTAATTTCAAAAATTTATTTCTCCTTACAAAACACAGATATGTTCTACCATTGTGATTTTTTCCAGAAAATATATTGCAAAGCTGAAGCTAAGCATAAAAATAATTTTCTATTTCAAGATCAGCAACCGGCTGCTAGCCTCAGTACCCCACTGACTATACTTGCCATATTTGCTTATAACCCGTTCATATATTTGAACCGCTTTCTCGATCTGTTTACTATTCTGGTAAGCTTCTCCCGCCTTGAGTTCAGCCGAAGCAGCCCATTGGGTAAATTGAGGATAATTATAACCAACCTTTAACAGTTCTGAAACTGCTTCCTCATAGTTTTCCATGCCAAATACTGATTCACCGATCCAATATTGAGCTTCGGCTTGAGTTTCTTTATCTTCCAATAAAGGAATAGCTCTGTTAAACATTTCAATTGCATGTGAATATTTTTTATCACGAAAATGGCAAAATGCTATATCAAAAACTGTTTTTGCTTCTAATTCTTCATCACCCCAACGTTCCAGAATTATTTGATAAGCTGCTATTGCTTTTTGCCATTCCTTCATTGTTTTACAAACAAAAGCGAAATTTCTGGCAGCATCAAAAGCGAGCTTTCCATCTTCATCTTTTTCAATAACTTTATAATAATGTGAAAGGGCTTTCTGATAATTTTCTTTTGAGAAATTAATTGTTCCAAGCTTTAGATGTGCTTTATTGCTCATGTTTATATCAATGGAATTTGCCACTGTAGAAAAATCAGCTTCAGCGCCATCTAATTCTTCCTTTTCCATTTTAACAACACCACGCCAGAAATATGCATTGATCATGATTGAACTAGATAAGTTTTTATTCTTAAGTAGCTTTGTAAAGATAGATTCAGATTTCTTTTTATCAATTTTCTTATAATATATCCCGCGATTTAATTCAATTTCATTTTTATCTGTTTCGGCAAGTTGTTTCTGGAATTTCTTAGCTAATGTTTGAGCTTTGGGTCTATTTTCAATTCTGTATAGAGAGATTATATTTTCTTTTACTACATTTCCAATGTTCTCATAACTATTAAATTTATCTCCCAGTTTATCAATTATTTTTTTATAATTTACAGCAGCTTCAAGATAATTTTCCTGAATAAAATTGATGTGTCCAAGCATTTCATAATATTTCAAATTAGATTTACTATTTTTTACCAGTTCGCCATAAGTATATTTCGACATTTCAAGATCATCTGTAGTAAATTGCAAATAAGCAAGTTTTGCCTGATCTTCTTCACTCTTATTTACAACATGCATTAGTGCTTCTTTTGCTTTTTCGTGAATTCCCAATTTATCGTAATCATTTGCCAGCAGTTTATATGTCTCATCATTTTTATCTGCTTCAGGAAGGAATAACTGATATTTGATCGCATTTTCATAATCACCGGACTCACGTAGAGATTTTGTGAAATAACTAATAACTAATGAATATTGTTGGAATAATTCAGAGTTATTCAGTAGGAAAGCAAGTTTATCTTCAGATCGTTTTTTTTCTCCCTGTTCATTCAATACAACTGCATAATGAAAGTAGATGATCGGATCATTAATCTTTATATGTTTATCGGCAATCCAGTAAAATTTGAGAGCTTGTGCATCATCATTATTGGCATAGTAGAATTCAGCTAAATGGATTTTAGCATTATAGAAATCGACATCCTCAATTGTTGCACTATTTACAAGTTCAGTAAAATACTTAATAGCTTTTTCAGTCTCATTTTTGGAAATATAGTAATTCCCGATTAGCAATTTTAACTCATTAGCGGTAAGGCTATTTGAATTCTGATCTATAAATGTTTTCATTCTGGTGATCAATTCTTCGGAGATTTCCTTTTTTTGCAAAAGCTGTTTTCGAATTGATATTTCTTCCAGCCAATCAGGATATTTAGAACTATCTATTGTTGAAGCAATTTCATCAACCTTTTGTAATGCTTCATCTGCTAAGGTTACTTCTAAATCATAGGTAAATTTCTCTGCGAGATGTATCCATAATACCGCTTTCCTGAAATTACTTTCTGGGTCATTTTCTTTCTCAAGAATTTTAATTGCTGCTTCATAATTTTTTAAATCAATTATCAGAACATCAAGCAAATTATTTTGAAGTTCATTGTTTATTTCTGAATTATTTGAGTTATCTATTAATGACTTTAACAATCTATTAAAGGCAGTTTCATAATCATACTGCTTAAATTTTATGAGATACTCTAATTTTTCTGTGATCTTCTGTTTTAATTCTTCGTTAGATATTTTTTGGATATCTATCTGCTTCAATTCTGTTACTGCTTCTGTATAATTACCCAGTTGTTCTAGGCATAGAGCAATTTTATAAGAAGCCTCATCCTGCAGATTATTTTCTGAATATTCAGTTAATATCCATTGATAGTATTTCTTGGCCGTATTATACTGCTGAAATTTCTCAAAGTAAATATCTCCAAGTTTTATAAGCAGGATATCCCTTGTAGAAAATTTGTTGGATAAAAGTTTTTTATATTCATTTGCAGCATTGGTGTATCTACCGGAAGCAAATAATATATCTGCATTTAAAAATTGTTTGTGAAATAATATTTCACTTTTATCTGTCTTGATTTCATTCAACCATTTTTTTGCTGATCCAAGGTCATTCAGCAATAGATCCGCCTTGGAAAGTTGCAGTAAATAATAATCTTTTTTATCACTTTCACGGAATACTTTTTTAAATTTGGGATAATCATTTTTAATTTCTAAATATTTCTTCAATTCTATCTGTATATCGATTAATTTAAGTATATATGAATCAAGTTGTGATGAACTTGAAAATTTATTTATTATATTACTAAGTTCAATATATGCCTGAGAAAAATTCTGAAGATCCATGTAATAATCTGCTAATCTGGAGCGTAGTTTTTCCTCATAATTTCGAGGTACTTTATCTTGTAGTACAATATTTAAAGCTTCAGTAGCTTTTGGAATGCCTTCTTCTAATTCAGTAATTTCTATCAACTTTTCTACAGCTTTCCAGCGAGAAATATGATCTGGATAATCAGCAATAATTTCATTAAGAATCTTCTTTGCCTCCACCGGCATCTTCATTACATAGCGTGCATTTGCCTGCCAGAGAAGAACATCAGGCAGATTATGATAATCTTTATAATTACGTAAGATCTTTCTGCTTTCAATAATAACTTTATCATATTGTTCCATTTTATAATAACATTCCAGATATTTTGAAAGTGCCATTTTACTGAAATTTGAATTTGGATATGTTTCAATTAAAAGCTTTAAGTTTTCAGATGTCTTTCTATAATTCTGTTTTTCATATTGTGTGAAAGCTAAATAATACAATACTTTATCGCGGAATAATAATCCGGGAAACCCGTCTAATAATCTATTATATGCAGATTCTGCTTTATCAAATTGATCTCTTTCTCTATAACTTTCTCCAATAAGGAACATGGCTTCCTGAGAATTATCGGAAGTAGGAGAATAGGCAATTACTCTTTCAAATTCTTTTATTGCTTCTTCATATAAGCCGTCATTATATAGCCCTCTACCAAAATTTAGATCAGACCATAAATTTATTGAAATTATTATTAGAAAGATACAAATCATTTTTTTCATTAATTCCTCCAAAACATCATTACCTATCATTTTTATGATTATTTCAATGTCAATATGAATATAATAGTGTATTGTTTATATTATTATTTGACACTAAGTATGAAATTTAGAGTGTAGAAAAAAAATTGAGAGATATATGATATTTTTAATTTCGTTATTTTTTATTGGGATAATTGCCGGTTTTATAAACACTCTGGCAGGTGGTGGATCAGCATTAGTTTTACCAATACTAATTGTTGCAGGGATTCCTTCGCCCATAGCTAATGCAACAAACCGGGTAGCGATCCTACTGCAGAATATTACCGGGTCTTATAGATTTCATAAGCATAATGTTTTAGAGGTAAGATCTATAGTTCATATTACGATAGCTGCTATAATAGGTGCAGTTGCAGGTTCCATTTTTGCTGTTAATATTACTTCTGCGTATTATGATAAAATCTTAGCAGTTGTATTTATTATTATTCTTATTTTAATGCTAAAACCACATAAAAAAAAATCAGCATTAACCAGTACTCTTCCTAAATGGCTTGAATTTATTATTTTTATTATTATTGGATTTTATGGTGGGTTAGTGCAGGTTGGTATTGGTTTTATTTTTCTTGCTACGTTAAATCTTATTGAGGAATTCGATTTAATTAAAGCAAATGCCATAAAAGTTTTCATTATTATGAGTTATACTTTTTTTACTGTAATTATTTTTGCACTTTCAGGAAAAATAATCTGGAAATACGGACTTGTTCTAGCTTCCGGAAATGTTATTGGTGCTTTCATTGGAGTTAAAGCTGCAATTACCGGAGGAGAGAAATTTGTGAAGATAATACTTACAATTGCAATTATTATTGCATGTTTAAAATTATTTGGTGTATTCCAACTGATCGGAATATGATATCATTATACATAACAAAAAAGCCCATCAGGATTTGATGGGCTTTTTATTCATTGCTAATTAATAGCTAAGATTTTCTTCTATTTCATTAATATCATTTTTTTTGTACTAGAATATTCTTTAGATAGCATATGATAGAAATATACTCCAGAAGAAACTGTTTTACCTTTGTTATCCATTCCATTCCAAACCACACTATGCTCACCAACATTGTAATTACCATTAACCAATGTTTTAATAAGCTCACCTTTAATGTTATAGATATCTATATTAACATTACCGGCTTTAATTATTGTGAATTTTATATTTGTTGTTGGATTAAATGGATTTGGATAGTTCTGAGATAACGTGCTGGCTACAGGGATTACTTCACCTGAATTTGTTCCCGGTTCTACAGTAACATTCCAAATAGTTTCAAGTTCATATTCTTCATCAGATACAATAGATTTAACCTCGATCTCACCTAAATCCTGGAATTGATAAACAAATTCTTCTGTTATTTCAGTTTGTGGTACATCATTTATCAACCATTCATAAGTCAGTTCACTATCAATGTCTTCAGCCGTTACAGTAAATGTTATTATGCTATCCTGTGTAACGGTAAATACAAGTTCCTCAGGTGTGTATCCTGTGATTTCAGGTGCATCATTAACTGGAGTGACAATTACATCAACTACATCTTCTGCAGTTGCTTCAGTTACATTATCATTCACTGTAAATGTAAGTGTTTCTGTGCCATTCCAGTTCTCAGTTGCTGTGAATGTTACTTCTGTACCAACAATCTCAACTGAGATTTCTGTATTACCTGCAACTGTTAGTGTAAGATCATCAAGATCTATATCATCAATGTAAGCTGCAAAATCTTCTATAAGTGTTCCATCTTCTTCAAATGTGAAACTATCAGGAAGAATAATTGTTGGATCATCATTAACTGGAGTAACTATTATATCAACTACATCTTCTGCAGTTGCTTCAGTTACATTATCATTCACTGTAAATGTAAGCGTTTCTGTACCATTCCAGTTCTCAGTTGCGGTAAACGTAACTTCAGTACCAACTATCTCTACTGAGATTTCTGTATTACCAGTGACTGTTAATGTAAGATCATCAAGATCAATATCATCAATGTAAGCTGCAAAATCTTCTACCAGTGTTCCATCCTCTTCAAATGTGAAACTATCCGGAAGAATAATGGTTGGATCATCATTAACTGGAGTAACAATTACATCAACTACATCTTCTGCAGTTGCTTCAGTTACATTATCATTCACTGTAAATGTAAGCGTTTCTGTACCATTCCAGTTCTCAGTTGCGGTAAACGTAACTTCAGTACCAACTATCTCTACTGAGATTTCTGTATTACCAGTGACTGTTAATGTAAGATCATCAAGATCAATATCATCAATGTAAGCTGCAAAATCTTCTACCAGTGTTCCATCCTCTTCAAATGTGAAACTATCCGGAAGAATAATGGTTGGATCATCATTAACTGGAGTAACAATTACATCAACTACATCTTCTGCAGTTGCTTCAGTTACATTATCATTCACTGTAAATGTAAGTGTTTCTGTACCACTCCAGTTCTCAGTTGCTGTGAACGTAACTTCAGTACCAACTATCTCAACTGAGATTTCTGTATTACCAGTGACTGTTAATGTAAGATCATCAAGATCAATATCATCAATGTAAGCTGCAAAATCTTCTACCAGTGTTCCATCCTCTTCAAATGTGAAACTATCCGGAAGAATAATGGTTGGATCATCATTAACTGGAGTAACAATTACATCAACTACATCTTCTGCAGTTGCTTCAGTTACATTATCATTCACTGTAAATGTAAGTGTTTCTGTACCACTCCAGTTCTCAGTTGCTGTGAACGTAACTTCAGTACCAACTATCTCAACTGAGATTTCTGTATTACCAGTGACTGTTAGTGTAAGATCATCAAGATCTATATCATCAATGTAAGCTACAAAATCTTCTATAAGTGATCCATCTTCTTCAAATGTGAAACTATCCGGAAGAATAATTGTTGGATCATCATTAACTGGAGTAACAATTATATCAACTACATCTTCTGCAGTTGCATCGGTTACATTATCATTCACTGTAAATGTAAGTGTTTCTGTACCACTCCAGTTCTCAGTTGCTGTGAATGTTACTTCTGTACCAACTATCTCAACTGAGATTTCTGTATTACCAGTGACTGTTAGTGTAAGATCATCAAGATCTATATCATCAATGTAAGCTGCAAAATCTTCTATAAGTGAACCATCTTCTTCAAATGTGAAACTATCCGGAAGAATTATTGTTGGTGCATCATTTACAGGATTTATTGTTACAGAGATTGACTGACTGCTCATTGCACGCCCATTATCTGTTACACCGTCATCCAGGTAAATTGTGATCTCTTCAGTTCCGTTCCAATTTATTGTATTGGATTCAAAGACAACATCAAAACCTGTAATTGTAACATCAATATGTGCTGAATTATCTGCTGAAAGAGTCAAAATATCTGTTTCGCCCCAAGTTTGGGAACAATATCCACTGAAATCATAAGTTGCTGATGGCTGATCTTCTTCTGCTTCAAATGTACCCGTAATATTTAGTATTGGTGGGTCATTAACAGGAGTAACAATTATATTAACTACATCTTCAGCAGTTGCATCGGTTACATTATCATTCACTGTAAATGTAAGTGATTCTGTACCAAACCAATTTCCAGTTGCAGTAAATGTTACAACAGTACCAATAATCTCAACTGCAATTTCAGTATTACCAGCAACTGTTAGTGTAAGATCATCAAGATCTATATCATCAATGTAGGTTACAAAATCTTCTACAAGTGTTCCATCTTCTTCAAATGTGAAACTAGCCGGAAGAATTATTGTTGGTGCATCATTTACAGGATTTATTGTTACAGAGATTGACTGACTGCTCATTGCACGCCCATTATCTGTTACACCGTCATCCAGGTAAATTGTGATCTCTTCAGTTCCGTTCCAATTTATTGTATTGGATTCAAAGACAACATCAAAACCTGTAATTGTAACATCAATATGTGCTGAATTATCTGCTGAAAGAGTCAAAATATCTGTTTCGCCCCAAGTTTGGGAACAATATCCACTGAAATCATAAGTTGCTGATGGCTGATCTTCTTCTGCTTCAAATGTACCCGTAATATTTAGTATTGGTAGATCGTTAACAGGTTCAATAACAACATCTACAGCATCAGCAGCTATAGCATCAGTTGCTTCATCATTAACAGTAAAAGTAATATTTTCAGATCCAAACCAGTTTATAGCACTTGTTATAGTAACATCATAACCTGAAATATTAATGCTGATATTAACATTACTGAATGCAGCTATGGTTAAAACATCACCATCAACATCATCAATATAAGGTGTAAAATCAATTACTGTTGGAACATCTTCATCCACATTGAATTGAGCTGGTAATGATATGGTTGGAGCATCATTAAC
>Ga0307991_1000070_pt1 | contig 79617 bp, 63 predicted proteins | sample EllFjometagen131_FD_203146 | JGI IMG/M metagenome (GOLD analysis project Ga0307991, IMG submission 203146) | Marine microbial communities from Ellis Fjord, Antarctic Ocean - #131 | ecosystem: Environmental > Aquatic > Marine > Unclassified | place: Southern Ocean | collected 2014-10-08
TAATGCTTATCACCTTGGTATTAATTGCGATTGCTTTTGCAGCAATTGGAATAAAAATGTTTTTCAAAAAAAATGGTAAATTTGAAAAAAAATGTAGTACAGTTAATCCTAAAACCGGAAAACAAATCGGATGTTCTTGTGGTGCAGGTGACGGTGGTTCTACCTGTGAAAATAAATCCTAAGCTTATTAAAAACCATCGATTTACTAATTTTCAAATGTCATCAACTATTTAAATCGTGTATCAATAAATATAAAATCTATCCGATGGATATCATTAAATTTCTTCTTTCAAAATTTTCTGCAAACCTTTTGTGCAATATGTTTTCAGTCTATCCTTCTCGAAATAAATAAAATAAGCTTCTAATTCCTTGTTTTTTTCAAGAAACACTTTTGCTTTATTAAGACCCATAACCATAAAGGCAGTTGCATAGGCATCAGCAATGCTGGCATTTTCTGCTAAAACAGAAACGCTTAAAAGTGAATGGGTGACAGGATAGCCAGTTTTTGGATTTATGGTATGAGAATACCTTATACCGCCTTCTTCATAATATTTTCGGTAACTTCCTGAGGTTGCTAATGATATGTTTTCCATAGTAACAATAGCATTTAAAGTTCGTTCACTATCTTTTGTTTCTGTAGGTTTTTCTATTCCAACTCTCCACAAACTGCCATTAGGTTTTTTCCCATGAGCAACAACTTCACCCCCAATATCAACAATGAAATTATTAATTCCTTTGGTTTGCAAAAATCCGGCAACAAGATCAACTGAATAGCCTTGTGCAATTGCATTAAAATCAAAGCTAATTCCGGGTTTATCTTTTATTATTATTCCATCTGATAAAGAAACTGCCCTGAAATTAATAAGAGGAAGCAAGCTATCAACAATATGTTTATCAACTTTTATTCTTTCGGAGAAACCAAAACCCCAGGCGTTGATTAAAGGACCAACCGTAATGTCGAAAGCACCCTCTGTATTTTCCGAAACTTGTTTTGCTAATTCATAAATATCAATAAAATGCTTATTTAATTTTACATTAGTATCGTTTCGGTTTACCCGAGATAAAATTGAATTCTCAACCCACATTGAAGCTGTATTATCAAAATCATTTAACAAGGAATCGATTTCGTTCTGATAACTTATCCCATCTTTTTCAAAATAAGTTATGGCATAATATGTTCCTTGAGTTTCACCGCTAAACATAACTTTTTGAAATTTCTCAGGGTGATTGCAAGAATAGTTAGTTGCAATTATTATAAGGAAAAGCTGAAGAAATTTTTTGTACATCAGATGATAATTTTAGTAATTATTATTGGAAACAAATTTATAAAAAAATGGCTCATTATTATTAATCTCAAATAAATAAAAAGCCACAGATTTTATTACCAATAAAATTCTAAATAGTACATATACAAAACTCATAATATATAGAAAAAAGTCTCCACAAGGGAGACTTCTACATTTATATTTTAACCACCGAAATCATCGAACATAATCATTTCATCAGGGACACCGTAATCGTCAAGCATTTTGAGCACGGCATCGTTCATCATAGGAGGTCCGCAAAGATAATATTCAATCTCTTCAGGTTCGGGGTGATTCTTTAGATAATTATCAATTATTACCTGGTGAATAAATCCTTTGTAACCTTTCCAGTTATCTTCGGGAACTGGCTCTGATAATCCAATATTAAATGTAAAATTATCGAAATTCTTTTCAATTTCTCTAAATTCATCAATATAAAACAGTTCTCGTAATGATCGGCCACCATACCAAAAAGTAGATTTTCTATCTGTTTTTTCAGTTTTAAAAAGATGAAAAATATGAGATCTCATTGGTGCCATACCTGCACCACCACCTATAAACATCATTTCTCTTTTAGTATCTTTTACAAAGAATTCACCATAAGGACCCGAAATAGTAACCTTATCACCAGGTTTACGAGAGAAAATATATGAAGAACATATTCCTGGATTCACTTTTTTAAATCCTTTTGTCTTTGGATTGAAAGGAGGTGTTGCAATACGAATATTCAGCATTACAATATTTCCTTCGGCAGGATGATTAGCCATAGAATAAGCGCGGAAAATAGGCTCAGGATTCTTCATTTTTAAATCCCACATTTTAAACTTATCCCAGTCACCCTTATAATCTTCATCAATTTTAATGTCATGATAATCAACCACGCATTTTGGAACATCAATTTGAACATAGCCACCGGATCTAAAATCCATTGTTTCGCCTTCAGGTAATTTAACAACAAATTCCTTAATAAAAGTAGCGACATTTTTATTCGACACAACTTCACATTCCCACTTCTTAATTCCAAATATTTCCTTTGGAATTGCAATTTCCATATCTTCTTTTACCTTAACCTGACAGCCTAAACGCCAGTCATTCATTTGTTCTTTTCTTGTAAAAAAACCTGTCTCGGTAGGAAGGATTGAGCCACCGCCGGATAAAACCTGACATTTACACATTCCACAAGTACCTCCACCTCCACATGCTGATGGAAGAAAGATTTTTTCGTTTGCTAAAGTTGTTAAAATAGTTGAACCCGGATTAACAATAAATTTTTTATCTTTATTAATTGTAAGTTCGACTTCTCCCTGAGGAGTTAATTTTTTTCTGGCATAAAGTAAAAGTGCCACTAAAAGCATAATTACCAATAAAAAAACAATTATACTTGTTAAAATTACTGTACCCATTCCGATGCTTAATATCATTTTAAAAATATTTAAACTTTCTTAATTAATAATTATAATTTAATACCAAGGAAGCTCATAAATGCAATTCCCATTAATCCTGTAATAATAAAAGTTATTCCTAAACCACGCAAAGGAGCTGGAATATTTGAATAACGAATTTTCTCTCTGATGGCTGCAATACCAACAATAGCAAGAAGCCAACCCACGCCTGAACCAAGTCCGAAAGCAGTAGCCTGGCCAATTGATTGATATTCTCTTTCCTGCATAAAAAGTGATCCACCAAGAATTGCACAATTCACAGCAATTAATGGAAGAAAAATTCCCAAAGAATTATAAAGAGCAGGAGTAAATTTTTCTACTATCATCTCAACTAATTGTACCATAGAAGCAATGATAGCAATAAACATGATAAAACTTAAAAAGCTTAAATCTACATTTGCAAATTCAGGCCCAAGCCAAACTAAAGCTCCCGCTGATAATACATATTCATTTAACAAATAATCTACCGGGACTGTAATTGCTAAAACAAATATTACAGCAATACCCAAACCCATCGATGTTTTTACTGTCTTTGATACTGCAAGATAGGAACACATGCCCAGGAAATAGGCAAATATCATGTTATCTATAAATATCGATTTGACAAAAATGTTAAAAATCTCTTGCATGATTATGTTTGTTTAATTTTGTTTCTTAATTCTTAATTCCATTATCAAATATCCGGTATTCTACTTATCTTCTATCAATTCTTTGGTTTTCGATCTTTGTACCCAAATAATTATTCCAACAACTATCAGTGCCATTGGAGGCAAAATCATCAAGCCGTTGTTTTCATAACCAAATAAATAAAAATCTTCCGGTATTACCTGATATCCCCAGATAGTTCCGGATCCTAAAAGCTCTCTAAAAAAAGCAACAACGAGAAGTATCCACGCATATCCGAAGGCGTTTCCTAATCCGTCGAGGAAAGCAGGCCAGGGTTTATTCGCCATAGCAAATGCTTCGAGTCTTCCCATTATAATACAGTTTGTAATTATCAAGCCTACAAAAACTGATAACTGTTTACTTACATCAAATAAAAATGCTTTTAGTAATTGGTCAACAAGAATTACCAATGAGGCAACCACTACTAACTGAACAATTATTCTGATACGTGGCGGAATGCCGTTTCTCATAAATGAGATTAAAACATTTGCAATCGCAAGAACTGCCATAACTGATAATGACATCACAAAAGCCGGTTCTAACTTTGCTGTAACAGCAAGTGCAGAGCAAATTCCCAATACTTGTACTGTTATTGGATTTTCTTTATTTAGAGGATTCAGTAATAATTTTCTGTTTTTTACTGAAAACATTGCTTCCTTTTCTTTAATTTCTTTGCTCATTTACTTTATTGTTTTTTGAAATAAGGTACGTAATTTTCTAAACAGTCTTTTAGCATATCTTTAACAGAATTACTTGTAATTGTTCCACCCGAAATTGCATCAACACCATGTATTCTCATATTTTCAGGCTTCAAATTAACTCCACCTTTCACAACATCAATTGATAAAAATTCACCTTTTTCGTTGAATAATTTTTTTCCTACAAATTGATCCATAAATTTGGCTTTATTTATTTCAGCACCTAAGCCAGGAGTTTCTCCTTTATGATCGAAATAAACTCCAACTACTTTATTGAAATTTTCGTCAAGAGCGATATTTCCCCAAATTGGACCCCATAACCCTTTGCCAAACATGGGAATAATATTTACTTTTCTTCCATCAATATCACAAATTAATATCGAAAGGGAAAATTCTTCTCCTTTTGATTTTTTAAAAAGTTCTTCTTTAACTTTAATGTCTAAAGCACGTATATCACCTTTTACAAAATCACCGTTTATATACTCACTTACTAATTCTCCTTTGGAGTTAATTACTTTTTCATCAGTAATATATTTATCATAAAGCTGAATTGCATTGCTTGCATCTGCTTCAATTTTTGCTGATTTCAATATCCCCTGCATTTTATCAATAGCAACATTTCGGTCCTGATAAGGTTTAAGCAACATCGCTGCAGTAGATAAAATTGCAGCAACCAATATTACCAGAATACTGGCATACCGGAATATGTAGAAATTACTATACATAATAATAAGTTTTATAATTTGTGATTATTATATTTTTCTATACTGTTTTTATTCTTTTTAATCTTTTCTTAATGTTTGCTGCAACCACATAATGATCTATAAGAGGAGCAAAAACATTCATCAATAATATAGCCAGCATCATACCTTCAGGGTATGCCGGATTTACCACTCTTATAAGTATAGCAAGCAAACCAATTAAGAATCCGTAAATATATTTTCCTTTATTAGTTTGTGTTGCCGTAACCGGATCGGTAGCCATAAAAATTGCACCAAAAGCAAAACCACCCATTATCAAGTGCTCCCAAGCAGGAAGTGCCATATAATCATTTACTGCTGTGAGATTAAAAATAAATCCCATAATTAACCCACCGGCAACAACCGAGAACATTATTCTCCAACTGCCAACTCCTGTATAAAGCAATATTGCCGCACCAATAAGAATAGCAACTACAGAAGTCTCACCAATTGATCCGGGTATTATTCCAAGAAACATATCCATTGGACTTGGCAATTTATCAAGATTTCCAACCAAGGCATTTCCTAGAGGAGTTGCTCCGGAAAATCCATCCACAATATTTGTATTATTCGTCATTCCGCTAACCCATATTACATCACCCGACATTTTTGACGGGTATGCAAAAAACAGAAAAGCCCTTGCAATCAAAGCTGGATTCATAATATTCATCCCTGATCCGCCAAAAACTTCTTTCCCAATTATCACTGCAAAGGCAGTTGCAACAGCTACCATCCATAATGGAACATCTGCCGGAAGTATTAATGGAATTAAAATCCCAGAAACAAAAAATCCTTCGTTTACTTCGTGCCCTCTTTTTTGTGCAAAAATTATTTCAATAGTCAGTCCTACAACATAAGTTACAATAATAATAGGTAATATTTTAAAAAATCCATACCAAAATGTTGGCCAAAAAGCAGCTGCTTCACCTATTGATAAAAAATGTAATCTACCTGTATTCCACATTCCAAAAAGCAAGGCTGGAATTACAGCAAGTACAACAACAATCATTGTCCTTTTCATATCCACACTATCGCGAATATGACTTCCTTTTTGAGTAACATGATTTTGTACAAAAAACAAAGTTTCAATAGCGTCAAAAGTGGATCTGAAAAAATGAAATTTTCCACCTTTTTCAACATGAGGTTTTATATTATCTAATATGTTTCTAATTAATTTCATGTATTTATTTTTTTCAATTTAGTGCTTTGGCTTTTAACAACAAAAAATAAATAAGCAATAATGATTTAAATTTATTTCACTTTAAGTACATAAATCTTTAGCTCATTTCCTTTCTAATTATATCCAAACCATTTCTTACAACAGATTGTATATTAATTTTTGATGTACTGATGTACTCACATAGAGCAAAATCTTCTTCATCAACTTCATAAATTCCAAGATTCTCCATTTCATCAATATCCTCAATAATAATTGCTTTTAACAATTGCATTGGATAAATATCTAACGGAAACACTCTCTCAAATTGACCGGTCATAACAAAAGCCCTTTCGCCCCCATTAAGATTTGTGTGAACTTTGAATTTTTTCTTTGGAGTTAACCAAGCCATGAAAGTCCTGTAAAAACTATGTTTTTTTAATCCCGGCAACATCCATCCAAGAAAGTCATAATGGTCACCTTCGGGAATAACTGTAAGCTGATAATCGTAGAAACTCAAAAAACCTGATTTTTCAATTTTCGTTCCTGTAAGAACATTTCCACTTATACACCTTACATTTTCCTGTTCAAGATTTTTTTCAATCATTCCTTCGATTGAAGCTCCAACATAAGTTTTAAAATAACTCGTTTTTTTTATTTCAGAGCCAGTCAAAGCAATTACTCTAGAAACGTCAAATTTTCCTTCAAGAAATAATTTACCTATTGTTATAACTTCCTGCGGACGAAGATACCACACAATATCACCTTTGTTTATAGGATCAATCTTGTTTATCTGTGTACCAACGTTACCAGATGGGTGAGGTCCGGTAAAATTATTTACCTGTACATTTTTTGAGTTTGTAAATACTCTTGATCCCGGAAGGTCGTTATTAATATTTAAGTGAACTTTTCCTGATGTTAATTTTGCAATTGCATTTAATCCTGTTTGAAATTCGTCACCTTTTCCATGAATTAGAAAATCGTAATCAGGAGCGAGAGGAGATGTATCAAAACCTGAAATAAAAATGGCTTTTGGTTCGGTATCAGGGTCTGCAATTATTGAATATGGTCTTTGACGAATGAAAGGCCATATACCACTTTTCAATAATTTTTCTATTATTTCTTCTTTCTTCAGATCATCGAGTCCTTCTTTTCCAAAGGATTCATAAATTATTTCCTCATCAGCATCAATAATTATTTCTTGCAAAACTCTTTTTGCTCCTCGATGAATTCCTGCAATTTTTCCACTGACTGGTGCAGTAAATTTAATATTTTCCCTGTGTTTATCATAAAAAACAGGTGATCCGGCTTTTACCAAATCACCCTCTTTTACTAATAATTTCGGAAAAACTCCAACAAAATCTGTAGGTTTAATTGCATATTGTTTAGCTTTTAACTCAGAAATTGTCTTTTCTGCTTCACCAAATAAATTTATGTTTAAACCCTTTTTAATTTTTATTTCTTTCGACATAAGTTCAATTTGTCAATAAAAAACTTTATTTTTTTTGAAGGTACAATTTTACAAAAAATCATTTAAATAATTGACATTTATCAATTATTAATATAAAAAAAGCTCCAATTTAGAGCATATTGAAATAACATAAAATATATGCTTTTTTCTTTTTCAACAATAATCACACATTAACAACAGTTTATAATTAAATTTGCAAAAAAATAACAAATGAAAAAACAGAATAAGAAATCCTACATATTTATAATAATTCTACTGGTTTTCTTGATTATTTACGATTATTCATTCGGAAAAACCAATCAAAATATTTTTTTTTCAAATTTAGAAAACTCAATTTTAATTACAGATTATGATCAGGATGATTATTACAAAAAGGATTTTATCAGAAACGAAAATTACATCTATAAAAAAAATATTAAAACAGTTCTACTTCATAAAGAAGGATGGGAAATGTCCGCAGCTGTTCTCAGATTAAACACAGATGACAAACTAAAACTTTCATTTGACGATTTGGAAGGAGATGTAAAAGATTATAAATACACCATTATTCATTGTAATGCAAACTGGAAAACTTCCGATATTCCAAAATCAAAATATATTGATGGTTTTACCATTGATGAAATCAGTGATTATCAATATTCTTTTAACACTCATACAGAATTTACACATTACGAAACTATTTTCCCGTCAGATTATACAAAACCCATTATTTCGGGAAACTATATATTAAAGGTTTTTGATGATGATGACAAAGATGAAAATGTCATTTTTACATTTCGATTTATGATAGTTGAACAAAAAGTTTCGATAGAAGCAAGTATTCATAAAGCTACAAGTATAGCTGATATGAATTATAAGCAGGAGATAGATTTTACTGTTCATAAAAATGGTTTTGAAATTGCAAATCCTTATCGTGAATTAACTGTTATTCTTCAACAAAACGGAAGATGGGATAATATAATTTATGATCTTAAAGCCCAAATGATAAAAGGAAATGATATAATATACAATCACGATAAAGAAAATGTTTTTAATGGCGGAAATGAATTCAGGAATTTTGACATAAAGGATTTACGATATCAATCCGAAAGGATAAAAAAAATAGATTATTTTAATAATATTAATCAGGTTTTTTTACATACTGATAACATAAGACCATATAAAGTTTATATTTCTCAACAGGATATTAACGGTAAAAAACTTATTAAGACCTCAGAAAGGAGAGACACTCCAACAGAAGCTGATTACTCTTTTGTACATTTCACTTTACCTTATCCTGTACCATTAATTGATGGAGAACTTTATATTTTAGGATCATTAACTAATTGGCAGCTTTCTGACGATAACCGTTTAAAATACAATTATGAAACCAAAGCTTACGAAACTTCACTTTTCTTAAAACAAGGTTATTATAATTATTTATACGCATTTCAGAAAAACGGGAAATCGCAAGGTGATATCAGTTTCATTGAAGGAAATCATTTTGAAACTGAAAACGATTATAACATTTTAGTTTATTACCGTGAGCCTGGAACTCAATACGACCAATTGATAAATTACAGCCATTATAATTCTCAAAAATGAAGCTCCCCGCTGCAATCAGACGGGGGTATCTATATGTAAACTATTTTCTTATCGCCGAAAGCGGCGGTGAATGTAACCCTGAAGATCCCTCGACTAAGCTCGGGATCAGTTCGACTAAATAATTTTGCTTCACAAAATTAAAGTCTCACTGATTTAAACATTCATTATCTGAATTTCTTTATTCATACCTCAACGATTCGATGGGGTCGAGTTTAGCAGCTTTTGTTGCAGGAAGAATACCAGATGCAAGTGCAACAATTAAGCACAAAACAACACCGAGCAAAACCCACATCCAGGGTACAATAAATGCAGTTCCAGAAATCATAGAAACAATATTACCTGCTATAATTCCAAGAATAATTCCAACAATACCACCCATCTGGGCAATAACAATTGCTTCAACAAGAAATTGATTTCTAATAGTACGACTTGTAGCTCCCGCAGATTTTCGTATTCCAATTTCTCTTGTACGTTCGGTAACAGAGACTAGCATAATATTCATCAGTCCGATGGCAGCACCCACTAATGTAATCAATCCAATAATTGTAGCAGCAAGGGTAACATATTTTATCAAATCTATCAACATACTGGCAATTGTATCACTCTTTGTAATTCCAAAACTACTTACTTCGCCCAAAGGATCTTCACGGATAATTCTAAAAACCCCGGTTGCTTCATCAATTGCCAACTCAATATCTTCCGGATTATCTGTCATAACATTAATTGAAAAATTCATGTTTGGACGACCGAAATACTGCCTGACATTATTTACCGGAACCAGACAACGTCTGTCACCACTAAAACCAACACTCGAACCTTTTTCTTCTAAAACACCAACAACAAGGTACTTTCCCGATCCAATCGAAATTATTTTACCAAGCGGTTCTTCATTTTCTTTGAATAAATTTGTTTTTATTTCGTTTCCAATTATGGCAACATGCGCTCCATAATAAATTTCATTATTATTAAAATTTCTACCATTTCCCATTTTTAATCCGGCAGTAGCAAGGTATTCGTTATCAATTCCAAGAACCTGAATATTCGGATTTGTCTTTTCAGATTTATATTTTAATGTTGCTATTCCTGTACCCCAGGTATAAGCAGAAACAACTGCAGGAAAAATAAATCGATCCTTAAAGGTCATTGCTTCATCATAATTAATATTCCTAAAATTTTTCGGACGACCACTCCTCCCTCCCATTTGAACGTGGAGTTCTTTGTTACGCATAGTAAAGGTGTTTGAACCCATCATTGCAAAATTCTCATTTAATGAATTTTTTATGGAATCAATTGCAGTTAAAATCCCTACAAGGGCCATTATCCCAAAAGCAATAATCATCACAGTAAGAATTGCTCTGACCTTATGACTTCTTATTGATTCGAGAGAAATGTGAATATTTTCTATTATAAGGTTTTTGATCATTTTAATATTATTTTAAAGATTATCCCAACTTATAGTCTGTCAATAAAGTCAAACTCTTCTTATTTTATCAAGAAATCAAAAATACACAATTTTTTAAAGCACTTTAAATACCAGAAATTAAAAGTGCTTTTAGTTATTTAAGCTTTCATCTTTTTATATACTTTTAAAACTTGTCCGGCAAATCCGGATAATTTATTAAACTCCAACTTTAAATAAAACACCTCTTTCGAACCAAATCCTTTATAAAAACGTGCAAGATTCTCATCGTTTGATCCATCAAAATCAAGAGTTAAATGTTTATCAGAATTGTCTTTAATAAAAGCATCAATTAAAAAAGGCATTGCACCGTTTTCTCTCGCTTCTGAGTTGCTTCCTGAAAAAATAAAAACAGCTTTTTTGTTTCCTTCAATAAACACTACAGCCGAACACAATTGATTGTTTTGAGTATAAGCACCATAAATTTGAGCAATTCCTCTGTAGATAGCTGCATAAATTAACCTACTTAAAATTGTATAATTTCTCTCTTTAAGTGTCATCACAGTTTTTCCACGATTATTTCTAAAAAGTTCAATAATTTCGTCTGGTTTAACATTTTTAATAATTTTTAAACCTGCCTTTTCAGCTTTTTTAATATTTCGCTTTGTGTTTTTTGAGTAATGCCGTTCTAGGATTTTGTATGAACTAATAAGATCTAATTCATGATTTAACTGAGGTGTAGCTATAAATTTTCTTTTATCAATTTTATTGAAAGTATTTAAAAGAATTTCAGCAAACTTATATTTCTCAGGTATAGAATTTATAAATTTCTCAACAGTTTCTTTTTTTAAAATATTTTTTGAAAATATCCCAAGCTGTTGTGTAAAAAATGGCTGGTACAAATAATTTATTCCAAATTTTTTCCTAGTGGTTAATGGAAAAACTCTTTCATAATCATCTTCAACAAGTGCCTCCCAGTTTTCACAGACAATGTTAAGATACCAGGTGTATGCATACACATTCCCGTTAAAGGAAGCCCTGATACATTCATCCCATTTATTACTATCAATTTCGTTGTATGTTAAATAATTAATCATTTTTATTCATTGGCTAATTTAATAATTTCTTTATACAGATGCAACTTTTCTTTATTATCGCTCAATGAATAATTATGCCAAATGGCAAATAATTCGCCCTTGTATTTTTTTGTTTCCTCGATAAGAGGTTTGACGTATTCAAATATTTGAGTTGGATTTAATCTTAAGTATTCCTCAAACATTGTATCCATAAAAGCAAAAGGATGAATTCTTAAAGATGTTTCCTTATCTTCAATTAAATTATAAAAATTGTACGAATTACAAATGCCTGCTCTGAATCCCATCTGCGATCCAAAACCCATTGAATAATCATCTGTAACACCAATTTTTATTAAATTTTCATATGTTTCAGGAAAAGATAATATTAAAAAATGTTGCCTGCTTTTTACAACTTCTGTATTTAATATTACTTCAAGTCTTTCTTTTTCAATTTTAACTTTTTCAGGATTTTTATTTGAATTATATGATGGATGGATTCCAATCTCTACCTCATTATAAAGCTTTTTTAACAGTTTTTGAAGTCGTTTATTTTTGTATGAAATATTTTTGTCATAAGTTCCATAATCACCAAGGTTTACAAAAAATAATGATTTTATATTATATATTTTTTGTTGCTCTATCAACTGATCAAAATTATTGTACGGATCGGTAATAATCCCGGCAAGGGTCATTATTCTTTCGAAGAATTCCTTAATTTTCAATCTTACTATAAGCTTTCCAAAACCACCAATCGACCTCAATAATCCTTTTCCAATATGAGCAAAAGCAATATCTATATCATAAGTCGGAATAAATTTATATTCCTTTTCTGGTAAAACAAAAGTTGGATTTTTATTCTCAATCAGCAGCTTAATTTTATCTGCAAGAATATTAATAACAGGGCGATGATGAATGCCGGCTTTAAAAGCCAGACAAGCTTCAGCCTTAACTCTGCCATGTTTATCCTTTTTGTCATCCATAAAATATTCTTCATAACGGCTGACAAAATAAAAGCTCATTGCAAATGGATCGAATGGAAAAACAGAATCTTGATTTTGATTAGGGAAAATAACAGGCAAATCCTCAAACTTAATTACTTCAGGAGTATATTTTCGAATTTTGTTTTCAAACAAAAATTCATCACTAAAAAAGAATAATTCATCCTGCGAAATTTTCTCTTTAGAATAATTAATTTTTACAAACGTTGATTTTAAAAAATCATTTTTATCTGTTGTAAAACTAATTTCAGCACCCAAAACATCTATAAAAATCAGTTTGCAAATGTATTCAAGTCTTACACTTTTTTTATCACAATAAATTATTAACATCTTGAATTTTATCAAATGTAGTTTTAAATATTTTTAACTTTCCTAATATTTGTTTTACAGTATCTTTTACAAAGAGCTTCAAACTAAAATAAGCAATACTTCTTGCCCGATTTTCAGCAATATCTTTTCTAATAATCTCATAAGTATTGCTAATATTTAGTGATTGAAATTTCAATCCGTTGATAGATTTTTCATTTAAAACTGATTCCCTGAATAATTCTTCCAAGGGTTTAAAATCAAGATCCCAACCGGTTTTTTTTCTATAAAATAAATACTCTTCGTCAGAAACCTGATTATTATCATCAGTAATTTTGATATTTATTTTTTGATATTTTCGATAATGAACTTTCTCCGATTCCTCAACAAAATGCGTAAAAGTAAATGCGTCTGAAACAGTTGTAGATACAAATAACATTTTCGCATTTTTCTCTAAAAAGAAAGCAAAAGGAGAATCCGGTCCAAACGAACTTTTGTTATTCATTTTACATAAATCATCAGCATATTTTCCCGAAACTAGAAATGAATGGAGTGGATTTTTGGTTCGCATAAAATCCTTGCGTTTTAAGGCAATAAGAGCTAATGTGCCAGTAATTGGCATTGTATTTTTAACATTAAATTTCCCTCCTGATTTTAAATTATGATTATATGCCGGAATTATTAAAGTTCCATCTTTTCCTAATCTTTTCAGGAAACTATCTATAAAAAGATTTACATCAAAAGAATTTTCTTTTCTTCGTGAAAGAAATGCCAATTTTGTGATGTTAGAAGCAAGAATAAGGGTATCGCCTTTTTTAACATCAAGTTGGTCAACAATTTTTTGATATGGATTATATTCTTTTTGCACGATTATTTTTTAACAAACTTTCTTAACTGAACCAGCTCATTTTCATAGCCATTTTTTTCAAAATATTTCCTCGAATACTCATTTATAAAACTCGCCTGAACTTCAATTGAAGAAATATTTTTCTCTTTAAACCAAGTTTCAAGTGACTTTAATAAACTTTTTCCGATTCCTTTTCCCCGATAATCTTTATCAACAAAATGATAACTCAGAAGACCAACTTTTTGATTTCCGAGATAATCCGGTGTAAACTTAACTATTCCTGAAACAAAGCCTGCGACTTTTTTGCCATCAAGGACAACAAATAAAGCAACAAATTTCCCGATGGTTTTTTTTATTGAATTCATCCATTTTTTTTCACCATCTTCAACCAAATTAAGTTTTAATCCTTTGTCTTTCATAAAACTGTATAATTCAGCAAACTGTTGCTCAACCTGAGGCAAAAATTCATTTGCCGAATCTTTTATTTGTATTATTTTTAAATTTTCCATTTCCTTATGCATTTAAAAACAATTCATTAACTCCGCGTAAAGTAGTAAAAGCATCTTCTTTATCAATTTTTTCAAAATCAATTTCAACATTAAAATGCTGTTCCATTTCCGAGATCATTTCAACAAAAGCCATTGAATCGAGTAATCCACTCTGAACAAAATCAAAATCTTTTTTAATCTCACCATGGCTGATATCAAACTGCTGAAGTTTGTTTTTCAAATTCTCAATTATAAAGTTTTTTATTTCTGTAGCGTTCATTTTAAATACTTTTCAATTAGTTCTCTTTTATCAATTTTCCCGTTTTCATTTAAAGGCATTTCATCAATAATAAATACCATCTCCGGAATCATATACCAAGGCAATTTTTCCTTGCAAAAACTAATTATTTCAGTTTCCCTGATAATTTTATCTTTAGTCGGGCATACAAAAGAAAATAGTTTATTTACTCCATCATTTGATTTACTATAACTCACGCAAGCAACAAATTCAGAATCCGTAAATTTCATCACAACATGTTCAATTTCCTGAAGATTAACTCTAAAACCGTTTATTTTTACTTCGCTGTCTGACCGTCCCATATAAAACAAATTTCCATTTTCTTCAATCATCAAATCACCAGTTTTGTACCAACGTTTCTTCCCCTTTTCGGGAATTTCGATAAAGCTTTTGCTTGTATTTTCGGTGTCATTAAAATAGCCATTTATCACCTGTGAACCACTCAAACATAATTCACCAATTTTATTATTTAATAAAACGTCAGCATTATTATTTATTATGCAATGCTCCTGATTTGAAAATACTTTTCCAATAGAAAACACTCCGCTTTTTTCAGGATTATTTTCTTTATTCAACTCACAACTACTTATTGCTATTGTGGTTTCTGAAGGACCATAAAGATTTATCACTTTAGATTTGCTTGCTGCTTTTTGCCAATTCAATGCTGTTTCCAGCAAAAAGGGTTCACCACAAAAGAAACTATATTTTAATTTTGTGAAAGAATCAGCTTTCAATAATCTCATCTTTGACATCATAACAGCGAGTGAAGGCACCGAAAACCAAACTGAAATATCATTGTTCTTGATGTATTTCGGCATAAAAAAGGAGGAATCTTTTTCAGGAATAATAAGACATCCACCACTTTGCCAGCAAACAAACATATCATGAACACTTAGATCGAAAGTAAGATCAAAGATTTGAGAAAATCTGTCATCTTCGGTAAGATTATAATTTTCCGAAATAAAATCCAGATATGCAATAACATTAGAATTAGAAACTGCAACAGCTTTGGGTTCGCCTGTACTTCCTGAGGTAAAAAGCAAATATGCAATATCTTCAGGAGTTGAAATAATTATTGGATTATTGCTTTTTTCAATATTCGATTTATATAAAAACTTACACTCCGGAAAACTTAAAATTAATTCATCAGCATTTTCAATATCTGGAATAATAATTTTTAAAGGCTTTTGAAGCGCAAGCAAAACTTCTTTCAAATAATCTAGGCTTTCGTGGCTAACAATAATTGTATCAACACCTGAGAGTTGTATCATTTTTAAAGTTCGGGCAACAGGAAACCTAGGATTTAAAGGAACGTATGCTTTTGAAGCTTTCAAAATTCCAAGAACAGCAGCATATGTTACAAAACTTTTCTGACCCAAGACAGCCGCCATTTTAATTTCTTTTTCAGAATTTTCAATAATACAATTTGCTATTTTATTTGATATTTCATCAAGTTCAGAATAATAAAAACTTTTACCGTTTACTTCCAATGCAGGCTTATTTGAAAATATCTTAGCAGAAATTCCAAATCTATTAATCAAAATATTGTGCTTGTTATTATTAGTCAAAGCCAATTATTTTTCACTATTATTTTCCATCATCAAAGAATCGACAAAATATTTTGTAGCCCAATTTGGAAAAGCAAATGGCTCGTACCTACCCCAAATTGGAAATGAACCCGAAAGTGCACCTTTTGTATCCAAAGATTCTTTTTTACCTCTTTTTTGAATTGCGACCAAAATAGTATTCATTTTTTTTGCAGCTTCAAGATATTCTTTTCCTTTTCCAATCTTATATAATTTCATCCAAATTATTGAAATCTGAGCACATCCGGTTAACAACATATATTCCGAGCCTTCCCAACTACTGTTGAATCTTCCATTTAAAAATCCATCTTTTTGAAATTTTTCTAATAAAATTTTTGCCGGCTTTACAGCAGCTTCAATCATTTTATCATCACAAAGAATTATTCCGGAATCGAGCAAACCATCAACAGTATAAGAAATTGTATGAAGTATAGGTCTGTCATTATTTTTAATTGTGTTATCACAATCTTCAAACCAACCATTCGATTTTTGTTTTTTGTTGATAATCCAATCAATATTTTTCTGAGCAACTTCAAGATATTTTTTCTTAGATGTTAAAAAATAAATCAAAATCAGGGGCACATCCATATAAGAATCATAAACACGCTCACGATTCATTAAAGCATTTTGTTTCCAAAAACCTTCCTTTGATTGCACCGAACACAGCCAATCAGCAGCTCTTACAACTGAGTCTAAATATTTATTTTCTTTTGTGATTTTATAAACAGCTAATAATCCTCTAATAATTTGTCCTGTATTAAAAACAATTTCAGGATTTTCATCTTCAACTCTTCCACCTTGCCAGCCACCACTTTCTTTCTGAATTTCAACAAGCCAGTCTGCTGAAGAAATCGCCTTTTTAATTATAGCTTTATTATTTGTTTTTTCGCCAAACTCTATTAAAGTCGGGATAATATAACCTGAAGTTTCCGGATAAGAACTCGACCATTTATTAATAATATGATATGAACCAAAGCCCTGATCTTTCATCATTTCCTGTGATTTAAGCAACCAGTTAACAGCATCTTCCAAGGCAAATGATTTTTCCTTTTCAAGCTTAATATTCAAATTCTTTGGAAAAGAAGAAAAGAAAAATCGTGAAGCATCTCTAAAAACAAAAGTTCGTTCCTTTCGAAACAATGAAAAAGTAAAATATTTTGAATATAAATATAAACTTTTTATTAATCCCATCTTAAAATTATTAAATAATTAGTAGGCAAAGATAAGAGGAATATTGGAATATTGAAATGTGGAAATGTGGAAAAATAGACTCTTCTCCGAAAAAATAAAAAATAAAATGCCACAAATATTATAAGACGCAAAGAAGTAAAAAAAGCAAGTAATTATTTCCGTATGAATTTCCTTGTTGTAACATTGCAGGATACTGCTGCTGATAAAAATCATATAAACAATTCAAGTCCCGTTAGGGACGACCTTATCCAGGCGTTTCAAAATCATAATTTTTATTTTCAATTACATCAAAAAGTTTAGTAATTTTGACTTCATTTAAAACCACACAAATCTAAGTATGGAAAATTTTATTGTTTCAGCAAGAAAATACCGACCGGCAACATTCGATGCAGTTGTTGGACAAAAATCAATTACCTCGACATTAAAAAATGCAATTCAAAACAATCAACTTGCTCAAGCATTTTTGTTTACCGGACCTCGTGGAATCGGAAAAACTACTTGTGCCAGAATTCTTGCCAAAACAATAAACTGCGAAAATCTCTCAGAAAATATTGAAGCTTGCAACGAATGCGAATCATGCGTTTCCTTCAATAATTCAGCATCTTTTAATATTCATGAACTTGATGCAGCATCGAATAATTCTGTTGACGACATCAGAAATCTTGTTGATCAGGTACGAATCCCACCACAGGTTGGAAAATATAAAATATATATTATTGATGAAGTTCACATGCTTTCAGCTTCTGCATTTAATGCATTTCTGAAAACTCTGGAAGAACCTCCTGAATATGCAAAATTTATTCTTGCAACAACAGAACGTCATAAGATAATTCCAACGATTTTATCAAGATGTCAGATTTATGATTTTAAGAGAATTACTCTCAATGATATTGTAAATCATTTAGAATTCATTGCAAAAAGCGAAGGTGTTGAAGCTGAACCAAAAGCCCTTCATATTATTGCTCAGAAAGCTGATGGTGCTTTACGTGATGCTCTTTCTATTTTTGATCAAATTGTTAGTTTTTCAGGCAAACAAATAACTTATCAGGGAGTAATTGAAAATCTTAATATTCTTGATTTTGAATTTTATTTCAAAACAGTGAAAGCAATTTTGAATAATGATATAAGCAGTTCTTTATTGATATTAAACGATATTATTGACAATGGTTTTGACGGACAACATTTTCTTCTGGGACTGGGAACTCATTTAAGAAATCTGCTTGTTTGTAAGGATCCGGGAACAGTTAAACTTTTGGAAGTTGGAGAAGAATTAAAAAGTGATTATAAGATACAGTCCGATAATTGTTCAATGCAATTTCTTTTAAAAGCTCTTGAAATAGTTAATAATTGTGATATTAACTACAAAACCAGCAATAATAAAAGGCTTCATCTGGAACTTGCATTAATGCAAATGTGTTCTTTATTTTTAATTGATGAAAAAAAAGATGAACAAAAGAAAAGTCATTTTCATCCACCAAAAGCAAAAACAATTGTAGAAGAAAAAAAACCTGCTGAAATAAAAACGAAAATCCCAAAAGAAGAAATAAAAGAAGCAGAAATTCCTGAAGAAGAAAAAACACCTGAATCTCAAAAACCAAGGATTATTAATTCGATACCTGGTTCAATATCAATAAAACAATCAGCGGAAAAAAACGGAAAAATACAAGAGAAGCAGGAAGCTAAAATTTCTATAGATGAAGCGGGAAAACCAGCTGACATATTTACTCAAGAAAAATTAATAAAGACCTGGAAAAATTTTACAAACTCAATAGCAGAAAGTAATCCAAGTTTTTCAAGTGCAATAGCAAAATATGATCCCGTTTTAAAAGAAAACTTTAATATTGAATTTAAAGTTGACAATAAACTTATTATTAGCAATAGTCTAAATATTACGAACCTGCAAGGGTTTTTAAAAAAAGAACTTAATAATTACAGTATTAATTTATCACATATTCTTGTACAAAAAGAAGATGATAATTCCGCATATACAGATAGTGAAAAATTTAAAAAAATGGCGAAGAAAAACCCTGAACTTCAAAATTTAAAAGATCAGCTTGATCTTGAAATTGAATTTTAGTTTTACTGACGGTGTTCGATACCGTACTTATAATGTTCTTAAATGTACATTTTTTATTGAACATTTTTTACTTACTATTTATCATTTTTCATAGACTTCTGACCTTTTGTAAATTAAGAAAACCAGCATGATTTTTGTAAAACTATATGATTATTTATTAATCAAATTTTAAATCTCATGAAAAATAAAGTTTTATATTTTTTAATAATAATATCATTTTTAATAACAAGTTGTATGAATCAAAAACAATCTTTACCACCAGCAATTAATTTAGAAAATATGAATCTGGACATAGATCCGGGAGATGATTTTTTCAGATATGTTAATGGAGGATGGTTAGAAAAAAATACTATTCCTGACGAATATAGTCAATATGGTTCTTTTAATGAGTTAATTGAACTTAACCGCGAAATACTGAAAAAAATAGTACTTGCAGTTTCAAAAGAAAATTCAGCTGTCGGTACTATTTCTCAAAAGATCGGGGATTTTTATAGCTCCGGAATGGACACAAGCACAATCGAGAAGCTTGGCATTAAAGCTATTGAAAAAGAATTAAAAATGATTGATCAAATTCAAAATATTGAAGATGTTCAAAATATTATTTCCGAATTTCACAAATACGGTATTTCGGCATTGTTTCATATGTTTTCATCAACTGATGATAAAAACAGTAAAATGGAGATTGCAAATCTTTACCAAGGTGGTTTAGGTTTAAATGATGTGGAGTATTATTCCGATAAAGATAAAAGATCAATTGAGATTTGCACAGAATATGTTGCTCATATTTCAAGAATGCTTGAGCTTGCAGGTGAGACTAAAGATGAAGCTTTAAGAAATGCATCATTAATAATGACTCTTGAAACAAGGCTTGCAAAACATTCAATGACAAGAGTTGAAAGACGTGACCCTCAAAAAACATACAATAAGAAAACTTTTACTGAGCTTCAAGATATTTCAAAAGACTATAATTGGGATAAATATTTCAAAAATATTGATGTTTCTGATCCCGGTGATATTATTGTTCGTCAACCAGAATTTTTTATTGAGATAAGTAAAATGATGACTGATGTACCAATTAATGATTGGAAAGCTTATTTAAAATGGAATCTTATTAACAAAAGTGCCAGTTATTTAAGCTCTGAATTTGTTAATACTGATTTTAATTTCTACGGAACATTTTTATCCGGACAAAAAGCAATTAAACCTCGTTGGAAAAGAGTTCTTAGCGCAACAAGCGAATCACTTGGAGAACCAATTGGAAAATTGTTTGTTCAAAAACATTTTCCACCGGAAGCAAAAGAAAGAATGGAAGATTTAGTTGCTAATTTAAGATCTTCTTTAGCAAATCGAATCAGAGAAACCGAGTGGATGAGCAAAGCTACAAAAGCAAAAGCTCTGGAAAAACTAGCAGCGATGACTGTAAAAATCGGTTATCCCGATCAATGGAGGGATTATTCTTCTCTTAATATTGTGCCCGGCTCGTTTATTACAAACATCAGAAATTCGAATTATTTTGAGTTTAAAAAAAATATTGCTAAAATAGGTAAGCCGGTTGACAGAGAAGAGTGGATTATGCCACCTCAAACCGTTAATGCAGGTTATATTCCGACGTATAACGAAATTGTTTTTCCTGCCGGAATACTTCAACCGCCATTCTTTTTTCTTGATGGAGATGATGCAGTAAATTATGGCGCTATAGGTGTTGTTATCGGGCATGAGATGACACATGGATTTGATGATCAAGGTCAAAAATATGATAAAGATGGTAATCTTTCTAATTGGTGGACTGATGAAGATGCTGCAAACTTTAAAGAAAGAACTGCAATCTTAGCCAAACATTTCGACAATTTCAAAGTTTTAGATTCTCTTCATGTAAATGGAAATTTAACCCTTGGTGAAAATATTGCTGATTTGGGTGGGCTGAATATTTCTTATGATGCCTTAATTAACACACTTGCAGGAAAAGAAGTTGAAGATATCGACGGATTTTCTCAAATTCAAAGATTCTTTATTTCTTATGCACAATTGTGGAGAGTAAATACAAGAGATCAGGAATTAATGCGTCGCCTAAAAGAAGATGTTCATTCGCCCGGAATTGCACGTGTAAATGGAGCAATTGTAAATATGCCATATTTCTATGAAGCATTTGATATTGACTCAACTAACTTGCTTTTTCTTGAGGAAGAAAAACGAGCTAAGATTTGGTAAAATTTTTAGATTATAATTTATTTTCCAAGATTTCTTCTATCTAATTCTATATCTCTTTAATAATTCTTTGCAAAACATCGTCTATATTTTCCATCTCTTTCAAAAGTTTAAATTGAGTTTTGCATCTGTCAAGATTATGATTTTTCCTCTTAGTTTTAAAATACAAATCTCCATCCAAAAAGTCAGTTAAAAATCTCAAACCTATCATAAAAGTCATAAGCTTTCCACCAAAAACCAAATAATCAATTTCGGTTTTAGTCAGAGAATCTTTTAGCTGCGACAAATATCCTTTTGCCATTGCTTTAAAAATCTCTAATCTAAAAATTACTTTAGATAAGTCTTTTTCGTCCTCTTCAGCAGGACTGGTAAAAGTTCTGACCATATCACCAAAATCAAAAAGAATTGTACCCGGCATAATTGTATCCAAATCAATAACGCTTATTCCTTTCATTGTATTTTTATCGAGGAGCACATTATTGATCTTTGTATCGTTATGAGTTACACGGATTGGTATCTGATCAGATTCGAGTAATTCCTTTAATTTATTGTTGAGGTATTCATGAGATTTTACAAATTCGATTTCCTCTGATGCAAATTGATTACGATTTTTTGTGTTTTTTTCCAGCACTCTGTAAAATGATTTCATCCTCATATCCAGGTTATGAAAATCTTTAATTGTCGAAAAAAAATCATCAGGCTTAAGGTCGATAATTTTATTTTGAAAATACCCAAAAGCTTTGGCTGCTTCAAAAGCTGTTTCTGGGTTTTCAGCTACTTCGATAGAGGTACTGTCTGGAATAAAATTCATCAATCGCCAAAAATCACCTTCTTTATCTTTAAAATGATTATCACCGTTTTTACAAAAGATAATTCCAGGTTCTATAAAATTTTTTATTGCCGGATTTTCTTTTTGCTTTTTATTGAAATGATCTAAAGCCTTGATAATATTTTTATTCAGATTATCAACATTTTTAAATATTTTGTGATTTATTTTTTGTAAAATATATTTTTCAGAAGTTGTTGAAATCAAAAATGTGTCGTTTATATGACCATTGCCATGAGATTTTGAACTAACAAATTCTCCATTAATTAAAAAATTATTAATTATTTCTACCAGTTTATGTTGTTGCATTATTACAATTATTTTTATTAATAAAGCCTTTCGGGATATTTTCCAAGCTCAATCAACTTTTTCAATTTTTCAACTGCTAACTTTCTGTCTTCCTTATAAGTAATTCCAAACCAATCTGCATTTGTTTTTATCAGTTTTGTTGATGCTTGATTATTTTTTATCAAATGATTAACAACTTCAGGGATCAGGAATTCAGCTTTAGAATCCTTTGAGTTTTTCTTTAGGAACTCAAAAAAATGCTTTTCCAAAAAAGTAAAAAATGTAGGAGTGAAGCCCCAAAAGTTCATCGAAATTTTTTCTTTTCCTGTTAAAGGATTCCAAATATTTTGTGTGTCGAAGTAACCAATTTTCTTTTCTTTTACCTCGATATTAGTAATTTCTTTGATGTCGATAAGTTTATCTGATTCATCAAATTCACAAATTCCTCTTGAAACACTTCCATTTTCAGAAAGAACTTTATTTAATTGATAACCGGCCATACAATATTCATCGAAATCAATTGAATCTATTTTTGACAAATGATCTGCCAAAAGTTTAAAAGATTCGTAACCATAAAAATCGTCAGCATTAATAACAGAAAAGGGTTCGTTAATTTTTGAAGCTGCAACAAGCACAGCATGTGCTGTACCCCATGGTTTTTGTCTATTTGCGCTAATTTTATACACGCCGGGAATATCAGAAATTTTCTGAACAACATATTCAGTTTTAATTTTACCGGATAATTTCTTTTCAAATATTTCTATAAAATTCTTTTTTATTTTTTCATTAATAATAAAAACCACTTTCCCATAACCGGCTTTTATCGCATCATAAATAGAGTAATCAATAATTGTTTCACCATTGGGGCCAATTCCGTCCATTTGTTTTATTCCGCCATATCTGCTTCCAAGTCCTGCAGCTAAAATTAGTAATGTTGGTTTCATTGTTTTTATTTTCTTGTATTTAAAAAAATCACAAATCTAAATTACTTTTTCCAGGATTTTAATTTGTACCCTTTTACAGCAAAAAACAAAATAAATAAATAACATGGAATCATAACCCAATATGCAAATTGTGAGTTATAAATATCCGCTAGTTTACCCCAGGCTAATGGAAGAATAGCTCCTCCGGCAATAGCCATAATCAATAAGGCTGAACCGGTTTTAATAAATCTTCCAAGATTATGTAATGCCAGTGGCCAAATCGCTGGCCATACCAAAGCGTTAGCTAATCCAAGTAATGCAATTAAAGATACAGAAATCATTGGTGGAGTATATATTGCGGCAAGAGAAAAGATAATTCCTAATACTGCAGATATTATTAAAGCTGTCCGTTGGCTAATGAATTTTGGAATAAGGAAAATCCCAAGTATATAACCAATTATCATAGCTCCAAGAGTTAATGATGTGAATATTTTGGCAGTACTTATTGGAATCCCAAGTGAGATACCATAACGTATTATCGTGTCTCCGGCAATTACTTCAACCCCAACATAAAGAAACAAAGCAAGTACACCGAGAATTAAATGTGGGAATTGAAAAATATTTGATTTTGCTGATATAGATTCATCTATCGATTTTTCATCTTCATCATCAATTTCCGGCAATGGAGAAAAACGTATCATCAAACCAAGAACAACAAGTATTATTGTCATTACAGCATAAGGTACAATTACTCTGGAAGCAAGACTATCAAGTGCTGCGGTTTTTGCTGTTTCGGACATTGTTTTCAAACTTTCAACAAAGACATCACCATCACTCAAAATAAAATATGCAAGAATTAAAGGTGCAATTGCTCCGGCAACTTTATTACAAATCCCCATTATACTTATTCTTTTCGCTGCAGATTCTATAGGCCCGATAATTGTAATGTAAGGATTAGAAGCAGTTTGAAGAACTGCAAGTCCGGTGCCCATAATAAATAAACCTACTAAAAACATCAAATAAGTTCGAGACATAGCGGCAGGAATAAACAGTAGAGTTCCAACAGCCATTATAAGTAAACCCACCATCATGCCATTTTTAAAACCGGTTTTCTTTAATACCCAAGAAGAAGGCAAAGCCATAACGGTATATGAGATATAAAAAGCAAATGTCACAAATAAAGCCTGAAAAGTTGTGAGTTCACAAGCAATTTGCAAATATGGAATTAAAATTCCATTTAGCCATGTTACAAAACCGAAGATAAAAAATAATATTCCGATTATTGTTATTGATAAAACGTATTCTTTACGATTTAATTTTTTAGTTTTTTTATTCTTTTCTGGCATAATTAATTTGTTTATTCTCTATATTTTATTAATCATTGAAACAATTTTTTTTATCATTTCTTTATCAGTAATCGACCATTCAAAGTCTGCATTTTGACTTGAAGAATCCAAAAATACTTTTTTGTTTTGATAATTCATCAAGCTATTAACTTTTTTTCTACCGGTTAAATGAAAGTTTTTTGCTCCGGTTTTTTGTGCTAACTCAATAAAATTATCAACATTTATTCCTGATCCCGGCATTATTTCAATTTTGTTATTTGCTTTGGTAATCAGCTTGTTAATTAATGGAGCTCCCTGGATTGCTTTATTCTTTTGACCAGAAGTAAGTAGTCTGTCTATTTTTAATTCAATAAGTTGATCAAGAACTTTAAAAGGATCAGCACTCATATCAAATGCCCGATGAAAAGTAACTCCCATTGGTCTTGCAAGATTAATAAGTTCTTCGGTTCTTTTCATATCCACAAAACCATTTTTGTCAAGCATACCAATGACAACACCATCAGCTTTAAGTTTTTTTGCCATGATGATATCTGCTTTCATCAATTCAAATTCAATATCATTATAAAGAAAATCACCACCTCTGGGTCTGATAAGAATATAAATATCTATTTCAAGATTTTTTCTTGCCAATATAATGCTGCCTGCACTTGGGGTTGTTCCTCCTTCAATAATATTATCACAAAGTTCAATTCTTTTCGCACCACCTTTTTCTGCTGCAATTGCAGAATCTAGAGATGTTGCACAAACTTCAATTACAATTTTATTATTACCGACCATTTATTTTGTGTTTGATTTGTTTAAAGCAATGATGGTTTTAAAAAGGCTATCAGTAATTATTTTATGTGCTTTTTCATTTGGATGAATACCATCTAAAAGAAGATCACAAACCTTAACTTTATTGTTTGATTCTGAATTTTCAAAAATATTATAAATATCTACGAGAGTAATTCCTTGTTTTTTGGCGACATCTCTGACAACTTGAGCAAATTTTTCAACATAGAAATTTAAACCTTTTGGATCATTAATATTAAAAGGTTCTTGACCACAAATCAATTTTAATTCATCAGTCCATCTGAGAGGATTTGGAGTCATTAAAATGATCTTGATATTTTTCTCTTTAAGAGTATTAATAAAATATTCAAGGTTTTCGCGATATCTGGAGATAGGAATAAAAGGTTTTGTATTTCCTCCAAAATTATCAACATAACTATCATTAATTCCAAATTGAATAATTACCAGATCAGGTTCATGCTCAAGAACATCTTCGTTGAAACGTAGCAGGGCATCTTCTGTAGTATTACCGGAAACCCCGGAATTAATAATTTCAATATTTAAACCAGAATCAGCAAAAAGAAAAGAAAGATTTTTTGAAAAAACATTCTCAACAATATATTCATCTGACGTGGTTGAATCTCCAAAAGCTACTATTTTTTTTATTTCATTGTCCATGTTATTACAGGAGTTTAAAATAATCATCAATAAAGAAATAATCAGGAAAAAATGATTTTTCATGATCAAAGATTTACAAACCTTGTTTATTATTAGTATATTTTGTGATTAATACTTTGCGCAGATCTCTGTACATTTCAATTGTTTCCAGCATGCATTTATCTGTGTATTCAGTTAGAAACTGATTTGCTTTTTTTGGTTTCTTTTTAAAAAGTTCAACAGCTTTTTTTTCAACTTCAGCTTGTTGATCAAAAAAACTTTTTTCTAAAGGATCTCTATGTTTTTTGAGATCTTTATCAGCCTCCTGCCATTTCAAATACATTAAATTATCAACAAAATCTACAAGCCATCTTGCTGAATTTTCACTAAAATTTTCAGGGTCATAAGTTTTATAAATTTCATTAATATTTTGAACTCCGGCATAAATTGGCACATAAGTGCTAACATATTGATTGTCTACATAAAACCAATAAACACCACCGATGGGATCGGGCAACCAGCTTCTTAGCTGAGATACCATGCCATAACCGCCTCTTGAAACCATTCTGCGATAAGTTATATCTAACAATTTTCTCATTTCCTTTGTTGGAAAAGGAGTTGCCAGAGGGCTCTTTTCCATTTTTCCATCTTTTCCGGGGATTTGCCAGTTTTTATCAAGAGTCATATCATAAATTGTTCCTTTAAAAACAGATCTTTGAAATGCTATTATATCCTGAACAGAAACTTTTTTTTCCGGTTTTATTGAAAAAGGAAAGAATGAAACTGACTCCAGATATTGAGTGTAAGGAACATTTCCATCAAATGGACTTTTGGATGTTTTGTCGGGGAGGTTTTCAAAGTTTGGAGCGAATGTTTCGAGGAATAACCAAAATCTGCTAATTGCCCATTCTCTTGCTATCGGTGAATATACCTCCTGCCAGATAAATGGTTTTCCACTATTAGGATTATACCACCCAAAATCAATTGCAACTTGTTTATAATTTTCTGAAGCCATAAACTCATCTGCTTTGCTTAAGTCGATCTGTTTTATAATACTCCAGTTTGGAACAATAGCAATATGATCATCCGGTACTCTTTGAGCTGCCCAGATAGCTCCTGCTTTTCCACTTTCGGGATCCCAGTCAGGGCCAATGCTGAATACTTCAAGCACCCAGGCTTCGTTAGGGTCGGCAATACATAATGCTTCTGAATTTGGTCCACATGAAGGCAGGAATCCATATTTATCAATTAGAAAAGTGATTAGTTTTATTGCTTCTCTTGCAGTTTTGCATCTTTGTAAAGCAAATGCCTGAGCTTGTTCAATAGTCATTATTTGTTTACCATTTTCCCGGCTAATACATAATTCTTTTTTCTGGCTCATTGTGCTTTCACCAATTGCAAGTTGAAATTCATTCATGTGTGAATATCCTGAATGAAAATAAGTGTAAGTTTTTTCAACCTGAGGAATATAGCCAATTATTTCTCCATACTCATATAGTGGTTTTTCAACATCCTGAAGTCCGAAATAAACCGGAGCCATTTCACCTGCCTTAAAAATTTTTCCATGTACAACATGAACTCTGCACTCTGGTGCAGCTCCTGTATGTGATGTGATTACCGAACCATCTATGGTTGCTTTTTTGCCTGCAATAATATCAGTACAAGCATAATTATTACTAAAAATTATTAATCCTAATATAATTGAAATTACAATTTTTTTGATGAGAGATATTTTCATGATTTAATGTTTTTATCAATATTTAGATTATCTGATAATTTTTAAATTCAACCATTTTTCAAGAGATTTATATATTTTCTCTTTTTCTTCACCGTAAAAACTTCTGATTCGTGTTCTGTGTGAACCGCCTTTTTTTACCATTTTTATCATGTTCTTTCTTCCCGTAAGGTCGACTGAGGTTGATGACCACGGATCAGCTTCCCCATAAATAAAAATCATGTTTTGAGCCTCATGCCTAATAAAAGCATCCACTTTTTTCATTAAGTCAGGATTAAAAGCACATGTTGTATTCTCAGGGCAAGTGAAATAGAAGTCAGGTTTTTTTAATGCGGTTATTAAACCCGGAAAATTCGTTGTGTCATATCCATAAAAACCAATCTCTGTCATAGCCTGATAAAAAAATGGTAGAAGTTTGGAAACTCCTTCTTCAGAAACCCAGTCAATTCCTGCAACTTTGTCAAGATGATTTATCATTTTTTTTGCTGATAAATCAGTAGGAATAGAATTGCAATTAAAAGTTCCCCACTGCCAAAACGCAAAAGGATATTCAAGAACAGTTAATTCAAATGCTGCCTCCAGGCCCATTGAATAGTGTAGATTTTTTTTATGTGCCAGTTTTTTAAATTTAGGGAGATATTTTTTCTTGCCTTCAAGCATAGTTTTCTGATAGTTGTAAATTTTTGCTCTACAGGTTGAATCACCTACATTTTCCAGAAAAGTATAAGCTCTGGGGTCTTCTGAAGCAAAATTTAATGGAGCAACATAAGGAACGCTTGCATCAACATCATCCGGGAAGAAATATCTGTGATACATACAAGTTTGTCCTCCTTTACTTATTCCGGTACTTACCCATTTTCCTTTGTAGATTTTTTTTAGCAGTTCAATAACATTGTGATGATCATTTGCTGCTTGTTCTACTGTTAAATATTGCCAGTCGAGCGAATCAGGTACTGATTCTCCGAAAAATCTGTGTTCAACACAAATTTCATTGGCATCAATAATATTAGTCAGTTCATTTTGATAAGCCGGGTTTTTCGCATAAGATGCTGAATATCCCTCTGTGATAAAAACAACAGGTTTTGATAAATCATTAAACGACAAAAACACCCTTTGAGTAAAATTTCCTGCATCTGGATTATTATGATCTAATGATTGTGTGATTTTTATCTGATACTTTTCTTTACAAACCGAAGTGTGCTCTAATGCAATTATATTATCTTTAGAAATAGATTTAAGTTTTTTCAAAAGAAAAAGTTCTTCAGTGTTTTGACTAAAAGAATAAACTGTGATTAACAAAAAGCAAAGTATCAGGCTGATATTTATCGTTTTTTTCATTTATTTTCTTTGTTTATTAACATTAATATCTCTGAGATTAAATTAACATTTTAGCTAATTATCTGAAAATAAATCCTTTTATTAATGGATCTTCAGGGTCGAAATAAAAAGTGTTTTTGCCAGTAATATAAGCATTTCCACTTACTTCGGGAATTATTGCGTTGAAGCCACCAAATTTAGTTTCTTTAACAACTTTTACGTCAAAGCAAGTTCCAAGAATGCTTTCAATTGTAATTGATTGATCTATTTTGATTTCATTTCTGGAAAAATGTATAGCTGCTCTTGCACTTATTCCTGTTCCGGTAGGACTTCTGTCAAGTTCACCTTCTGCAAAAATGCAAACATTTCTGCTGTGATTTTTAGGGTTTTTAGCTTTACTAATAAAGATTGTTCCGTATAAAAAACTTAGATCCTTTTCAAAAGGATGTTTAATTTCAATGTTTTTCATTACAGCATTTTTGATCTTCTTTCCGTACTCGATAATCTTGTTATGATTATTTTCGCTAAGATCAAGATTGATTTCGTCAGCATTTACAAAAGCATAAAAAGCTCCACCAAATGCAATATCAAATTTTACTGACCCTATATCTTCAACTTCAATTTGTAAATCTTTTTTGTATACAAATGAAGGTACATTTTGAAATGACACTGAAGTTACTTTATTGTTTGTGATTTTTGCGAAGGCAGTAACCTGGCCGGCAGGTGTGTCAATTTGTATTAGCGGATTTTTTATGTTTTTTTTAATAAATCCAGTTTGAAATGCAATTTTCGTTAAAGCAATTATTGCATGTCCGCACATTGTACTATATCCTTCATTATGTAAAAAGAAAGTTCCAAAATCACTATCTTTTCTTTCCGCTTCAGTAATTATTGCACCGTACATATCTGCATGACCCCGAGGTTCGAAAATTGTCCCGGTTCTTATGAAATCAAAGTTTTCTTTAAAATACTTTCTCTTTTCGAGAATTGTTTGCCCTTTTATTTCAGGCAAACCATCAATATAAATACGTAGTGGTTCCCCGGCAGTATGTGCTTCAATTGTTTCTATCTTTAACCAATCTTCAGGTGCTTTCCAATTTGAATTCATAGGTAAAAATTTTATCCTGCAAAATAAAAAAACCTGCCCAATTTATAAAGGCAGGTTTATATTTTTTATTAACAATGTAATTTTTTTTATGCAACACATAACTCTTGAACAACTTGAGTTTTTTCTGTTTGTGTTAATATGCATAGTTTATTTTTAAGAGAGTTTTTTGCTCTTGTAAGTTGTGATTTTGAAGTGTTTGATGAAATATTTAGTTTTTCTCCAATTTCTTTATGAGAATATCCCTGAATTGCACTAAGATTAAAAACAGTACGATATCCTTTCGGCAGATTTTCAATAAGTTGAAGAATTTCATTTTGAGAAATTTCATCAATCGCACTATTATACATTAAACCGGTCAATCTGTTTGATTCAAAATCAATATCTTTAAAATAAGGGTATTTTCTTTTATAAAAATTAATTGAAGTATTAATCATAATTCTTCTCATCCAACCTTCGAAAGAGCCTTCGTTTCTAAAATCCTTTAGCTTTGTAAAAATTTTAATAAACCCTTCTTGAAGAATATCATCTGCATCCATTTTGTTTTTTGCAAAACGTAAACATATTCTATGCATATTTGGCGAATACTTTTTATATAAAATCCGTTGAGCTTTTGGATTATTCTCAATACATTCAGATAAGTTTTTATTTGAATAAGACATATATATTATTTTTTTAATAAAATGTCGCCTTACAAATCATTGTATCCAAATTACCAAACCAAAATACTAATTAAAAATTTACAAATAAAAAAAATCAAGTAAGGCGACTAATTTTATTTCTGGCAATATTATTTATATTTAACTGATTATTAAGAATAATTTGCTCTACTTCACCTCTACAAAACTATCATTTTTAAAATTATGAAGTTATTTTAACTCTACAAACAATATTTATTACTCTTGAATATCAGGTGTTATGGGTTTTACACAATACTTCAAATTATCATTAATGAAAATTGTTTTTCTTCAAATGAAGTTTTACTGACAAAAGTGAAGTTGATGAGGAATTGGGATTAAAGTTTATGAAGAAAATCAGAAAGATTTGAATTCGAATCAATATTCAATTTTTTTCTCAATCGATATCTGCTCATTTCAACAGCTTTTGTTGAAATATTGTTCAATGAAGCAATTTCTTTGGATGATAAATTTAATCGAAGCAGAGCTGTAAGATGTTTTTCGTTTTTTGTGAGATTAGGATATTTTTCATAAAGTTTATTAAAAAAATCTCTGTTAACTTTATTAACATCATTTTGAAACTCTTCTAATTCACGGTTTACTCTAAGATTTTGATTTATTTTAAAATTAAGATCTTTTATCAAATTAGAGTCTTCTTTTTCACTTTTGATTTTAATGTTTTTTATATCGGATTTAATTGATTGAATAAATTCATTTTTATGACCGATATGTAAAGCGAAATTTATTAGCTCATTATTTTTATTATTTATTGTGGTACTCATTAATGATTTTTGAGCTTCATGAATTTGTTTATTTTTTTCTAAAAGTTCTTTATTTTTTTTTGTCTTATTTTTTTGACGTATAAAAGTAAGTATTCCAAGAATGACTAAAATCAACAATCCAATTATTAAAATTGTTTGTTGAAGTTGATTAATTTTTTTATTATTTTCAAGTAATTCAATCTCCTTATCTTTTAATATTATCTGACTTTCTGATATTTCAAGTTCATAATAATTTTGCAATTTAGACAATTGTCTTTCCTTTTCAATATTTATAAGTGTATCATTTAATTTGGAATATTGATTATAAAAAATTAATGAGGTCTTAAAATCTTTTTTATTTTTATAAGCATTGCTTAAACCCATATAACTTTTTAACATTTCATATGGTGCAACAACTTCTTTTGCAGTTTTCAATGCTTTGCTAAAATAATCAACTGCCATTGTGTTTTGGTTTAACTTTACGTAATAGTTACCAATACTGTTGTTTATCGATGAAATTCCATTTTTATCATTAATACTATCACTAATTACAAGACCTTTCTGAAAAAATGAAATAGCTTTCTGATAATCTCCCTGATCTTGAAAAATACTTCCCAAATTTTGATAATTTATTGGCAACCAAATATAATTTCCGATTTCTTTATTTAACTCAACTGCTTTTTGATAATAATCATAAGCTGTATTATAATCTTTTCGCAAACGATATATTTCGCCAATATTATTATATGAAGCTGCTATACCAATTTTATCATTAATTTTTTTACGCAATTCAAACGATTGCATATAATAATCTAATGCCAGCTCATAACGCTTTTGACTAAAATATATATTTCCGATATAATTAAATGAAAATGCTGTTTGATAATCATTACCAAGTTCAGTAGAAAAAATAAGGGATTTAAAAAAAGCATCAAGAGCCTGAATATAATCACCCTGAACAAGATGGATATATCCAAGATTATTATATGCTTTGGATATATCTTTTTTATTACCAAGCTCTTCAAAAATCTTAATACTTATCAAAAAGTAATTTATTGCAGGCTGATATTTTTTTTGCTCATTAAAGATATTCCCAAGGTTGCAATTTGCCTTTGCAATACCCGGTTTATAGTTTATTTTGTTTGAAAGATTTAATGCTTGTCTGGCATATTTCAAAGAGTTCTGTAAATCGTTATCCGAATAATTTAATGAAATTTTATTTAGAAGATTAACTTGTGATGAATCGTGCTTTGATTGTTGTAATTTATTTATAAGAATATTGATTGAATCTTGATCAGAAGAATAAATCGAAAATATCGTAAAAAAACACAATACTATTAATAGTCTGCATTTTCGTTTACCGTATATAAAAAATTGTAAATTCAAGGTAAATATTTATTTAAATATTAAAAATTAATCTAAAACTTTTCATAATAATGAATTTAACTAATAATAAAGTTTGAATGGTCAAAAATATCAATATTTGTCTAATTATGCAAATTGATAATTAGTATTAAAAATTAATCGGATAATAATCTTACTGCTGAAGCTTTAAAAGATATCCACATTTTACTGTCTTCAGTAATTTGCAGTCTCTTAAGAGAATTACTTGTAATCATTGCAGTCATCATTATTCCTATGTCAATAATAATTTCAATTCCCGGTTTCATAGGATTAATTTCGGTTACTATTCCAATAAAGTTATTGGCTGCACTCGACTTTTGCAATTCATCACTTACAATAATATCTTCGCAACGAATAATAATAAAACCTTTATTACTTTTTTCCTCTGAAAGAAGCTTAATCTCAACATCATTGATTTTTGCAACTTTCAATCCATTTTGTCCAATACTTTTTAAAGTAACACGAAAATAATTTTTTATTCCTGTAAAGTTAGCAACAAACTCAGAACCCGGATGATGAAAAACATCATTTGTTGTTCCTTTTTGAATTATTTTCCCTGCATGAAAAACTGCAATTTTATTTGAAAGTAAAATTGCTTCTTCATAATCATGAGTAACATGAATTATTGTTTGTCCCTTTTTATTAAGACTTCGGAGTAATCGTCGCAAGTCATTTTTTAATTGAATATCAAGAGAAGATAATGGTTCGTCAAGCAAAAGGATATCAGGTTCCAGAGCAAGAGTGCGAGCTAATGCAATGCGTTGAAGTTCACCACCTGAAAGATTTGTTGTTCTGCGATTTAACAGGTGACTTATTTCAAAATTATCAGCAAGTTCGTTTACTTTTTTATTGATAATTGATTTTGACAATTTTTTATTTTTCAAAGGATAGGCAATATTTTCCTTAACAGAAAGATGTGGGAAAATAGCATGATCCTGAAAAACTAAACCAAATTTACGTTTTTGAATTTTTCTGAAAGTAATATCATCTTCATAATAAAAAACTTTACCTGAATCGGGAGTAATTAAACCAGCAATAATTTCAAGTATAACTGTTTTTCCCGCACCTGAATGCCCTAAAATTATGTAATAATCTCCTTCCTCAACTTTAAAGGAAATATTCTTGATCGAAAAGCCATCAAGTTTTTTAGAAACATTTTGCAAATCAAGCATTGTTATTATTTTTAGAGAGGAGACGAAGTAGAACAAAAAACACTAAACTTATCAAAATAAATATCACAGCAACAGGTCGTGCATATTGCAAACCAAAAGAACCAAAACGTTCCCAAATTAATATCGGGGTAACCATAGGATGATAAGCAACAATTACAACCGCTCCAAATTCACTCATTCCTCTGGCAAACATTAAAATTAACCCGCTTACAATATTCCGCCAAGCCAGGGGCAGCGAAATTGTAAAAAACACTTTTAAAGGAGAAGCCCCCAGATTTAGTGCTGCCTTTTCGAGTTTAACAGGAACTCCGGAAAACCCATCTCTTGCAGCATTGATAAGAAAAGGAATGCTCACAAAAGCCATAGCCACAGATATTCCTACAGGACTGCCGACAAAATTTAAACCAAATTCAGAACCAACTTTTCCAATAAACGAATCTCTCGAAATAAAACCAAGAATTGCAATTCCGGCAGCAGAATGAGGAATAACTATCGGCAAATCGATGATGCCCAAAACTAAACGCTTGAAAGGGAAATTTCTTCGTGCAAGCAAATAAGAAAATGGAATAGCTGCAATTGCAAAAACAAATGTTGCACCCATAGCTGTGAATATTGTCAGCCAGATACTATCTATAACTTCTGAATCCTTTGTTGTTTCAATAATATCAGTGGTGCTTGTCGAAAAAAACATCCCGGCAAGCGGTGCAATAATAAACAATAGAACTATTCCGCCAAGGAGAGCAAAAATTAGGTTTATGGATTGAGGTCTTCTCACTAAAAAGTTTTTTTGACAAAATTAACTTATTAATTTATTATATAAAATAAAAAGCGTTAAGTGCGTTGAGAATATCATAAAAAAAAACTAACCTGAAAAAGTGTGAAAAATTTTATCACAGCTTTTCAGGTTAATTATATGATTAATTATGTTTGAACTTGGGGCATTGCCCCAAGTTCATCTGTTACAAATCTTTATACTAAATTGATAGTTAATTTATTTTATTCCTAACTTTTTTCTTATTTTTTTTGGAATGGCATCTTTATGAAGCACAATATTCATTGTTTTATAATTTACAAAAGCTTCTGAGGCATAAAAGAATCCTTTATAAATATGATCACCAACATCCCATGAGTTTTTTACGATATAATATTTGCTGCCATTTTGGTCTTTAGCAATTCCTGTAATAAGCATTCCATGATCGTCGGTAGTTGTGTAATTATCATAGGCTTCCTGACGCATTTCCTGAGTTATCACTTTTTCTTTTACCGGTTTTTTGAAACTAAAAAGAGCCTTCTTCTTTTCTTTCACAGTAAGTTTTTCCCATTTTTCTTTTTCAGTTCCGGCAAGGTCGATACTTTCTTCATCAGGAACTATTGACACACCATTTTTCCATGAAAACCCTTTTTCGCTGACATCTGCTCCCCAAGCCATAGTATAACCTTTTTCTATAGCATAATCCATGATTATTGTAAGATCTTCAAGAGGTACATTGTAAGTTTCACTTAACATCCAGTTATCTGGTAATTCCATAATAAATGTTTCATAAAATGGATGGTGAGAATAAGATGTAATTTCTACATAATCATCAGCATTAAATTCTAACATATCTCTAAAACTTTCCGGAGTATATTCAATTCCGTCATATTCGAAAGAACAAGGATAATCACCAAGGTAGGCATTTAACATACCGTCGAATCCTTTTTGCCAAACCGGAGTAAGTTTTCGGTTTTTATTTTTAATTACTGCATCAGCAAGGGCTTTAAAAACAACATCCATTTCGCCATGAATATGTTTTTCTTCACCAATTACCATACCTGAATAAGCTTTTTCAGGAACAATTCCATAGTCTTTAATAACTTTAAGAACATCGCTGAATCCACCGCCACCAGAGAAGTTTAAGTTGCCATGAAATCTAACATATTTTGTAAATTTATCATCGTAAGCATTTCTTACAATAAACATTTCAGAAAGGTCGAATTCGCCTTTTCCCATTCTAATTAATTCAGCTTCAACTAAACCTAATCCGGAGAAACTCCAGCATGTACCGGAACGATATTGATTTTTAACTGATGTTGAGGGATTCTCCTTTAAAATTTCAAATTTATAACCCTCGTCTTTTGCTTCTTTTTTTTCTTCTTGTGCAAAAATATTAATTGAAGATAAAAATACCAGACCTAATAATAATACTGGTAATTTTTTAAAAAATGTTTTCATAATTTATATTTATTGATTAATAATAATTTTCATGGCAAATGTAGGAAATATTACTAAACTGAAGTTTAAAAATGCTTATAATTTTAAATTGAGAAAAATAATAATTGTTTACGATTAAGCGTCTTGTTTTTTAATAAAACTTATTAACTTTCCGCTTTCGAATACTTCTTCCATTTTTCAGGAATTTTATCAAAAGTCTTAGAGGTTGAAGGAATAACTGAGGGCTGCCCGTTTTCTTCCATAATCTTCATTCCATAATCTTTTGACAGAAGAAAATCCATAAAAGCATTTGCTGCAGGCTTGTTTGGAGCATTATCCAAAAGAGTGACGCCATATACCATTGGTTCGCCTTTTTGAGTTAAATATTCACTTGGTTTTTTGCCTTTTATTTTCACTGAAACTTTTGAATAATATTCTGCTAACTCCGGTTTTTTTAAATTTATAGAATCCGGTAAAAGAATGAAATTCAAGTTATGCTGCTCCGCAACTGAACGATAAATAAAAATATAGTCTATGGAGTTATTTTCTAAAAGACTTAACAGATCGACTTCTTTTGGTCTTATAAAATTATTATCTTTTGATAATAATTTTTCTGGTAAACTTGGATTGTTATAATAGGCTGCTGCCAGCTTGGTTGTCAGCACCGAACGATAACCACATGGGTCAGAATTCGGATCAGATCTGCCATAATAAACATCATTTTTTAAAAGTATATTAAACCAGTTCTTTTGATTTATTTGATTTTGATATTTTGATTTATCAGTAAAAGCAATAGCCATTTCGTTGCTTGCAAATTTGATATTCCATCCGGCATAGTCGGGAACCAGCAATTTATTTATAACTGTATAATCGGCCGAAGCCATAATATCACAATCACGTTTCAGATCAGTAATTTTTCTTGCACAGGTAACACTACCGGCAGATTCTCGCAGTACTTTTACATTAGGATATTTCGCTTCAAATTCTTTCGAGATTTGCTTGAATGGTACAGAAAGACTTCCTGCATGGAATATTGTCAATTTTCCTGAAATCGTGCTTTTTATATTTTTATTTTCATTATTAATATTATTACATGAAAATAATGAAATTGTAATTAATAGTGCTGAGAATAATTTAATTATTTTGTTCATTTTTTGCTTTGAGATATGATTTTTATTATAAATAAAGAGCGGCAAATATATAGATAAATGTTAATTGAAAATATAGTTTGTATTAATATTTTTGCACCATAATTTTTCATGATTCAAACTTCAACTTTCGCACTTCTGATTTCCTCTATCTTTTCTATATCAATAAAAACAAAAAACGCATAAATTAAAACAAAATATTTATTACCAAAACCATTCTACATGTATAAGCTATTTGTCTATTTTTGTTTTATGTTCAAAAATTTAAAGGCAATGGGCAAAGTATTATTATAAAAAAAATAAAATAATATAAGGACCGTAACATTCATAATTATCAAAAACTCTCCAAAAATATCAGTCATTCTCCCGTTTTATAATGCGGAAAAAACTCTTAATCGAGCAATATCAAGTATTGCAAAGCAAAGTATTAATGATTTTGAATGTATTTTGATTGATAATAATTCTGATGATAAAAGTCTGGAGATTGCAAAAAAATGGATTAAAAAAGACTTACGATTTATTTTAATCAGCGAAAAAAAACAAGGAGTTATGTTTGCTTCAAATGCCGGTTCACAAAAGGCAAAAGGAAAATATGTTGCACGCATGGATGCCGATGATTGGTCGTATCCCGAGAGATTGGAAAAACAAGCAGATTTTTTAGATAAAAATGCTAATTATGGCGCAGTCGCTTCTTTAGTTGAATATGTAAGTGAGATGGATGATACAGAAGGTTTCGCTCGTTATGTAGAATGGATTAACACAGTTCAGACTTATGAAGAAATTCTGAAAAAGCAATTTATTGAATCATTAATTGTAAATCCTTCGGCAATGTGGAGGAAAGAAGTTGCCGAAAAACATAAAATGTACAAAAGTGGAGATTTCCCTGAAGATTATGAGTTGTGGCTTAGATGGATAAACAATGGTGTAAAAATTAAAAAAATTCCGGAGATGCTTTTAAAATGGTTTGATTCGGAGAACCGGCTTACACGTACAGATCCAATTTATAGTGTTAAATCTTTTTATCAAATAAAATCAAAATATCTCGCCGAATGGCTTAAAAAAAACAATCCTTTTCATCCATATATTTCTGTATGGGGAGCAAGCAGAATATCAAGACGAAGAGCTAAATTGCTTGACAAGCACGGGATAATTAATACCTCATATATCGATATAAGAAGAAACAGAATTCTGGATAAAGAAGTAATATATTATCAGGATATCCCCTCACCAAAAGAAACTTTTGTTCTTGTTTATATTAAACAAATGGATGCCAGAGACGAAATCCAGGATTTCCTTCATAGCAAAGGCTATGAAGAGGGAAAAAGCTATTTATTGGTTTCTTAATTTATTATTGATTTCTCAAGTGAGATATGTTAGTTAACTGACTATTTTACAAAAAAATATAATTGTAAATAAAACACACACTAAGTGTAAAATATTTTTACATGTATTCTGAATATTATATAGTCATTAATCTTTTACTGTCTGTTATTTAATCTATTATAATTTATGGTATGTTGTTTGAGTATTCGATATCAATTAAATAGATTTTTATGATAAAATAATTATGCGAGAAATATTATTTATTATATCGAAAAAAAAATTATATTTGTTTTTTTAAAAAAAATTTACTGAAATGCAAATGCATCATATAAAATGTTTTAGGATTAAATTATTTTGGTTTGTTTTAGTTTTACTGCCATTTTCAATTATTTCTGCACAGGAACAGAAAACTAATTTCTCGAAATCACTCTCAGAAATTATTGATTTTACAGAATTTGTATATGGCACCGATGATATTTTAGTTAACGGACAACCTTATGCGCTAAAATCAAATGATGTAAAAGGGCATCCGTTTTTTGGTGACGGAAGCTGGTCTAAGGAAAATTTAGTTGTAAAAGGAAAAACCTATAACAATATTGAACTAAATTATGATATTGAATCTGATAAACTTATTTTGAATGCCAAACATAATAAGAATTCATTCATTAAAATTGAGTTGAGTGACAAAGTTATCGATTCATTCAATTTAAAAAACCATCATTTTATTAATTCTGCTCAATTAAAAAACAATATTACTGAGGCAATGTACTTTGAACAAATTTACAATGGCAGTTTTTATTTTTTAATTATGCATAATAAGATATTGAATAGTGCTTATTACGACACTCCTCCTTTCGGGAAATATACTGATATGCAATCAGTTTATTATATATACAAAGATGGAGAAATGAAAAGGTTATTAAGAAAAAAGTCATTTCTTAAGTATTTTAAAAAGGATAAAAAAAGTATTAGGAAATTTATGCGAAAAAATAAAATAAAATACAAGAAAGCAAGTAATGTGCAATTAAATACTTTAATGAAATATTGTGATAATTTATCCACTGAATAAGATGAAAAATGAAAGAAAAATTAAATTATTAATTATTGGTTTATTGATGTTTTTTAACATCCATTTATTCAGTCAAAGTGGAGATGTAATAATTACCAAAGATTATGATGGCCTTGAATGGAATGATTTTATTAAAAAAATAGAAAAAAATTATTCTGTTCGGTTTTTTTATAATCCTGAAAAAATTCCAGAGATTATAATTTCTATTAAAAACGACAATGATTTCTTAGAAGATATTTTAAGAGAAAATTTTAAATCTTATAAAATAAACGTTTCAATTGATAAGATGAATAACGTCTTTTTAGTTCAGAAAAATGCTATTTATGTATCCTTGGCAGATGATTTTTTTATAACAAAAGTTGAAGATCAAGAGAAAAAAGCTGAAATATCTGAAAATAAAAAATGGAATAATTATCTACGAACAAACAGAGAATATATCTCCAAAAATGTAGTAATTGGAACAAAGCGTGAAGGTGCAAAACTTTCAGAGGTTTCGGTGAGTGGATTTTTAAGAAACATTTCGGATGGTAAAACAATTATTGGCGGAAATATTTATATCAATGAATTAGAAACAGGAACAACTACTAATGTTGATGGTTTTTATAGTTTAACTTTAAAAAAGGGAAAGTACACATTTATAATAAGCAGTCTTGGGTATGAAGAAGAAAAATATAAAGTAGAGTTGTTATCCAATGGCGTATTTAATATTGATTTGATAACAAAGTCATTTTTACTTGACGAATTCACAGTTAGTTCCGAGAGATTCCACAATGTAAGAGGTAATCAAATGGGTTTGGAAAAATTATCAATAAAGAGGATTACTGAAATTCCTGTTGTACTTGGTGAAAAAGATATTATTAAAGTTGCACTTTTACTTCCGGGTATTCAGACCGTTGGCGAAGGAACTTCCGGTTTTAATGTACGTGGTAGCCCTGCCGACCAAAACTTATTTTATATTAACAATGTTCCCGTTTATAACACTTCTCATTTATTTGGGTTTTTCTCTTCGTTTAATTCCGATGCAATAAATGAATTTTCATTGTACAAGAGCAATATTCCTGTTGAATTCGGAGGTCGATTATCATCAGTATTTAATATTTCCGCAAAACAGGGTAATCAAAAGAAATTTTCGATGATGGGTGGAATTAGTCCTATCTCAGGAAAAATTCTGGTTGAAGGTCCTATTCAAAAAGGAAAAAGCAGTTATTTAATTGGTGTTCGTTCTACATATTCCGACTGGATGCTAAAAACTGTAAGGGATTTGGACATACGAAATAGCAGTGCCAAGTTTTCGGATGCTGTTGCTAATTTTTCTTTTGCCTTAACCCCAAATAACAGGTTAGAACTGTTTACATATTTTAGTTACGACCTCGCAAATATTGCTACAATTTCCGAACATGATTATACTAATCTTGGAGCTTCTTTGTCATGGAATCATTATATTAATAACAAACATGAACTTAGTTTAACATTCTCAACTAGCGATTATAGTTTTAATGACGCAAATATGGAATATGATTTTGCAGCTTATAAGCAATCATATCAGTTAAAACACCATGAAGCAAGATTGAATCTTATTTTACGTCCAAACGAAAATCATAAAATTACTTTTGGAGTAAATTCAATATTATATCTTATAAACAGAGGCGATTATCTTCCTCTTAATGAAATGTCGCTTATTAGTCCAAAAAGTTTTGAAGCAGAAAAAGGTGTTGAATCAGGAATATATATTGGAGATAATTGGAAATTAAGCCCATTATTTGAAATAACCGGAGGATTAAGATTTAATAATTATTTAAGTTTAGGCCCTAATAATGTATATCAGTATGGAAGCAATATGCCAAAGGCCGTCGAAAACATTATTGATACATTGAGTTTTTCAAACAACGAAGTTATAAAATCATATAACGGACTGGATTTTAGGTTTGGTGCCAAATATCTATTTAACGAAAATTTTTCGATGAAGGCAAGTTTCAACAGGCTTCATCAATATATTTTCCTTTTATCAAACACAATAGCTATTTCACCAACTGACATTTGGAAACTAAGCGACTACAACATTAAGCCCATGATTGGCGATCAGTTATCACTTGGGTTTTATTCTAATTTATTTAAGAGTAAGTTGGAAGCATCACTAGAAGTTTATTATAAAAAAGTTAACGAGCTTGTCGAATATAAAGATGGTGCAAAATTCTTTGATAATGAAATTCCCGAAACTGATATTGTACAGGGAAATCTGGATGCTTTTGGTATTGAGTTTATGATAAAAAAACCATATGGCAGGTTAAATGGCTGGGTTAATTATACATATTCAAGTGCAAGTGTTTTGGTTAATAATAAAATAACCGGAGAGCAAAATAATTTCGGTCTTAAATATCCTGCTAATTATGATAAACCTCATGCATTTAATCTGGTTGGAAGTTATAAAATAAGCCGAAGGGTTAGTTTGTCAGGAAATATTGTTTATTCAACCGGAAGGCCGATTACATATCCTACTTCCATTTATTATCAAAATGGAGTAAAAATCTTAAACTATTCGATGCGTAACGAATATCGATTACCGGATTATTTCAGAATAGATATTTCATTGAAGTTAGAAGGAAACCTTCATAAAAGGAAATTAGCTCATGGATCTTTTATTTTCTCAATATATAATCTTACGGGAAGAAAAAATGCTTACTCAATTTATTTCCAATCTAAAGCCGGATCAATTTATTCATACAAATTATCAATTTTTGGTACTCTAATACCATCAATAACTTATAGCTTTAAACTTGGAAATTATGAAGACTAGGTTTTTAAAAAATGTATTAATACTTTGTTTGTTAGCTTGCACAGCATGTGTCGAAGAATATTGGCCTGATTTGGGAAAATACGAAAATGTTCTTGTTGTTGATGGAATGATAACAAATGAACCCGGTCCATATACAATTAGATTAGCAACATCAACTCAAATTAGTAATACTGAAAATTTTCCTTTTCCAAATGCAGAGATAGTTATTTTTGATGATATTGGGAATTCGGAAACTCTTACAGAAATTAATCCGGGTGAATATTGCACAGCATCTGATGGAATTCAGGGAATAGTTGGAAGAAAGTATAAAATACATATAAAAACTCCTGGCAATAAAACATATTCCTCAGATTTTGAAGAAATAATACCTTGTATCGAAATAGATACAGTTTATTCAAATGTCGAATACAGGCAATATATCAGTGTTCCTTATGACCTTGTGGGTTTGCAATTTTATTTAAATACAAAACGCGCAACAAAAGAAAAAAATTATTTTCTATGGAAATTGGAAAGTACATACGAATATAATTCAAGTTTTTTAATTACTCATATATATAATAATTTTAATATGAAACCTTTTTATAATTGTGATTCGCTTTTTACTTGTTGGAAAACAGAGGATTTAGGTGAAATGTATATTGCAAGTACTGTTGATTTATCTGAACCACAGATCATAGGATTTCCATTAAATTATGTTTCAACAGAAGATCGTCAATTATCAGTAAAGTATAGTTTACTAATTAAGCAATTGACAATTACAGAAAAAATTTATGATTTCTGGCATAATATTGACGAATTAAATGCTGATCAGGGTGCGCTTTTTGCTTCGTTACCATATCAAATCCGTGGAAATATTTATTGTGAAAATGATTCTGAGGAACCGATATTAGGTTATTTTATGGCTACGAGTATTTCACAAAAAAGGATATTTGTTGAAAGACCTATACTTGATTTTAATTATTATCAATGTGTTCTCTCCGCAGCTGATTTTGATAGAATAAGATTCATACGTTTAGTCGATCAACGAACATGGCCTATTTATGTTACATCTTCTACGACTGGAATAAAAGCTCATCCACATCAGGATTGTATTGATTGTACTCGAAAAGGTGGCACATTAAATATGCCGGAATTTTGGATAGATTAATTGTTGTTTTAATTGAAAATTATGAGGACTAATTTTATTCGGATTATTTTACTATTATGTGTAAGTTTATGCACATCTTGTGTGGAAGAATATAGTCTGGATATTGATAAATACGAAAATATCATTGTTGTTGATGGTATGATTACTGATAAACCAGGACCATATTTGATTAAATTATCTACTTCTTCAGAAATTATTAAACCTCAACAAATTCCTTTTTCTAATGCTGAAGTGATTATTTTTGATAATGCAGGTAACTCTGAAACACTTACAGAAAATAACCCCGGTGAATATTATACGAATGATGATGGTATTAGGGGTGTAATTGGTCGAAAATACAAAATTCAAATTACAACACCTGATAATAAAATTTATTTTTCTGATTTTGAAGAATTATTTGCCGCCGTCGAGATAGATTCAGTCTATACAAATATCGAATATCAACAAAATATATTTAATCCATATGATCTTGTTGGATTACAATTTTATATTGATACTAAAATTGCCGAAAGAGATACTAATTATTTTTTGTGGCAATTGGAAAGTACATACGAATATAATTCCAGCTATTTGATTTCTTATATTTATGATAAATATTATTTGAAACCTTTGGAAAATCGTGATACTCTTTTTACTTGTTGGAAAACTGATATTTTACCTGAAATTTTAGTTTCAAATACTGTTAATTTGACAGAACCTAAAATTAAAGGTTTTCAATTAAATTATGTTACAACAGAAGATCGTGAATTATCAATAAAATATAGTTTGCTAATTAAGCAATTTACAATTACTCAAAAAGCATATATTTTCTGGCATAATGTTGAAGAAGTAAATTCTGATCAGGGAGCACTTTTTTCAATACTGCCATATCAAATTCGTGGAAACATGCATTGTGAAACTGATAATAATGAACACATATTAGGATATTTTATGGCAGCCGGCATCTCAGAAAGAAGAATATTTATTGAAAGGCCTGAGCTTGATTTTCATTACTGGCAATGTTATCTTACTAAAAGAGATTTCGAAGCTTATGGATATATTCGTTGGACTCCATCAAGTTCCTGGCCACTTTATGTTGTAACTTCTCCTAATGGAAGTCAAGCACTTCCACATCAAGATTGTGTTGATTGTACAAGAAAAGGTGGCACAGTAGATATGCCAGAATTTTGGACAGAATAATATTTACATAATGAAGATAAAAACTATAAAAAATATATTAATATTAAGCATTTTTCTTTTGATATCATGTAGGGAAGAGTATTATCCCGACCTTGATAATTATGAAAATGCTTTAGTTGTTGAAGGAATGATAACTGCTGAACCCGGACCATATCTGATTAAATTATCAATGTCTTCTTTGATTACTAAGGCAGAATTTACTCCTTTATCAAATGCAGAGGTTAAAATATTTGATAATCTGGGTAATAATGAAACTTTGACAGAAACCTCTACCGGTGAATATTATACCTCAGATAATGGATTTCAAAGTGTTGTTGGTCGGAAATATAAAATCCAAATAATAACACCCGATGATAAAATGTACTCTTCTGATTTTGAGAAGCTATTAGCACCTGTGGGTATTGATTCTTTATATGCTAAGGTCGAAACAAAAGAAAGTATTTTTCATGATTATGATTTGCAGGGACTTCAATTTTATATTGACTCAGAGCTTGCTTCAAAAGATACTACTTTCTTAATGTATAGATTGGAAAGCACATATAAGTTTAATTCCAGTTTTATTATTGTATATAGTTTTGATGGTGTAAGAAAACCAGTGTACAATACTGATACTCTTTTTACATGCTGGAAGACAGAAAATTTTCCGAAAATTTATTTAGCAAATACAGTTGACTTGTCTGAAGCAAGAATCTTTAATTTCCCAATTAATTATGTTTCAACAGAAGATAGGGAATTATCAATAAAATATAGTCTGTTGGTTAAGCAAATGTGTATTTCTAAGAAAGCTTATGATTATTGGTATAGTGTTGATGAATTAAACGCTGAACAAGGAACTTTATACTCCTCACTTCCTTACCAAATTCGTGGAAATATTTTTAATGAAAATGATGAAAATGAGCTTGTATTAGGTTATTTTATGGCAACAAATATTTCTGAAAAAAGAATATTTATTGAGAGGCCACTATTGGATTTTCATTATATTCAATGTATTATTACAACTAACCTTTATGAGGCTTGGGGTATGGTTCATTGGCTTCCTCCTTCATTCTGGCCACTTTTTGCAACTATTGATTTTAGTAATGGAAGAATTGCACTTCCTCATCAAAATTGCGTTAATTGTACCAAAAAAGGTGGGTATTTAAATAAACCTGAATTTTGGATTGATTAAGTCTTAAATTGAAATAAATAAAAAATAATTATTTTGATAAAAAGAAAATAATTAATTATAGAAATTTATATTTTTATCTTAATGAAAATGAAATGATTTTATTAAACAAAAATTATAATTAGATGAAAAAATTATTAGTTCTCGTATTAGTCCTAAGTGTAGCAACAAATATGTTATATGGACAAAGATTCAAGGAGTTTGTTAGTAATGATGGTATACCTGAAAATGTTATTGAAAATGTTGCTCTTTTCACAGATAGAGACATTTATCTTTCCGGAGAGAATATTTGGTTTTCTTCGTACTGTTATTTAAATGACTTTCTAAAAAATACAGCATTAAGCAGTGTTTTATACCTTGAAATTTATAACAAAAACAACAATTCAATAATTAAAAGAAAATTTAAAATTTCTGATGGAGTTGCATATGGTTCGCTTAAAATTCCAGAGGAAACTCCCAGTGGAAATTATTTTATCAGAGCATATACGCAATATCTTAGAAATTTTTCATCTAAACAGTTTTTCACTTCATTCATTACAATTATCAATCCTGAAGTAAGTTTAAACACATTAAATAATAAATCTATTGACACAATAAACAAAGATACCTCAGCAGAAAAAAAAATAATTAATCCTGTAGAAAATAATATTCTTGGAATTCATCATAACAATAAACTTTCATTTGAATCAATTAATATCAACCTAAGTGTTAATAAAGAAAAATTTTCGCCAAGAGAGCTTGTAGATGTGACATTAATACCGAATTTTATTAATCAGCAAAACTATGCCCTTCTTTCTTTTTCGGTTGTAAAACATGGTACTTTACGTGAAAATGATTCTATTATTCCTGAATATTTAATTGATAATCCCCAGCTTTTAAACTCATATCTCTTAAGCTCTAAAAGCAATCACGATTTGTTTAGCTTAAGTAAAAGCATCTCTGAATCTCTTTTCGAAAAAATTATTATATCTGAAAACATCAAAACTGATTCAAAATATAAAGATTATAAAAAATATACATGGATACCCGAAAACCGAGACATTACAATAAGTGGAACTGTATATGATAAAAACACAAAAAAACCCTTGTCTAATCAACAAGTTTTTGTTTCCGTTTTGGGTGATTATCCACAGTTTCATATCAATGCAACTCGTGAAAATGGAGAGTTTATTTTTTCATTAAACAATCTTACAGATATGAATGGCGTACTAATAAGCATGAAACAGTGGAAAGATTATCAGCCAGAGTTTTTAGTTAATAATGATTTTTTAGGTAGCTTTGACTTTGAAAATTCAATTCCATTGGAAATAGATAGTACTAAAAGGAATTTTCTTGAAGAAATGTTTGTTAATTATCAAATCACACAACTTTACGGCAATAAAGAAAAACAAGATAAGCATAAGAAATACAGCATTCCTATTAGCTTTGGCGAAGTTAAAATATCCATCGTATTAGCTGATTATATTGAACTTCCATCATTCAAAGATATAATAAGAGAAATAGTTCCATATACAAGATTAAATAAAAAAGATGGCAGATATAGTTTAATCGTTTCAAATTCAAAAACAATTGAAGTATATCGTGATCCATTAATCCTTTTGGATAATATTCCTGTTTTTAATGTAAACGAATTAATGAAAATTAATCCAAAGAAAATTATAAAAATTGAAGTAATTGATAAACAATATGTTTATGGAGATTACACTATAAATGGAATTATTAGAGTTGTTACAAATACAGATAATTTTGCTGATTATGATTTTTCCGGAGAATCAGTTTATGTAGATTTTCAAACAATTACTGCATCTACTAACCCAATATTTCCTGAATATAATTCTGAAATTAAAAGGAATGACCGAATTCCGGATTTTAGAAATTCGCTATACTGGAAACCTAAAATTCTTTTGACAGACAAAAATATTTCACTTTCGTTTTACACTTCTGACCATTGTTCTAAATACGATATTATTGTAAGAGGAATTAGTTATGATGGAAAAGCTTGTTTTGGAAAAAAGACTATTGAGGTTGTGAAATAGAAAAAAACTTACAATATAAAAACTACTCACTTTATTAGATCTAAAGCCGAAATAAAATTCTATTGCAATCTAATAAAATTATAAATAATAGTACCTTTTTGAGTTTCAGGAGCGTTTGGATCGGGGTTAAATATTGCTCTTAAAGCAGCTTCTTTAGCAAGTTTTCTGAGTTGATTATCAGCAATAGTAGTTCCTTTAGCTCCAGCATAAGCCTTTGTAACCTGCCCTTGTTTATTTACATAAATTGTAACAACAACTTTTCCCTGATCAGGAGAATCATAAGTTGGTTTAGGTAAATGTTTAGCACCACGACCCCCAAGATCAAATGAAACTCCGTTTCCTTCACCACCTTTTCCATCATGAACGATAATATCTTTTTTACCAAATTTACTTCCTTGATCACCGGGTTTTCCTGTTTCACCTTCATTTGAACCATTATCATTTGATTTGCTTTTCCCTGTGTAAAGAGCTCTCGGATCTACTTTCGGTTTCTCTGGAACTTTTTCTACAACTTTTGGTTTTTTAACAGGATCGGCTTTTACTACTTCTTCAACTTTTACTTTGGCTTTTTCTTTTGGTTTTTCTAATATTTTTTTCTCAGGAATATCCTCCTTTATTTCTTCTATGGGTTTGGTAATTTTGGGAGTCTCATCAGAATCCTGAGTAATTATTTTTTCTTCTTCAACCTCCTCAATTATTGGATCATTTTTAACAACCTCTTCCACAACATCTTCAATAACTTCCTCTTTAGTATTAACAGGTGGCAGCGGAGGTGACGTTTTAGGGGCTTCGCTTTGTTGAATAATCCCCATTCCCTCATCGGTAAAACCTAAATTTACTTCAACGCCTTCTTCTCCGGGTAAAGGCAGAGGAGTAGTTAATCCAAAAAATATAAGGGCAACCAACAACAACAAATGAAATATTATTGTTCCTACTATTCCTCTTATTTTATCTCCCTTTTTCACTAAAATAACTTATTGTTTATTAGTTATCATTTATAAATTCTAATCGCTACGGGGTTAGTTCCCCGCCGCTCTGCGGCGAATTCATAAACTTATTCCTTAGCGATACCCCGCTGCTCTGCGGCGGGGTAGTTCATTAACTTTATGAGCCTTAGCTGTACACTCTATGTACTAATATCTAACGCTTTGGCGTTGTCGCCAAAATTACTTTATGTTTAGTTTTATATTTTGTATTAATATTATTTACAGCATCAATAACATTTATTACATACTGTAACGGGACTGTTTTATCAGATCGTAAAACAACCGATGCATTAAGTTCTCCGGCAAGAGATCTGTCTATTTTACCTTCAAGTGAATTTTTAGAAACTCTTTCTTCACCAACAAAATAATTATATTTATCGTTGATATATACTGTAACAGTTTGTTTTGCCATAGTTTTACTGCTACTGCTCGGTAACAATAGTTTAATAGCATTCGGGCTGACAAGTGTTGAAGTAAGCATAAAAAATATTAAGAGCAGAAACACCAGATCCGACATTGAAGCCGTACTGAAATCAACACTTCTTTTATTTCGGGATTGAATAGCCATTTTATTTGTTTTTGTTATAAAACTTCAGAATTAATAAATATCCGATATTTAATTTTGTACAGGTTCATGTAATAAATCCATGAAATCTGTTGCCCGTGCTTCGAGTTTAAAAACCAATTTTTCGACTCGTGCAACTAAAATATTATAACAGATGTAACCAATAATTCCAACAATAAGTCCTGCAACAGTTGTAATCATCGCCTGGTAAATTCCACCTGAAAGCAAAGCAATATCAACGTTATTTCCAGCCATCGACATATCGTAAAATGCTTTAATCATTCCAATAACAGTTCCAAGAAAACCAAGCATTGGCGATGCACCGGCGATCGTTGCCAGTCCGGCAATATTTTTTTCCATTCTCGAAACTTCAAGCTTCCCGACATTTTCTATAGCTGCATTAATATCGCTAAGTGGTTTACCTATTCTTGATAATCCTTTTTCTATCATTCGTGATATTGGGCTGTTGTTGTTTTTACATAATGAAAGTGCCGAATCAACTCTGCCGTTATGAATAAAATCGCGAATGTTATTCATAAAGTTTTTATCTTCTTTTGAAGCTCTGCTAATAGCAAAATATCTTTCAATAAAAATATAAATTGCAATAATTGAAAATACTGCAAGAATGGCGATTATCCATCCACCTTTTATCGCTAAATCAAGAATTGAAAGGCTAATTTCTGTTGCTTCACCCCCTACTGCATTTGTTGTTTGTAATAAAATTATTTCTGGAATCATATTATTTTTTTTTCGTAAAGTTAACTGTAACGAAATATCTACTATTTACTATTGTGTTATTTTACTAACATCCTTATGTTAATAGATAACTATAAAATCATGTGTTTATTATAAATAGTGTGCTTTGTAGATTCATTATTTTTAACTTCCTTTTTGCAATAATTTTATATGTTAATATCCGTGCGTTGATAAAAAAACTTTTATATTTTTGCAATTAATTTTATTTTTAAACTTAAAAAATATGAATTTATTTATTTTAATGGTAGTTGTATTTATCTTAGGATATACTGCAATTGCTCTGGAACATACCTTAAAAGTTGATAAAGCTGCATCCGCATTATTGGTTGGCGTATTAACTTGGGTAATTTATATTCTCGGAAACGGAAGTATTCTTGAACTTGATTTTAGTCCAGCCTGGGAACATTTTTTACATAGTACTTCTTATCAGGATTTTCTTAAAAGTCATCCCGGTTCCAACATGGCTGAAACCATGATTTATTTCGTGGGGCATCATGAGTTGTATCATCATCTTGCAGAAATTTCAAGAATTTTGTTTTTCCTTTTAGGAGCAATGACAATTGTTGAAATAGTTGATCAGCACGAAGGTTTCAGAATAATTACTGATAAAATAAAAACCACTAATAAAGTTAAATTATTATGGATACTCAGCTTTTTAACATTCTTCATGTCAGCTGCTCTTGACAATTTAACTACTACTATTGTAATGGTTGCTTTATTACGTAAGTTGGTTGCTGATCAAAAAACTCGTTGGTTTTTCGCAAGTATGGTTATTCTTGCTGCAAATGCCGGAGGTGCATGGTCGCCAATTGGTGATGTAACTACAATTATGCTCTGGATTGGTGGACAAGTTACTACTTTAAATATTATTACTATGGTAATAATACCAAGTTTATTTACAATGATAATTCCATTGATTCTTTTATCATTTACAATGAAAGGAAATGTTGAAAGACCTGTTTTAAATGATGAAGATTCGAAAGAATATACAACACTCCGCGAAAGAAAATTATTATTGATAATGGGTGTTTCCGCTTTATTATTTGTTCCTGTTTTTAAAACAGTAACACATCTCGACCCTTATATGGGAATGCTGTTTGGCTTAGGAGTTATGTGGGTTGTAACTGAAATATTACATAGAAATAAAACTGGTGAAGATAAACGTAAACTTACTGTTGTTGGAATATTAAGAAAAGTTGATGTTCCTACAGTTTTATTCTTCCTTGGAATTCTGACAGCTGTTTCAAGTCTTGCATCAGCCGGACATTTACAGCTTTTAGCAGGTTATCTTGATGAACATCTTGGAAATATTTATACTATTAATCTTGCAATTGGAATTTTATCTTCAATTGTAGATAATGTACCTCTTGTTGCCGGAGCTATGGGAATGTATCCTGTAATGACTCCTGAAATGATAGATGCTCTACCGGCAGCACAGCAAGCTTATGCCGGAGCATTTGTTGTTGATGGTGCTTTTTGGGAATTTCTTGCATATTGTGCCGGTACCGGTGGAAGTATATTAATCATCGGCTCTGCTGCAGGTGTTGCTGCAATGGGAATGGAAAAAATAGATTTTATCTGGTATATGAAAAAAATCAGTTTACTTGCATTATTAGGTTATTTGGCCGGCGCTGCTGTTTATTATTTACAAATGACTTATATTTTTCATTAAAAATACAACTATTGTTTATCTTTTAAACAAAATAAAAATACAGAAAGCAGGATAGAAATTCTATCCTGCTTTTTTATTTTCAAAACGCAAGTTTATTATCGATATAGTGTCATAAATTTAAAGTAATTTTAGAAAAGTATTAAAACTGAAACCGGTCTGCTTTTGAATAATGATACTGAAATAATAAATCGTTTAATCAAACATGATGAAACAGCGTATCGCGAGTTCGTTGAAAAGCATCAACAAATGGTAATAAATACTTGCAATGGTTTTGTTCATAATTCTGATGATGCACAGGATATTGCTCAGGATGTATTTATCGAGATTTTCAGATCTTTAAAAAATTTCCGAAACGAATCAAAAATTTCTACCTGGTTGTACAGGATTGCGGTTAATAAATCGTTAAACTTTATCAGGAAAAACAAAAAGCACTCTATTCTTCGTAGTATTGATTCTTATTTTGATGGTAATGATGGAAACAATAATAAAATTGAAATTCCCGAAAAAAACCTTCAATATCATGATAGCAATATGGATAATCAAGAGCGTTCTGTAATTCTTAATAAAGCTATAAACAGTCTGCCAAAAAATCAAAAAATTGCATTTACATTAAATAAGTATGATGAAATTAAATATAATGAAATTGCTGAAATAATGAGCGTTTCATTATCGGCTGTCGAATCTCTTATTCATCGTGCTAAACTAGGATTACAAAAAAAATTAGTAAATTATTACAAAAAAAACAATTACTAATCGCAAGTTTTAAATTGTTTACGAGTCATATAATTAAATTTAAATAAAAATGAACTGCACAGAAATAAATAAAAATTTGATTTTTTACATTGAAGGAGATTTATCTTTCGAGAAGGAAAAAATTATAAAAATGCATCTTGAAAAATGCAGTAAGTGCAAGCATTTATATAATGAGATGGAAAAAACTTTAGGCACTATCAAAAATGAAAAGAAAATTGAAGTTAATCCGTTTTTTTATACTCGTATAAAAGCAAAAATGGAAGATGTTCAAGAATCTTCTTTCAGCCCTGTTTTTCGTCCTACATTTATGAGAATTCTCCAGACTTCTGCTGCTGTTGTTCTAATTGCTATTGGTGTTTATGGCGGTATAATGATTGGAGATAATTTTATTAATTCTTCAATTGCTTCAGGTAACGATCAAACATATTCAGAATATCAGGAATATTCGCAGCAACTATTTCTTGACGGCTTAGATGTTGAATCTATTGAAACATCATTATTAATAAAGGAAGACTAAGATGAATTATTTTGCAAAAAAAAACACCCTAATCTGGATAATAATTATATTATTTGCTATTAATGTAGCAGCTATTACTACTATTATAATCTTTATGGGTTCAGCCAGAAATCACTCTCCTCTTATGATGGAAAAAGATAAACCAAGCACTTTTATTAACAAAGAACTTGGTTTGTCGCCTAATCAATCAAGAAACTTTGATTTAATGCATTCAGAATTTAGCGAAAAATCTTTGGGAATAATCCAAGAACTTGATTCACTCAGATATGAAATGATGAATGAATTATCGAAAGAAGAACCTGACTCATTAAAACTGGATAAAATTGCAGACAAAATCGGTTTATGGCACGCAACACTTAAAAAAGAAACTATTCGTCATTTTGTGCAAATAAGACGAAATTGTAATGTTGAACAAAGAAGAAGTCTTTCAAAAATATATAGGAAGATGCAAGAACCTCCTGAGCGTGGTTTTGGAAGAAACTGGAAGGAGGGTGAAAGCCGGAAAATTAATTCTAGAAATAGCAACAGGAGTGGCAATAGAGAAAGAGGACAAATGAATAGAAGGAATAAGGACAACCAATAATTCAAACTAATGAAAAAACCCAAAATAAATATTATTATCGATTCTGTGATGTTCGTCTGTTTGATGGCTATTGCCGGGATGGGATTTCTTATGAAGTTTGTATTAATTCCGGGACAGCAAAGATGGGTGAAATTTGGAGAAAACGTAAATTTGTCTTTTTTGGGTTTGGAAAGACATGAGTGGGGTACAATACATTTAGTAATGAGCTTAATATTATTGGTTTTTCTAGTATTACATCTTGTTTTGCATTGGAATTTTATAGAGTGTATATGTAAAAAGATAATTCCAAATTTAAAAATAAGAATTCTTATTGTCTCTTCATTTATTGTTTTATGTCTTTTATTTTTAGCTTCTCCGTTTCTTATTAACCCTGAAATAAATGAAGGTGGTAGAGGTAACAACCATCAAACAGCAAATCATACATCAGTATTAAAAAATGATTTTTCATCAACAAGCAAAAAGAAAATAAATTCAGGTCAAAATAAGGAAAAAGCAAGAAAGTTTAAAAACAGAAAAAATATTAATAAATCAAATAATTACAAATATCAACAAAACAGTAAAATTTACAAAAGAAACAAAAACAGAAAACATTATCGATAATAAATAAAATAGTAATAATTAACAAATAAAAATAAAAACAATGAAAACAAAAAAATTAACAATGCTGTTATTTGTCATGATATTTACCGGAATGAGTATAAATTCATTTGCTCAACGTGGTAATATGCAAGGACAAAATTTTCAAATAGGACAAAATATAAATCCACAAAACGAATGGATGTGTCCTATTCCTGATCTTACTGAAGATCAACAAGCAAAGATTGAAGTCTTAAGATTGAAAAATCAAAAGAAAATGACAAAAAAAAGAAATCTTATGCAAGAAAAAAGAGCTCATCTTGTAACTTTAAAATCCGAAGATGTTTTGAATATGAAAGAAATAAATAAAACAATTGATCAGGTTGCTGACATGAATGCTGAAATGATGAAAGACCAAATAGCAAATCAGCAAGAAGTCAGAAATTTGCTTACTGATGATCAGAAAATATTTTTTGATAACTGGCAAAGCAAAGGAAACAGAGGAAACTTTGATTGTGGATTTAAACAAGGACGTTCAGGAAGATCTGAAAAAGGTTTTTCCGGAAGACAAGGCAAAATGGGTAGAAAAACTGGAATGCGTGGGCAAAGAATGCAACGGCAACAAACACCGCCACCCCCACTTCCTCCTGTAAAATAAATTGTGATTGAAACTATTAAAGCTGCTCTGAAAAGAGTGGCTTTTTTTATTAATTCAAAATCTTGAAGTTTTCAGTATAATAATTATCCGCTATGTGCCTTTGATTAAAATTAAATGTAGAATGTAAAATGTAGAAAGAAACAAACACTCAATAAGCAACTCGCAATAATCAATAAACAAGGAAAAAAGTTGAAGTATTTTATCAAAATTATGAAAAGAATTTATTTATTTCAACCCCAAAACTTCACGTTTTATATCCGAAACAGTTTCCCTCCGCAACAATCCCGCGAAGCTCCCGTAACAGAGCTCAAACAATTAACTTCATTACGTAATTTTAAAACTCCGAGAAAAGCAAATATCATTGCTTCTTTAAATTCGATAATTTCCTTATCGGGAATAATAATTTTATTTTGATTGTAATGCTTAATTCTCATAATCAGAAACTTATTAAATGCTCCGCCACCGGTAGTTAGTATTTTCCCAGGAATTGAGGTGCTTGATGAATTTGCAATTTGAATTGCAAAATGCTCAACTAATGTTCGCATTTTGTCAATAGTAGAAATATTGAAATTGTTAAGTAAAGGAATAAATTCACGCTGAAGCCATTCGTTCGCAAGTGATTTTGGAGGAGATTTTTTGTAGAAATTTTGGTTATTTAAATCATTAAGCAGTTGTTGATTAATTTTTCCGCTTTGAGCAAGTGCACCATCTTTGTCAAAATCTTTCCCGAGATTACGAGCAAATTGGTTCAAAATAATATTTACAGGACAAATATCAAAAGCTATTCTTTTTTCTTTTTTTTCGAATGAAATATTTGAAAATCCGCCAAGGTTAAGACAAGATTCATACTCGCCGAAAAGCAATTTATCGCCAATAGGAACCAACGGAGCTCCCTGTCCGCCAAGTTCTACGTCAAGACTTCTGAAATCATAAATTACAGACAACCCGGAACTTGCAGCAATAGCAGCTCCATCGCCAAGCTGGAATGTGATTTTTTTTTCAGGTTCATGGAAAATTGTATGACCATGAGATGCAATATATTCGGGTGTGAAATTATTTTCTGCTATAAATTTTTTAGCAAGCTCACCAAGGAAATGACCGTATTCAACATGCGATTTATTTATTTCGTCAGGTTTTGAGTTGGGAAGATGCTTGAGTTTATTTATCCAGTATTTTGGATATTCAAAAGTCTCAGCTTTAATAATTTTGAAATTCCATTTTTTTGATTTTTTCGTAAAATGACAAAATGCCAGATCTACTCCATCAAGCGAGGTTCCCGACATCAAGCCAATTATTTTATAGGTTTTCATAAAACTCCGGTGAGAATTTCGAGTTTGTTTCCTCGCGAACCTTTAATTAGAATTGATGAGTTCTTTAAGGGTTTATCACTTAAATTTTTATTGAGTTCAACTGCATTTAAAAATGAGTTGAATTCATTTTTTGCGCAAACAGATTGAAAAATTTTCCCGACAAGGAAGACATTCCGAAAGCTATTTTCTCTAATTAAAGAGAGAATTTCAAGATGTTCGTTTTTTTCTTCGCTGCCGGTTTCCAGCATATCGCCAAGAATTAAAACTTTGTCTTTGAGATTAGTCTGAGTAAAGTTTTCGATAGCTAATTTCATACTCGAAGGATTGGCATTGTATGCATCAAGAATAATGGTGTTATTATTTTTTGAGTGGATTATCTGGGAGCGCATATTTGCAGGCTCATAATTTTCAATTGCAGATTTTATTTTTCCGGAATCAACATTAAAATAATTACCAATACAAATTGCTGCTTCTGCATTTTCAAAATTATAACTCCCAAAGAGTTTTGTGTTAATATTTTTCTCTCCTTCAGGAGAAAACCATTTTAAATTCACAAAAGGATTATTGTCAGTGATTTCCGAGCGGCAATCAGCTTTTGAAGTTGTTCCGTACAAAGCACTTTTGATATTGCCGGAAAGTTCCATTAATAATTTATCATCCGAATTAACAAAAACAATTCCATTGTTTTCTTTGATAAAATCGAATAACTTGGATTTTGCTTTAATCACACCTTCAATATTTCCGAAACCTTCTAAGTGAGCTTTTCCGATGTTTGTAATGATTCCAAAATTCGGTTGAGCAATTTTACATAATTCAGCTACTTCGCCAATACGATTTGCTCCAATCTCAATGATTGCGATTTCGGTTTTATCTGTAATTTTTAAAATCGAAAGCGGAACTCCGATGTGATTATTAAAGTTCCCAGTGGTCGCAATAGTATTATATTTCCGGCTCAAAACTACATTTATAAGTTCTTTTGTTGTGGTTTTTCCATTTGATCCGGTAATTGCAATTAATGGAATTTTGGTTTTATCACGATGATATTTTGCAAGTTGCTGAAGAGTGGCTAAAACATCTTCAACAAGAATATATTTTTCGTTTTCACGAAATGATGAGTTATCAATCACAGCAAAAGTAGCTCCATTTTCGATAGCATTTTTTGCAAATTTATTTCCGTTAAAGTATTCTCCTTTCAATGCAAAAAAAATTCCATTGCTTTGATCTTCTCTCGAGTCAATTGAGATTTTAGGATTTTCAATAAATATTTTATAAAGTTCTTCGATCACCTTGAAATAATAAAATATTAAAAAATATATTAAAACTGTCAGAAAAAAACAAAATTATAAAATTAATCAAAACAAAAAACCCTATTCCTTAAATGGAACAGGGTTTAATTATTTCTTTTCCGGATTTATTATCTTCCGGGGTTAGGACTACCCATTCTATCCATAGCACATCTGAAACCGATACTGTTAGATGCTTCGTTCTGATCCATGTATCTTCTTTCACCTGGGCTCATATAGAAAGCACGATCTTTCCACGAACCACCTTTATACACTCTTGAGTGGTCAGTAATAAGAGTAGTTACGCCATATTCATACATTTCGTTAGTCAAATTTGATTTACCCGGATCGTTTAACCAATCGTTTGTAATAATTGACATTTGGTCTCCATCACGATAATTTATATTATTTGCTTTACGATAATTTCTTCTTGTAAGATTTTCTTCATCAGTAACTTCTTCGTATTGAATTCTACCAAGGCTATCTTTTTCAACAAGGATACCTTCGAAATCAACTTTTTTCTTTGTAAAAATATTACCACGGAAAGGACGGTAATCATCAACATCTTCGGAAGAAAGTGGACGGTAAACATCCAAAACCCATTCGCTAACATTTCCAGCCATATTATACAATCCGTAATCATTTGGCCAGTATGAACCAATCGGTGCAGGTATATCAGCTCCATCGTTTAAGCTTCCGGCAACACCCATATAGTCACCTTCGCCTCTTTTGAAGTTAGCAACAAAACTTCCATAATATTTTCTGTCGTCAGTTCTTGTATAATGACCGTTCCACGGATATGTTCTTCTTTCAACAACTCTTTCGAAAAGAGTATTTCCAACTAATCCAAGTGCAGCATATTCCCATTCTGCTTCAGTGGGAAGCCTGTATCTTGGTAATAAAATACCATCTTCAAGCTGTACCGACCTTATTTCAGTCCCTGATGGATCAAGATTTTCTTTACCATCAAGTACAAGCCCAACATATTGCCCAGCTAAATATGCTTCGGTATTAAAATTGTTTTTATTTTTTTGATCAGGATCCCAATCAAGTACACCTGCCTCAATCAAACGTAACTCATTAACTCTGTCTGTTCTCCATTTACAATATTCATTAGCTTGTACCCAACTTACACCAACCACAGGATAATTGTGGTATGATGGATGGCGAAAATAAGTTTCAACCAATGGCTCATTATATGCCAGTTGTTGACGCCATGCCAGAGAATCAGGTAGTGCATCATGGTAAATTTCAGGATAATCTTCACCAAATACACGTACTAACCAATATAAGTATTCAAGATAATCGAGATTACTTACTTCTGTTTCGTCCATATAAAAAGAAGGAACTGTTACTTTTCTTGGAGAATTATCCCAGTCTTGCATTACTCTTTCCTGAGTTGAACCCATAACAAAAGTACCACCTTCAATAAATATGAGACCCGGTCCTGTTTCTTGTTCAACTTGTAATGATACCTCAAATCCGCCATTTTCAGGATTATTGTAATCCCAGCCTGTGCTGTGTGAAACTTCTTTTGTAGAACAAGATGTTACTATCACAAAAAAAGCCATAATGGCAATTGCAGTTAAAATTTTGCTGTATTTGATCATTTTACTTTGAAGTTTTTATTAATTGTTTTTTATTAACTAAAATGTAGGTGCTTTTATTGCCTTAATATGTCTTCTTTTTTCACCTTTATATACACAAAATTCCCATGCAAAGGATATTTCATGTGCACCACCACTGTTACCGCTGAGCTTTGACAGAGAAAAATCGTAACTATATCCAATCCTATAACGATTATGTTGAAAACCGAGAAGAACAATAGCTGCATCAGCATTTTCGAAATTATGGCGAAACCATAATCCGCCAACAAAAGGATATTTACTTAAATAAGTACCTAAATTCAATTGATGAAATTTCCCCTGTTGCTGATAAAGAATATTTGGTCGAAGAACTATATCTTCTGAATTTGCTCCACCAATTGTTCCATCAGTTAAATTGATAATAGTCCCTCCATGAACGGTTATTTTCATAGAAAGTACACTATTGGAATTATCATAAAATCCGTTTTCGGGTTGTGTTAAATGATGAACTCCAACACCAGCAAAAAACTTATCAAGATAACCAAGCGTAATTCCTGTTGAAAAGTCAACAAATGATTTATTAAGACTACCCGGTGGAGTTTCGTTACTTACAGGATTAATATCTCCAGAACCTGGATCTATCTGATCACCAAAAATTAAATTATTCCAATCTAATTTTTTTTGATAAAATGAAGCCTGAAATCCGGCACTAACTAATATCGACTTACTTAGCTGTAATTTATAAGAGTAAAATCCACTAATAATATTTGTGGAAATTACATTATTACCATTATTATCGCCAATAACAGAAACACCCAAACCACTGGATAATGAGGGAATATTTTGATCGTAAGAAGCATTATACGTAATAAATGCCTTATTGAGGGAAGGCCATTGATTTCGATAATTCAAATTAAAACGACCGCAATCGGTCGATCCGGTTAAAGATGGGTTTAAATAAAGAGGATTTGCATAAAATTGTGAAAATTCGGCATCCTGTGAAAATCCAGCTTTAACTATAAAAACTGACATTATCAGCATTAATGCTATAAATTTTGTTTTACTCATATCCAATTTACATTTGAGATTACAATTATACAAACATTTTTTTAATTGAAATTGTTTTTCTATATAAATTTTGATTTACAGTTATGAGCTCAGTATAAAAAAGTCATTTTTTAGTAATTATCAATAATAATGGGGTAATACATCTGATCTTTTATGTGTTTTTTAATCTGCACTCAATAATAATTAACTATTATCGTTTTGATATTAATTGTAAAAAAAATCTATTATTGAAAAAAAATCTACTTTCAAAAAAAACAAATACTTATTTTCTAATAAATGCGTTATTGTGACACTAAATTATTTTGCATGAAAAAACAATTTTTATTCTTGTTGTTTTCGGGTTTATTTTTCTTTTGTACTTATCAAAGTAAGAGTCAAATATTCTCAAAAGAAATTATCTGGAAAAAATCAATTCCGGCTAATGTAAATGATAACACATATCAAAAAAAGTTAAATTTTGCTGATGCATTATTTACTGATGATTTTAAGGATTTACCAGTATTTTATGAAAGAATTGATTTACTCTCACAAAATCTCAAGGTAAATATTACTATTCAAAATGCAAAATATTTACCTATTAAAAAAAATGAAATTACTGATATTGAGTCTATAAAAAATGTGTGTGATTCGGTAATAATAAGAACTAATATTGCTACGGTTCGAAAGAAGAGTTTTTGCGAAATTTTTATTATCCCTTTACGGAAAAATATTTCTTCCGGTAATTTTGAAAAACTAATTTCTTTTGATCTTAAAATTGAAAAAATTGAAATTCCCGAAAAGGAAATAACAACACAAATTTTTAGAGAAAACTCTGTGCTGTACTCAGGAGATTGGTATAAAATAAGAGTTTCGAATAGTGGTATTTATAAAATTACTTATTCGGAACTTATAAATATGGGAATTAATGCTACATCAATCGACCCTCGAAATATTAGAATTTATGGTAACGGTGGAGGTATTTTGCCTGAAGCAAATTACGCCGAAATTGATGATGACTTAATAGAAAATGCGATTTTTGTTAGTGGTGAAAATGACGGTAGCTTTGACCAAAATGATTTTATTTTGTTCTATGGTGAATCTCCACATATTTGGAATTATAATCCTTTTCAAGGAGATTTTGTTCATAAAACAAATATTTACTCAGACTATATATATTATTATATAAATGCAGATATTGGAAATGGGAAGAGAATCCAAATTCAGCAACCTTCTACCCTTAATCATAATAATACTGTTTCAAATTTTACTGATCATATTTTTCATGAGGAAGAATCTGTTAATCTTATCAGTACAGGAAAAGAATGGTATGGCGAACTTTTTGATCTTATAACAGACCATGAATTTTTATATGATTTCCCTGATATTATCACATCAGAGAATATTACACTGAGAACTTCGGTTGCTGCCCGATCTGAAAGCCAAAGTTATTTTAAAATTTATTCTGATAATGAATTAATCCAATCCATTTCAGTTGGTAGTATTCCTCAGGGAAACAGTGGAGAATATGCTAAAAATGCAAGTGCTCATACTACTTTTAAATCTAGTTCGCCTTCTGTTAATTTAAAAATATCTTACACAAAAACTACTGCGGGATCAATAGGTTGGCTAAACTTTTTTGAGTTAAATGTTAAAAGAAATCTAAAATTCAATCAAGGACAAATGGCATTTCGTAATGTTAGTTGTATTGGTGATGGAAATATTTCAAAGTTTATAATTTCAAATGCCGGAAACATTCAGAACATTTGGAATGTTTCAAATCCGTCAAATATCACAAAAATTAATGCTGTAATAAATGGAAGTAATCTGGAGTATAAATTGCCAACAGATTCGCTTCTCGAATTTATTGCTTTTGACGGATCATCTTTTAATACTGTTGAATTTGTTGATAAAGTTGGAAATCAAAATTTACATGGTTTAGAAAAAATAGATCTTGTTATTGTTTCACACCCTGAGTTTTACAATGAAGCTCAGCAATTAGCCAATTTTCATTTAGCTACTGATGGGCTTTCGGTTTTTCTTACTACTCCCGAAATAATTTACAATGAATTTTCTTCAGGCGCACAAGATATTTCTGCAATCCGCAATTTTATGCGAATGCTTTATGAAAAAGCCGAACCTGGTGATGAGCCAAAATATTTATTATTATTCGGAGATGCTTCTTACGATTATAAAAGCAGAATTTCTGGAAACACAAATTTTGTACCATCGTGGGAATCTGTTGAGTCTTTAAGCCCGACAAGTTCTTATGTCACTGATGATTATTTTGGCTTGCTCGATCCCGATGAAGGAATTAACGCTTCAGGAAATCTTGATATTGGAATTGGCAGAATACCTGTTTTTACAAGCAAGCAGTCAAAAAGTGCTATCGAAAAAATATTTCACTATGTAAGCAATACTGATGATGTAAAAGGAAGCTGGCGAAACTATATAACTTTTGTTGCTGACGATGAAAATTTAAACATGCATTTTGAGCAAGCAGAAGAACTTGCAAATTTGGTTGAAACAAATTTCTTTGATTATAATATTGATAAAATTTATTTGGATTCTTATCCACAGATTTCTACTCCGGGAGGTCAACGATATCCTGATGCCACGAAAGCCATAAACGAAAGAATTGAAAAAGGAACTTTAGTTATTAATTATACCGGCCATGGTGGAGAACTCGGATGGGCTCACGAAAGAGTTTTAGAAAATTCGGATATTAATAACTGGAGTAATTTTGATAAGCTCGCTGTTTTTATCACAGCAACATGTGAGTTCAGTAGATTTGACGATCCTAACAGAACTGCTGCAGGCGAATGGGTTTTTCTAAATCCTAATGGTGGAGCTATATCATTATTTACAACTACGAGAGCAACTTATGCAACAACAAATCTTAATTTAAATAAATGGATTTATCGAACTGCTTTTAATAAAACAAATGGTGAGTATCCGCGAATGGGTGATATTATGATGTCTGCAAAAAATCAATCTGGTTCAAATGTTAACGCACGAAAATTTGTTTTGCTTGGAGATCCTGCTCTAAAATTTGCATATCCTAATGACAGTGTAGCAACTGAAAAAATTAATGGCCACGAAATAATTATTAATACCGATACTTTAAAAGCATTGTCTGAAATAAATATTAGTGGATCTGTTTATGATAATGAAGGTAACAAACTAACAAATTATAATGGGCTTATTTTTCCTACTGTTTTTGATAAATCTTCAACATTTTCGACATACGGGCATGACTCTGAAAGCTCACCTGCAATCTTTTATCTTAGAAATAAAGTTTTATACAAAGGAAAAGCCGAAATAATAAATGGCGATTTTTCATATACTTTTATCGTTCCTAAAGATATCGCTTATAACTTTGGTTCAGGAAGAATTAGTTATTATGCCAAAGATGAAAACTCGGACGCTACCGGTTATTTCGAAGATTTTATTGTCGGCGGTTACAATCAAAATGCAGATGAGGATATTACCGGCCCTCAAATAGAATTATTTATTAATAATACTGATTTTATTATTGGAGGAATTACCGATGAAAATCCTTCTTTATTTGCAGTTGTAAGCGACGAACATGGAATAAATACAATTGGCAACGGGATTGGACATGATATAGTTGCAATACTTGATGACAATACAGATGAAACATTTTTGTTGAATGATTACTATGAATCAAATTTGGGAGATTATACCAGCGGAACAATCACTTTTCCATTTAGTAATTTAAGCGAAGGGAAACATTCTTTGTACTTAAAAGTATGGGATGTTTACAATAATTCTTCGGAAGCTTATACAGAGTTTTTTGTAAAAAATTCTTCAGAAATATCAGTTGATAATTTATATAATTATCCTAATCCATTTATTAATTACACTTATTTTGTTTTTGAGCATAATCAACCTGATAGTGAACTTGAAGTTCAGATTCAAATATTTTCTCTATCAGGACAACTTATCAAAACAATAAATACTTCAGTATTTATTAATGGATATAAATCTGAACCAATAAAATGGAGCGGACTAGATAATAAAGGAATGAAAGTTAAGAAAGGCATGTATATTTATCGCTTAGTTGTAAGAAATTCAAAAGGAATAAATTCAGCTAAAAGAGCTAAGCTTATTATTATATAGTTCAATTAGTTTTGTAGGAATTATTTTGATTGAATAATTGTATTTACCAAAATTATGTACAGTTTTAAATTTTTATAAAAAACAGTAGAAGTATTTGTTTTATATCTTTGTAAAAAAAAATAATGAGGATTTTTAGTATCATATTTGTTTTATTATTTCCGATTTTAACATTTGGTAATACTTCCGAAAAAGAAATTACATTGAAGTGGGAAAAAACACAGAAAGTCAAAAATGTATTTGGTAATTTGGAATACATTATGTCTTTTAATAATGCAATTTACGAACTTCATTCAGAAAATTTACCCCTTTTTATCGAAAGATTTTCACTAAATAATTATAACAATATTGTTGAAGTTAAAATAATAAATACTGTTTTTGACGCTTTAACAGAAATAGAAAACAAAGCTATTTATAATAAAAACATTATTTCTGAAGACATTAAAATAACTATTTTAAAAACTATTGATCGCAGAAAACCTTTCTCAAAAGTCACTATCCTCCCTTTCAGGAAAAATCCTGAAACCGGAAATATTGAAAAACTTCTTTCTTTCAAATTAATAATAAGTATTGAAAAAAGTGAAGAAAATACTCAAAATAAACTTGCAGAGCATACTTACGAATCTGTTCTTGCAAGTGGCAATTGGTACAAAATTAGAGTAAATCAAAATGGCATACATAAAATTTCGTTTGAGGATTTACAAAATATGGGAATTGATATAACTTTTGTTGACCCTAGGAATATCAGCATTTTTGGAAATGGAAATGAAATGCTTTCTGAGAGAAATTCTGTTGAAAGACTAGATGATTTGACAGAAAATTCAATTTTTATTTCAGGTGAAAACGACGGAAGTTTCGACTCAGAGGACTACATTTTATTTTATGGTGAAGAAGCTACTCAATGGAAATATAATCCGTTTAAAGTAAAATTTGATCATATAACCAATTTGTATTCTGAATATACGAATTATTATTTAACTACTGATGCCGGAAGCGGAAAGCGCATCGAAGAAATCAACACTTCTTCGCTAATAGCTAACCAATATGTTGATTCTTATAATGATTTCGCTGTTCATAAATTGGAAAATATCAGTTTGATAAACTCAGGAAAAGAATGGTATGGCGAAGATTTTTCAACTGATGATATTCAGAGTTTTAGTTTTGATTTTTCAAATATTAAAATAAATGAAGAAGCAAGAATTAAAATTGGATATGCAATTAGTTCGAATGATACAAGTTCTTTAGAAATTTTTTGTAATGAAAATAGTATTGGATATACACGCCTAAGTCCGTCGTTGGGTTCTTCAATATTTGCTTTACCTGATGTTAAATCTTTTGATTTTTATCCAACATCTGATTTGGAAATAAATGTGCAATTTACTCCGGTAGCTTTTAATTCAACTCTTTGGCTCGATTATCTTGAAGTAAATTTGATGTGTGACTTGGTTTTCGAAGAAGGACAATTGGATTTCAGCAATCCTCATACTATAGGAAATGGAAAAGTTACAGAATTTAAAATTGCCAATGTTACCTCCCCTATCGAAATCTGGGATTTTTCAGATAAATTTGAAATAAAAAAAATTGATTCTGTACTTATCCAAAATGATACACTTATTTTTATTTCTGAAACAAGCTCACTTCATCAATTCATCGCTTTTGACGGTACTTCGTTTTTAGATGTAGAATTTGTTGAAAAAGTTGAAAATCAGAATCTTCATTCTCTCAATCCTGTTGACTTGATAGTTGTTTCTCATTCAAAATTTTTGAGTTTTGCAGAACAATTGGCAGTTTTCCACGAATCTTATGATAACTTATCTTATGCAGTAGTTACTATCAATGAGGTATTTAATGAATTTTCATGCGGAACACCGGATCCATCAGGTATTCGTGACTTTGTAAAAATGTTATACGACAGGGCAGATTCATCAAATTTGCCAAGATATCTTCTATTATTTGGTGATGGAAATTTCGATCCAAAAAATCGCTCAGGATCTTTTGAAAATTATATACCAGCTTTTCAATCTTCAGAATCATTAAAAATTACAGCTTCATATGTTACCGACGATTTTTACGGTTTAATGGATTCTGGCGAAGGCAACAATGCTGTTGGCACATTGGATATTGGTGTTGGTAGATTATCGGTAAGCACAATGGACCAAGCTTTTCATGCATGTGAGAAAATTTTTAGTTATTGTGGAAAAAGAGATGCTGTGTATGGAGACTGGCGGAATAAATTATGTTTTATTGCAGATGACCAGAACAATAATATGCATATAAAGCAAGCAGAAAAATTGACTGAAATTATTGATACATCATATTTAAATTATAATTTGAATAAAATTTATCTTGATGCTTATGAGCAAATATCAATTCCCAGCGGTAAAAGATATCCTGAAGTGAACAAAGCAATCAATAATGTAATTGATGAAGGAGCTCTTGTAATAAATTATACAGGACATGGCGGTGAACTTGGGTGGTCGGAAGAATATATAATTGATATTCCAACAATTAATAGCTGGGATAATTTCGACAAACTTCCAATTTTTGTTACAGCAACTTGTGAGTTTAGTCGTTTTGATAATCCTGAATTATTGTCAGGAGGAGAATGTTTATTTCTTAATCCTAATGGTGGTGCTATTGCATTGTTTACTACTACTCGCTTATCGTATGCTCAAACAAATTTTGAGCTTAACAAGAAATTTTACCTTAATTTCTTTAAAAAAGAAAATGGCAAACACCACAGACTTGGCGATTTAGTCAGAATTGCAAAAACGCCCTCAAATATAAATATCAGAAATTTTGTTCTTCTCGGAGATCCGGCATTACAAATTGCTTTTCCTGATTATAATATTTCTACATCAAACATAATAAGAGAAAATTCTAAATCAGAAAATGATACAATTAGTGCAAAAGATAAAGTTACCATTAGCGGTTATATAAATGATGATAACGGAAATCAAATATCATCATTTAATGGTATTCTTTCCACCAAAATATTTGATAAGGTTGTAGAAAATATTACTCTCGGAAATGACTCGGATAGTCATCCAAAATTATTTAATACTCAGGAAAATGTATTAATAGAAACCAAAGCAAGAGTGATAAATGGGGAATTTAGTTTTAGCTTTTATCTCCCTAAAGATATTAATTTTGAATATGGTAATGGCAAAATAAGCTATTATGCTTATGATACTATTACTTATAACGATGCAAATGGATATCAGGATGTTACTATAGGAGGAATAAATTACTCCTCAAACAACAATTTTGGTCCCGAGATTGAAATCTTTTTAAATGATAAAGGATTTAATTCCGGTGAGATAGTAGAAAATAATTCTTTATTGCTCGTTGATTTGTTTGATGAACAGGGTATTAGTTTTACAGGAAACGGAATTGGACATGATATTGTTGTAGCTATCGACGATAATTATTCGCAATCGATAGTTTTAAATAAATATTATGAACCCACACTGGACGATTTTCGCTCAGGAGAAATAAGCTTTCAACTTGAAAGTTTAAGTTTTGGATATCATAATTTGAAAATCAAAGCATGGGATGTCTTTAATAATTCATCCGAAGCTTCAATTGATTTTTATGTAACTGGTAATTCTCCAAACAGTATCAGTAATATTACTAATTTCCCTAATCCTTTTAATAAGGGAACATCTTTTCAGTTCGAACACAATTTTGAAGATTTTAGCCTTGATGTGCAAGTGTTAATCTTTAATGCACATGGGAAAATTATTAAATCAATTTCCGGTAATTTTACTTCTTTTCGAAATCATATTTCTCCTTTTTATTCTATTGTTCCTATTAATTGGAATGGTAACGATGAGAACGGAAATATAGCAATAAGTGGAGTTTATATTTATAAGCTATTGGTTACTAATAAAAATGGTATCATTACAAATGGAACAGGAAAAATGGTAATAATCAGATGATAAGAAAACTTTAAGGATTTAGCATTGATTAATTATTTTAACAATATATATTATAAACAATCGTTATATTTGCTCATTAAATTAAAATTTATTTTACTAAACTTATGAAAATCAAATTAGTTTCTCTATTAATTCTTGTGATCGTTATGTTAAACACTAACGCACAAAATCCTAATACATGGCTCGGACAAGATCCAATAAACACAATTACAACTTCGGTTCCTTTTTTAATGATTGCACCTGATGCAAGAAGCGGATCAATGGGTGATGCGGGCGTTTCATCAACTCCTGATGCAAATTCAATGCATTGGAATCCTGCAAAATATGCTTTTATTGATGGCAACATGGGGTTTTCAGTTTCATATAGTCCATGGTTAAAAAAATTAGTTAATGATATTAATCTTGCTTATCTTTCAGGATATTATCGTGTTGATGATGAACAAGTTATTGGTGCATCCTTAAGATACTTCTCTTTAGGAGACATCAACTTTACAGATAATCAAGGAGGTGATATGGGAACATATCGCCCAAATGAGTTTGCTGTTGATGCAACTTACTCAAGAAAACTTTCAACAAATCTTTCGGGTGCTGTTGCTGCCAGATTTATTTATTCAAATCTTACGATGGGACAATATGTTCAAGGACTTCAAACTCATCCCGGAACATCAGTTGCTGCCGATGTAGCAGTTTATTGGAATAAAGATATTTCGCTTGCAGACCTTGAAGGTAATCTTGCATGGGGTGTGAATATTTCAAATATTGGAGCAAAAATTTCATATACTGATAATACAACAAAAGATTTTATTCCAACTAATTTAAGATTTGGACCATCACTTACTGTTGATTTTGATGAGTTTAATTCTATGTCTTTTATGGTTGATATTAACAAACTTCTAGTTCCATCTCCACCAATTTATGAACTAAATGACTCAACAGGACAACAAGTATTTGGTCCTGATGGAAGACCTATTATTTTAGACGGAATGGATCCTGAAGTTTCTGTTGCTACAGGAATGCTACACTCATTTTATGATGCACCTGACGGTTTTAATGAAGAAATTCGTGAATTTAGTTTCTCTGTTGGTGTTGAATATTGGTACGACAAACAATTTGCTATCAGAGGTGGTTTTTTCTATGAAGACAGAACCAAAGGAAATAGAAAATATTTTACTCTCGGAGCAGGACTTAAATATAATGTATTCGGTTTAAATTTTTCTTATCTTATTCCTATCGAACAGCAAAATCCACTTGAAAACACACTTAGATTCTCTTTGCTATTTGATTTCGATGCTTTTAAAAGCCAAAGTGATAAATAATGAAGTTTAGAGTTGGGATCGGTTACGATGTTCACAGGCTGGAAAAAGGTCCTGATTTTTATCTTGGTGGAATTAAAATTATTCATTCAAAAGGCGCAGTTGGTCATTCCGATGCCGATACACTAATACATGCAATATGTGATGCTCTGCTTGGTGCTGCAAATGCAGGTGATATTGGGATTCATTTTCCTGACACTTCAAAAGAATTTGAAGGGATCGACAGCAAAAAACTTTTAAGTAATGTTATTGAGATAATTTCTAAAAAAGGATATTCAATTGAAAATATTGATTCCATTATAATACTTCAAAAACCAAAGATTTCCGAATATATTCCTCAAATGAAAAAGATTTTAGCAGCTACAATGAAAATTGATATTGATGATATTTCGGTAAAAGCTACTACTACCGAGAAACTTGGTTATATCGGCAGAGAGGAAGGAATAGCTGCACAGGCGGTTGTTTTACTGGTTAAATAAAATGCAAATTTAAAAAATACCGACAACTACAAAAAACACATATCTGCTAAAATAGCCAGCCTTAATACTACTTTTGGTGATATTCAATCGAGTAGGCTGCCCCACCAGTAAGAACCGGTAGGGAGAACCTCTCACACCACCAAGCGTACGGGTCTCGTACTTGGCGGTTCGCCAAACTGTACAGAAGCTCTTTTCACCAACTGTACCTTACCCTTTTTTACAAAACCGTTGGCTCATCTTGGGAGTCGGTCACCCATGATAGATAATGCCATGAATAGTGCAATTATCAAGCTGTTTAACGTTCAGTCCTTCGCTACTCTGTGAGACCATCCACAATATCTATTTGTGGCTCGTTTACTATAACTACTATGACTTCGGCTGACTTCTCAACTTAACCATCTCGTGGTTGTTGAGACCTCCCCAGGTAAGAGCATTTTCCTTTGGTCAATCGCTGCTGAATCTACATAACAAATACTCCACTTCTTGTGTTTGGACGTTGCAAAGATGTGCTTGCTTATCCGATTTGTCATGCCTCATATCCAGTTTCTGTTCGTCAGTACCGACTTTTATAGTCTCGCTTCCTTCAGTGCATACCTCACGGTAAACCACCTTGCGACTTGCTAAAACTTCAGGATTGACTCCTGCGTTTAAGGGACTTACACCCTCTGGAAAACTAAAATAATTACCCATTCGATAAGTTTCTGAATAAATATTTGTATTTTTGAATTTTATTCTGATACTTGCGAATGGGTGTGCAACTGCTCATGCTGGGCACACACAATATATAAAAACCGTAAATAAAACATTACGAGATTTTTATATGCTTAAGTGTTGGGCATATTGTAATTTTCTATTCTCCATTCTTCTTTATACTTTGGCACAATAAGTTTCTCGTTTTCATTCCATTGAGGATACTTTTCAATCTTAAAGTAATCATTCAAAATTTCATTAATAATTGGTAATTTACCATATTGAGCGATAATTATAATGTAAGAGGCTGTAATTGCATTTATCACATCAAGTAATTTTCCCTTATTAAAGTTATTTTCTCTATCATGTTTTATAGCATTATAGTTATAATACCAGTCTAATGAATTTGTAGAATTACTTTTGTCCCAATCTATAAATGGAGATATATGTGGTAGATCTGGATAACGAGTAAAACTTATTTCATATTCCGCTAACTTTAAAGTATCTTTTAATTTTACATAATCAATTGTTTTGTAAAATTTTTGTTTTGGTCTAATTTCATTTTCCTTTAGTATTCCAACAATTTGAGATTCAAACTCAGTACAAGCTAGAATTATCAAGTTTCGTATATCAAATCCAAAAGAGTTATAATTATCAGTACATGGATAAACTGTCCGAAAAATATTATTCAGTAATTCAATCAATGTTGACAACTGTTCAATTGATCCAACAAGGTGTCTTTTGTTAATAGGAAACTCATTTTTCAGAACTATTTGTTTCTTTCGGAAAAAAGATAGACCTATTTTATAAACTGGTTTAAAAATTCTCTTATATTTAACACCTCTTTTTTGAGTGGTTAATTTAGATTTAATGTTAACTGTAAGATTGTCCTCTGGATCTTCAAATAAATAATTGTATTTGCCTGTTTTTATTATTGCATCACATAAACTTTCTCCTTCACTTATTGTAAAAATTTCCTTTGGAAAAAGAACATTATTAATTTTATTTCCATCTTTTTCCCAAAGGTCTAAGAATCCTTTGGATTCGACCTTTTCATTAGGATAGTTGTATGATTCAACTTCAATTATTTCGTATATTTCTACCATTACTTTTATTATTATTTTCCTATACTAATTTATAGTTTAATATATGATTAAGCTTTTGGGAACATTATTTAATAATTATTTTTTATATAGAAATATTTAAAGTTAAATATCCAAATAAACAATGTATATAAAAACTATAAGAACCAAGCACAATAAAGAAGTTTTTATTTGTTTTGGTCTGCTTTAGGTACTTAATTTTTTATGCTTACAGCAATGTTTCTTAATTAATTTATATGCTTAGGTTTTGGTATTAGTTTTTTTTATTTTTCATCGTTAGGAATTTGTTCGTACAAACCGTTAATACATTCTTTAACTTCATCGTAGTTGAAGCCAGAAATTTCGCATGATGATATGTGATTAAAGCAATCTGCATACTGAAATTCGTTATCTCGTTTTGGAAGACCGGTAATAAAAGCTACTTCTATTCGAAAGCTCCCATTTTCTTTAACTGGTAAATCTACTAATTTGAGTTCACGCTTAATAAAGTCTCTAATTCGAGTAAAGCAGACGTCAATTTGACCAGCAGAATAATACCCTTCATATAGTCTGGTAGTTACTTGACCATTTTGTTTTTTTCCTGAAATATTGAAAGTTTCTTTAACATTGTAATCAGAGTTTTGACATTTTAAAATTGCTTTTGGATATAAAGCGTATTCATTTCCTTGATTCTGATAAAGTTCTAAAGCTTTTTTTAAATCCACAGTAGCATCTTCATTTAGTTTTATTTTGATACAACTTAATGCGAAATATGCTTCTGCAGATAATGTTGCATCCTGAAGTGCAGATTTCTTGAAGTAGCTTTTTGCGGATTCAAAGTCACGTAACTCAACTAAAAAACAAGCAAGGTTGTAATACCTACAATCAATATGCGTATCATTTGGGTTATTTGCTATCATTTGCTTGTAATTTTTAATATTGCTGAGCAAGCTGTTGTAGGTAAATTCCTGATAACTGTCTGATAGTTTGTTTTTGTAGTAATAATCTGCCAAAACCATTTTGCCATTATCTAAAATGTAAGAATAGCTAGGTTTATAATCATTAAACAAGTATTTATACTTGCGTTCAAGAAAGTTCTTATGGTAATATGCTTTTTTTTGTCCTTCTATTAAATTAATAGTCCCTTTTTTAAATTCCAAAAAATTAATTGTTTTAAACTTCTCAGGTTCATTAAGTATATATTGTCCCATTTGACTATTTGGATCAAAAACAAAAATCTCGCCTATTATATTGGAGATAACTGGAGTGAAAGAAAGACCCAAATCACTTTTTACTTCTATTTCAGATAAATCTGCTATTAACATTTCAAGTCCCGAATTATCATCATTATTCAAAGTCAGTTTAAGTATCCTAAAATCTTTTTTCATTTCTGTTTTTAATATTAAATTATCGTCAAATCTAATTATTTTCGGTTAAAATTAAAAAGTATTTTTCAATTAATAAAGAAAATTTTTGTCATTCAATCACTCATTCATTCAACAAATTTTTCACTAAAATTAATAAGCTGAAGTTTTTCGGTAGCTCTGGTTGTGGCAGTATAAAGCCATCTTAAATATTCTTTATCAATCATATCATCGCGAAGATAACCCTGATCGATAAAAACCGATTGCCACTGCCCTCCCTGAGTTTTGTGGCAAGTAAGTGCATAAGCAAATTTTATTTGTAAAGCATTAAAAAACGGACTGCTTTTAACCTTTTCAATACGACTGCGTTTTCGAGGAAGGTCTTCGTGGTCTTTTAATATTTCATCAAATAACTTCCGATTATCATCAAAAGACAAAGAAGGAGTTTCTGAAGTAAGTGTGTTGAGCATTATTTTCAGGTCAATTTCCTTTTCATCAGGATAATCAATAAGACGAACAGAAACATCTGCAAAACGAAATCCGTAAAGATCCTCGTATTTATATATTTTCAAAAGTTCAATTATATCGCCGTTGGCAATAAAACCTGCTTTTGAATTTGGGTCTATCCAAAAATAATTATTTCGCACAACCATTAAATAATCACCCGCAGAAATTTCTTCTTCTCTGAATAGTATTCTATTCCTAATTTCTTGATTGAAAATATTCGCCCGCTTATTCGAGCGTGTTATAATTATTGTATTTTCTTCACCAAAATTAGAATACGAACTGAAAATTTCATCCTGAAGTTCGGAACCATTTATATTATTGATGTCATCAAAATCATTAATCGAAAATAATGGAATCTCATATTTCCCTGAATTAATTTTTTCTCGCAAGGAAGTAGCATTTGCAAGTATTCCCGATTGCAAAGATTGCCTTACAACATCTGTTAATTCAAATGATTGAATATTTAACGGGTAAGTATTTTTAAGTAAATTTGCATCTAATGCAGGGCTTATTTCAGAGCCAACAGGAGGCAATTGTGCCGTATCACCAATCAATATTAGTCTGCAATTATTTTTGTTGTAAACGTATTTAATGAGGTCGTCAAGAAGGTCTCTCAGTGAAAAAAGACTAAAACTTCCGGAAGTTGATGCATCGGGAATCATTGATGCTTCATCAACAATAAATAAAGTGTTTTTATGTAAGTTTTCCTGCAGACTTAATACCACAGTTCCATCACTACCTGTTTGTGGTCGATATATTTTTTTATGAATAGTATATGCTTTTTTCCCTGAATATGATGAAAGAACTTTTGCTGCTCTGCCTGTTGGAGCGAGCAAAACAGATTTTAAATATAGCTGAGGTAATGTTTTAACGAGCGAACTTACAATTGTTGTTTTTCCTGTTCCAGCATATCCTTTTATTTGGAAAAGACTATCTTCATCTTTTTCGAGAATAAATTTCGCAAGCATACCGATCAGGCTTTCTTGCCCCGGTGTAAATTCATAAGGAAAATGTCCCTTAATGAGATTAGATATGCTGTTTATATTCATCTAAGATGTTGTTGTAGTTGATACATATTAAGTTACTTGCATTTTAGAAATTGGAAATTTGGTTTACTTTCGAATTTCTAATTTCCAATTTCATTACATAATCATCCACTTTTGTGTCAAGAATAATTATAAATCTAAAATTCTAAATTCTAAAACGGGTACCCAATACCAAAATTCCAGGTTATATTGCTAAATTTTGCATTGTTTACTACCCATCGATTATTGGCAGGTTTAGCAGGATTTCTAAGTGGAAGAGCACCGTCTAATCTGAAAATAAAAAAGTCGAAATCGAATCTGAATCCAATGCCGGCATCAATAGCAAATTGACCTAAAAATTTATCAATTTTAAAATCGCCATCAGGAAAAGATTTATTTTCTTTTAACAACCAGATATTTCCTGCATCAACAAAAAAAGCTCCGTTAAAAAATTTATAAATAGAAAATCGATATTCCAGATTTGCTTCAATTTTAATATCGCCCATTTTATCAAATCCCGAATAATCTCCATTGAAAGCACCAGGTCCTAATGATCTTATTTCCCAACCTCTCATATCATTTGCTCCTCCCGCATAAAACCCTTTTTCGAAAGGAAGTACATCAGAATTACCGTATGCAATTCCCAAACCAAAAAGTCCATGAAAAACCAATGAGCTTTCTTTGTCAATTATGTTGTAATACCTGAAATCAAAATCTGCTTTTACATACTGAGCATACCTGATGTTGAAAAAAGTATAATTATCATCTTCATTTATAGGTGCTTTAATAAAATTGCTTATTGCATTTGACAGATTTCCAGAAGTTTCAAAATTCCATCTAAAATAGCAGAAGTTCTTTAATTTATTGATGTCCTGATTATTAAAAATGTAACTGTATTTTAATGCAGCAATTAAATGATCAGTATATTGATCTTTTAATCTTAAATCTGACGAATTATTTATTATCGAATCAAATATTGTAGAACGATAAACTTTTACCGAATTTACATCTATTGGACTAAGAATATGTGTTTTTTTGTCAGATACGGACCAGTCGTAACTAAAAGTAAAATTTGTTATATACCTGGTATATTTTGGTCGTTTTTGATAATTAATACCTGTGTTAATTGTGGTTTTGGGTTTGAAATATTTGGGAAATTGAGTTTGGGAAATTGGTATCAAAAATTTCGGAATTTGAAGGCTAGCCTCAATACCTGTTTCTATTGTATTAAAAAACAAAAATCCTGAAGAATTTTCTTCTTCGAGACCACTGGTTTTTTGAACTTCCATTGCACCCTTAATCCTTAATCTGAAAATTTCGGCTCCTCTAAAAATATTTTTATTCTGATACACAAGATTACCTCCAATACCAAGATCACCCCCGGAGTTTGTCCCTTCAGCCTCAATTGAGTATGATTGAACTTTTGAGCGTGTGAGCTTTATCTGACAGTTGAGCAAATTTTTATTAGTATCAGTAGTATTTGTGTTAAACTGAATTTTAGCATATTTAAACATTTTAAGTGATGCAAGACGTTTGTATGTTTGTTGTTCTTCGTCGAGATTATAGGCCTGGTCAGGACGAATATAAATAGATTGAATAATTGTCTGTGGTTTAATTTGTAATTTATCATGGTAAATAAAATGGTATTCTAAGGCAGGTAAGTCTGCAGTTAATGCAGGAATTGTTTTTACCAAAGTATCATATTCAAGCTGATTTTTACTTAATGGATTGTAATTTGGATCAATGTAAATATTATTGACAAAATATTGATGATGATTAGTTTCAACAAATTTCCCCATTTCGCTTGAAGAAAGTTCTTTGTTGTTTTTTATTGAAACAGTAATATCCAATTGCTTGTTGTTTAAAGCACTATCAACCTCATAATAAATAAAATCTCTGTTAAAATAATAGTATCCCTGATTTTTTAAATATGTAGTTACTCGCTCCCTTTCATCTTCAAGAGTATAAGCATTATAAGTTTCGTTTTTGTGAAGCAAAGTTTTATCATTATCTAAAAGAGTAAAAAACTTTACTTTTTTATCAGAGATAAAATAATCTATATTTCTAATTTTATATGGTTTGCCAAGTGAAAGACTATAAATAACATCTGCTTCCTTTTTATTGATGCTGATATTTTCTTTTACAGATGAATTAAAATAACCAATGTTATTCAGGTATTGTTTTATTTGTCGTACCGTATTATTTGTTAAAGCATAATCGAGATAAACAGGTTCTTCTCCGACCTTATTTTTTAACCAATTCTTGAATTTTGTTTCTTTTCCTTTGTTTCCAAGATTATAAACCCACAATTTAAAAGGAATTATTCCCAGTATTTTTTTATTAGGTTTTTGTTGAATTAAAGTCCAAATATCATCTTTTTTGAAGTCTTTTTCAGCATCTTTAATTTCAATAGAGTTTTTGTGTAAAACGATTTTGCTTTTAGGAAGATTTTTACTTGTATTACAAGCTGACAAGGAAAATAAAAACAGAATTAGAATTATTGATTTGTATGATTTTGAATATCGAAATTGGAATATTGGGTTATTGAAATAATGGACGAACGAAGCCTTTATTTCCAATATTTTCCTTTTTTCCCATTTTCTCATATTTCCCTATTTTCCTTTTTCAAATTATATTATTCATCACGCCCAAACTAATCATTATTAAATTAGTATTTATCGAATATATATGATTTTGCTAATACAAAGATGAGAAAAATTGCGATATTTATTTAGAAGTAAAATTATTTATTTTTTATTATCATCACGCTGCAATACATATCTGGAAGATAAACAAGGTTTTCGGGAATTGTTTTTACAAAATCATCAACAGCTTTAACAGCTCCTTCCCACTTGTAATTATAATCATGAATAATAATTACTCCACCGGAAGCAAGGCGAGGATAAAAATATAAAAGACCTTCTTTTGTTGGATTATGAAGGTCTGCATCCATATTTATAAAAGCATAAGTTTCGTTATCCAGATCTTTTGTTGTGTCAGGGAAATACCCTTTACGGAAGATCAGGTTCTCATTACCATTGATATATTTTTTTACTCTGTTAATATTTGTATCAGCGAAATCTTGAGTAGTATATTTTGCAGCTTCTCCAGTCTCAATATCAAGGTCTTTATTTTTAAATCCATCAAAAGTATCGAAAAGATAAAATTTTCTTAAAGTATCCATTTTATGGATTAAACGAGCTGTTTCTCCTTTATAAACACCAAGTTCTGCAAAACATCCTTTTATTTTTTCTTTTTTAATTCTTTCTATCTGAAACCAAAAATTAAAAAATCTCACTTTATCAGGATAATTCCTCTCAAGGCGAATAAGTTCTTTCGAAACTTGTTTGGTTTTTACTTTATGCTCCCATTGTGTTGGTTGATAATTTTTATCATAAAATATACTCCATATATATTTTACAAAGAAAAACAATACGAGAAATATCAACAAGAAATTGATAATCTGAAAAATTGATAAAGCAAATAAAATTATGTTAAGCATAAATGTGGCTTTGTAAGTAAGCGAAAATAATAAAAATATTGGGAAAACTGATAGTTTTCAGCATAATAAAAAAATGATAAAAAAATTTATAAAAAATTAATTTTATTAAAATAATAATTATACATTTGCACTCCGTTTTTAACGAATAACGTTCTTAATTATTTCGGGCGATTAGCTCAGTTGGTTCAGAGCACCTGCCTTACAAGCAGGGGGTCACTGGTTCGAATCCAGTATCGCCCACCAAAAGGGAAAGTTAATAGCTTTCCCTTTTTTTATATGAGTTATTATTTTTACATATTATTTTCTTTACATGCTGATAAATACTACATCGGACATACAAATAATTTGTCCGAAAGATTGCGTAAGCATAATTCAAATCATTCAGGATTTACCGGAAAATATAATGATTGGAAAATAGTTTATTCAGAAAAATTCGTTTCCAAATCTGAAGCTTATGCAAGAGAAAGGCAAATTAAAAAATGGAAAAATCGCCATAGAATTGAACAGCTGATTGTGAAAAATTCAGAGCATCCCGACTAATAAGTCGGGAGGGTCACTGGTTCGAAGGAATTTATCCCGATTTTATAGCGGGAGTATCGCCCACCAAAAGGGAAAGTTAATAGCTTTCCCTTTTTTTATATGAGTTATTATTTTTACATATTATTTTCTTTACATGCTGATAAATACTACATCGGACATACAAATAATTTGTCCGAAAG
>Ga0307991_1000072_pt1 | contig 79511 bp, 62 predicted proteins | sample EllFjometagen131_FD_203146 | JGI IMG/M metagenome (GOLD analysis project Ga0307991, IMG submission 203146) | Marine microbial communities from Ellis Fjord, Antarctic Ocean - #131 | ecosystem: Environmental > Aquatic > Marine > Unclassified | place: Southern Ocean | collected 2014-10-08
GACGCTGGTTTTTCAACTACATCCACAGACGCTGGTTTTTCAACTACATCCACAGACGCTGGTTTTTCAACTACATCCACAGACGCTAGTTTAACATTTTGATCATCTTTTTTCTTCTCATCTTTTTCCTGATCATCATTATCTTGATCTGCTTTTTTCTGAGTTAAAGTGCTCACCATGTATCCTTTTCGTCCTTCAATTAAACCATCAGTAATCAACGATAGAATTAAACGAACTGATTTTAATGCATCGTCATTAGCTGGAATAGGATAATCAACCATATCAGGATCACAATTTGTATCGATAACCGCAACGATCGGAATCTTAAGTTTCCTAGCTTCGCGTACGGCAATTTCTTCTTTTTTTGGATCAACAACTATCATAGCTTGTGGCAACTCTTTCATCTGACGAATTCCACTAAGATCTCGAGAAAGCTTAGATTGTTCTTTACCCATACGGGCAATCTCTTTTTTGGTTAGCTTTTGAGCAACACCATCTTCCAGAATTCGCTCAAGCTTAAAAAGTTTTTCTAAAGATTTTTTTGATGTTTCAAAATTTGTCAAAAGTCCGCCTGGCCAACGATAGTTAACATAAAACATGTCAGATCGTTTTGCATCTTGAACAATCACATCTTGTGCTTGCTTCTTTGTTCCCACGAAGAGAACGCGTCCACCCTTTGCAGCAATTTCGTGCAAAAAATCTTTGGCCTGATTCAGACACTCGGCAGTTTTTTCTAGATCAATAATATAAATATTGCTTCTAGCGCCAAAGATAAAAGGTTTCATTTTTGGGTTCCATCTTTTTGTTTGGTGTCCGAAGTGAACCCCTGCCTCTAGCAGTTTCTTAATTAACTCGTTTGTCATCCTTCCTCCGTTTAACTGTTTTCGATAAAAATTTTACATTTTATCGCCCTTGAAAAATTAATTTACATAGTATACATAAGAATGAATATAAATGCAATAGTTTATTTTTTACAACTTTTTAGCCAAAAAATAGCAATTTTTACCATTTTTAAGCCTGAAACTGAGTCTCATAAAGTCTTTTATAAAGTGCACATTCTTGCAAAAGTTGTTCATGTGGTGCCATGCCAACAATCTTCCCATGCTCTAAAACAATAATCTTTGTTGCCTTTTTAATTGTTGAAAGCCTATGGGCAATAGAAACAACGGTGCGTCCAGTCATTAATTTATCAATAGCCTTTTGAACATATTTCTCAGATTCCGAATCCAACTGAGAAGTTGCCTCGTCAAGAATTAAAATTGGCGGATTTTTCAAAATTGCTCGAGCAATCGCTATACGTTGACGCTCACCACCGGAAAGACGAAAACCTCTATCACCAATAACCGTATCATAACCATCTGGCATTTTCAAAACAAAATCATGCGCAAAAGCCTTTTTTGCTGCCTCTTCAACCTGCTGCTGTGAAGCCTCAAGATGTCCATAAGTAATATTCGCTTTAACCGTATCATTAAATAAAATTGTCTCCTGAGTCACAATGCCGATTTGTCCTCTTAAAGACTTAAAGCTAATGTCTCTCAAATTAACTCCATCAATCTCAATAGTACCTTGATTAGGGTCATAAAATCTTGGAATCAAATTAACAAAAGTCGATTTTCCAACCCCTGTTGGCCCAACAATCGCAACAATCTCTCCGGCATTAATGTCTGCCGTAATATCCTTAAGAATTGGATTTGTTTCATCATCATAATTAAACTGTACATTTTTTAGGCTTATCTTATCCTTAATAACGCCAATACCTTTTGCTTCTGGACTTTCAACAACGCTTGGCTCTGCATTAAGAATATCGTAAATTCGTTCATTTGCCGCAAGAGCTTGCTGAATAAGAGCGTTAACACTGCTTAATTTCTTGATTGGATTAAGCAAAGATAAAAGTGATCCTAAAAATAATCCAAAAACACCGAAAGAAACAGTTCCATCAATAACTTGACGCCCTACCCAAAGAAGAACACCAACACCAAACAAAGCTCCAATAAATTCAGTAATTGGGCTAATAATTAAAATTCTCTTAACAGATTTCATTCTTAAATTATAAAAATCTTGATTCTGGCTCTTAAAACGATTTGTCTCGTAATCTTCCATGCCAAAAGCTTTAACAACACGAACTCCAGAAATTGTTTCAAGCAAAAGAGAATTAATGTCTGCCATTTTACCTTGTGATTGATGCGACAATTTCTTTAATTTTCGCCCAATCTGCTTCATTGGAAGAGCAATAAGAAAAACTAAAACAATAACGACAATGAAAACTTTTGGATAAATAAAAAGAATAATAGAAATAAAAACAAGAACACGAAACGATTGATAAAAAAGATCTGCAATCGCAAAAGAAACGGCATTCTCGACGACAGAAACATCGTTTGTGATACGTGAAACAAGCTCCCCTGTTCTTTTCTTGCTAAAATAATCAAGTGATAAATTTTGAATCTTTTTATACAGATCATGCCGAATGTCACGAATAACCCTTTGCGAAACATCGGTCATCAAATACCCTTGCAAAAAAGTAAAAATACCCTTAAGAAAAAATACTCCAATAAGACCAATAGAAACCATATATAAAAGATTTTTAGACGGAATCGCATTGATAGCTGCAACAAAGTTTTCAATAAATGCAGGCACCTTAGCTGGTAAAGTAATCTCCCCTTTGCCAAGAATTTTATCAGCCATAGGAACGATTAAAGACAGCTGGAATCCATCAAATATCGCTGAAACAAACATACACAATATTGCTCCAACCAAAATTCGAACATGATTCTTTAAGAATTTAAGAAGTTTAAGATAGTTTTTCATATATATAAATAATAGGTAAATTTTAATTTCTAAGCTGTACATCGTAGCATGCTGATTGACTTTTGTCGAACGATTTGTTATAGTGTCTCAATACATAAACGTATAAATAAGTTGATATATATTATGAAAAATAAATTAAATGTTGCCATTATAGGAATCGGCCATCTTGGCTCTCGCCACCTTAAGGTTTACCACGAACTTTCACAAGAAGTCAACCTTATTGGAGTCTGTGATGTCAAAGAAAGTCGAACCAAAAAGCTTGCCGATCACTATAATGTTAAACTTTTTTCAAGTCACAAAGAGCTTATCGGAAAAGTCGATGCTGTTAATATCTGCACACCAACAACATGTCACTTTGATATCGCCAAAGATTTTCTTGAAAATGATATTCACACCTTTGTTGAAAAGCCAATAACAACGACAGTTGCTCAAGCTAATCAATTAATCAAAATTGCAGAAGAAAAAAAGCTAATCCTTCAGGTCGGCCATATCGAACGATTTAATTCTGCTTTTAAGAGCATTAAGCATTTTGCAAAAAATCCAAAGTTTATCGAATGTCATCGCCTTAATCGCTTTCCTAATCGCTCTCTAGATATTGGCGTTGTTATGGATTTAATGATTCATGACATTGATATTATTCTGGGTCTTGCCAAATCAAAAGTTAGCGATGTTAGAGCTAGCGGAGTCAAGGTCTTAACACATTTAGAAGATATTGCTAATGCCCGCATTACTTTTGAAAATGGATGCGTTTGCAATCTTACTGCAAGTCGCATTTCTGATGAAGTAACTCGAAAAATCCGTATATTTTTAGAAGATTCCTACATCTCTCTTGATTATGTCAAACAAGAAGCTTTTGTTTATAAAAAACATAGAAAGTTAATTTCTAAACATTCTCTTCCTATCGAAAAAGAAGAACCACTCAAAAAAGAGCTTCAATCATTTATCGATTGCGTTCAAAACAATAAAAAACCTATTGTTTCAGGCTCTGAAGGGCGAGACGCTCTTGTCTTGGCTCTTGACATAACCAATCAAATATGGAACAGCAAAAAACCCATCTAATCATTGTCGCTGGAGAAGCCTCAGGAGACGCACATGCGGCCTGTCTTGTCGATGCGATCAAAGGCCTTGATGCCAATATCTCCTTTTCTGGACTTGGTGGCGAAAAGATGGCTCAAAGCGGCGTCGAACTTTACAGCGATTTAACAAAAATTGCTGTCATTGGTTTTTCAGAAATTCTTAAACATATTTTCGAATTCAAAAGATTATTTGATCTTATTGTAAAAAAGACTAAAGAAACTAACGCCAAAGCCGTTATCCTCGTCGATTATCCAGGATTTAATCTAAAGCTCGCCAAAGAACTCAAAAAGACAGGAATTAAAGTTATTTATTATATTAGTCCTCAAGTTTGGGCCTGGAAAGAAAAGCGTGTTGAATTAATTAGAAAAGTTGTCGACAAGATGATTGTTTTATTCGAATTTGAAAAAGAATTTTATGCAAATCGCGGTCTCGATGTTACTTGTGTTGGCCATCCCCTTGTTGATGAAATTAAAATCAGTCAAGACAAGGATACGCTTCTACAGGCTGCCAATCTCGATCCATCAAAAAAAACAATCGCCCTTCTTCCTGGGTCTCGACACAAAGAAATCACACGTCTTTTTCCAATCATGATTCGATCAGCGCAAAATCTTTATAAAAAGAATTCTGACTTACAGTTTCTTGTTTTGAAATCACCAACCATCTCTGCTGATCTCATCAACCAACATCTACCAAAAAATTTTCCAATCACAGTTCTCTATAATGATTATTACAATGGGATTAACGCTTGCGATTTTTGTCTTGTGGCATCAGGCACAGCGACTCTTGAAGTTGCAATTCTTAATAGACCCATGATCATCATCTATAAAACTTCTTTTTTAACATGGGTGATCGCTAAACTTTTGGTTAAGCTTTCATGCATCGGACTTGTTAATATTGTTGCTCAAAAGAAAATTGTTCCTGAATGCGTTCAAAATGATGCAACAGAAATAAAGATTGTTTCTGAAGTTATTTCAATCTTAACTGACGACGATAAAATCAAATTAATCAAATCTAATCTTACCAAAGTTAAATCATCTCTAGGTGCGCCTGGGGCAAGCATGCGCGCAGCCGAAGAAATTATTAATTTCTTAAACTAAAAATTGTTTTAGAATTTTAGGAGTGAATCAAGCGCTTCATGTGCTTGATGAGAAATTCTTTGTCGATTGGCTTCGTTATAAAATCATCCCAGCCCATATTATATTTTTCCATCAACGAATCCTTATAGGCTGTGATCATAATTACAAAAGCTTCTTTTTTGGGTGGAGTTAAATTTTCCTCTTCACGGCGTATAGCTTTTAAAACTTCGAAACCATCCATCTTAGGCATAGTTACATCTAATAAAATAAAATCAAACGGAGTGTTTTTTGAAAGGCTGTCTTTGTAGGCATCAAAGGCTTGCTGCCCATTTGAAACATCAATACAAATAGCGCAATCTTTTAAAGCGTCAAGAAGCCGCTTTTTATTATTAGAATCATCTTCTGCAATTAAGACATTCCACATAAAGCTTCCAATCTTAAAAGTTTTCATGTCTCTCTAAGAAACATTATACTGCTTTTAAAAGATTGAATAAAGTTTTATCTTTTTTATTGATATCAGGCAGATTTACTTATAAAAAATATCAATACGATCACATTGACCTTGCCGTATGCGATGAGCATATGCTGATGAAATAACAGAAGATTTAAGCTCAACAGGCTTTTTGTCAGAATTAAAATTTAAAACGATTTTCTCAATCTTCCCATTTGAATCATCAAATGTATTTATTCGACTTGGGTTATGATAAACAACGAGCGTTGAACCCATAAAATTAAATGCATATGTATTTTTTGGCAACGCAATTTCTTGCCATTTTTTGGCTTGATTCAAGAATTTAATATTTGTCGGCTTTGTCGTAAAAAGTTTTTTATCCAAAATTGGCTTAAATTCAAGCTGAAGTTTTCCATCTTGATCTAGAAAGAATGGCTTTAAACCCATGTTCATAAAAAGCCAAATGTGTACGAATTCTGCTGTTGATCCACTTAATCGTGCAACGTAGCCGCGACCGTGAAGTTGAGGATCCTCATGAGCACTACTAACAATAAACGAAGAATTCTCTAAAATGCTTCGACCATATTTTTTTGGATCTAAGAATGGAACCAATGTGTTTCCTAGGTTTGAATAAAATTCTTCATAAAGTCCACATCGTAAAAGCTCAAGTAAGAATTTATATTCCATATGAAGCCAAATAGATTCATTCTCAAGCCATCCTCGTGGAAATATTCTTGAACGTCCAATTTCAGATGATTCTCCAGATAAATCTGCATTGACCTTGTACATCTTTAATTTTTGATCAAAAAGTTTACTTGCTCGAACTTTTTGATAGTATTTTTTTCCACCTTCGGCATTTGCTTCAACACGCAAAGCGTGGACAAAGCCCTCTAAAAATGGTGGCAAAGCGTGACATTTAAACTTCATAGGTTCTACATAAGACAAGCCTTGATCATCAACACTTTTGAGCATTTTATGCTTAACAATATCATGACTAAAATAAGTCTTAAGCACTCCTTTTTTATCTTTCGCAAGCTCAGTAGACTTGTTTATCTTCTTGACAACAAGATTCAAAAACTTCTTTATTTTTTCTATCGATACTTTCTTTTCCTTACCATGAATTCCAAGCCGAATAGATCGTCGATAAGCTTCTTTAATATCATTTGATTTCTTCCAATATCCAAATGCATTCTTTTGAATTGAAAGCGTATCGGAAAGATGTGCTAAGAAATCTGCCAACTCTTCAAAAATATCAACACGAAGATTATCTCTAGCTTCAAGTTGTTCTAAGGACCTCAATAAAAATAATGAAAATCGCTTAATTTCAAGCGACTCGGAAATTGATGAACCAACAAGCCCTGGCAAACCATTGAGCGCGTCATACCAATTTGGCTTGTCTGCCTCCATCTCAACTCCGATTCCAGAAGGATCCAGCGAAGCGGCTTTATTAGCAACAAGACACAAGAGTTTCACAAAAAGATTTGTGTAGTAAATATGACCTGCACCTTTTTTCGTTCGAAGCTTGGCATCTTGTTTTTTTGATGCGATATTTTCTTCTAGTGTTGCCACCGATTGGTACTGTCGCGGACCACGCTCCGTTAAAATATATCTTTGTTTTCGAGGTAGAACATAATGATTATTATGATAAAAAGTAAACGCTTTTTTATTTAAAAGTAAACTTCTAAGATTTTCTGGATAAACATTTAAGTAGCTTTCAATCAAGTCAAGATTATAGGCCCAATGATCCGTCCAAAAACCTTCGCCATGATCAGCTAATTCTCGGATATGACAAGATGATAGAATGTTTGTTAAAAATTCTTTAGGCGTTGTTGTAAGCTTGATATCATTCTCAAAAATAATTTTTAAAAGTTCACCAGGAAAGAAATCTTTTTTGAAAAGATCCAAAACCAAATTCTTATCACCAGATTTGATATATTTCTTTGCTAAACGATTAGCGATTTTTGGCGATAAAGCAAAAGCCGTTCCTCGAACAACCAGAGGATTATACCCGTCAGCCTGACTCAAATTTAAGAAATTAATAATGCTTGAATCTTTTAAGTCTTGATTAAACCAAATATCGTTACGTCGATTTTGATTAACATCTCGATAATTTCCATTTCCTTGAGAGAAAAAGGTTGGATTTAAAACAAAATAATTATAATCTCGTTCAGGATCGCCATGCTTCCGACTAAAAACATTAAATACAACATTTCCTTGTTTTGTTTTAAGCGAAATCGGCAATCCCCCACGCAAAACATTATCAATAAACGTCTGCATTGAAAATAAATTAAGCTCACGAGAATCACTGTTTGTAAAAAGGAGGTTTCGAATTTCATTTATAATATCTCGACTACGATCTATTTTGACATCTAAATAATTATTATAAATACTCTTTTTAACAATACGATTCAATTCTGCTTTGCTATGAATATGACCGAACAAAGATGTAATAACTGTCTTTTGCCCTGATTTAAGTGAGCTTTTAGAAAAACTCATCGCGCACGGCGTTTTGTTTCTAGTTTTCTGATTCTTTGAAAATTCAAATTTATCTTGATCTACAAATGCTTTAGGATAAATGAAATCCTTAGAACGACCAAAAACGCACGACGGCTGAACAATGGGATCCAAAAGCTTCGGAGCTTTACCATTTCTCTGAAAACTAAAATAAAAGTTTCCTTCTGTAATATTTTCAACACATGGTTTATCAGAAACAACAACCTTAAGATTATAATACGCTGCCTTTTTCTCTAAATTGCCAACCTGAATCCAAGCTTCAACAGTTCGTGCCATATCCTTTAAAAGTTGATAATTCAATCCATAAGGAATAAATGTAGGCATGCCATCGACAACTTCAATGTCATACCTTTTCTTTGATAAATTCTTAATTGAAACTGTTCGAATAAGCGCAGCGTGCGGCTGTTCTGGAAGCGTTGAATAATTAACTTCAACTGAAATGCCAAGCGTTTCATTGACTTCTTCAATTGTTAAATCATGCGAAGAAATCGCCATTTTTTGAGTTCGCTTGAATTGACAATTTGTTAAATTTTCTTGAAATGGCTCATAAAAAACTGTGCTTGTTCCATTCTTGATTTTTAAAAATGTACGAAACCCTTGAAGAGAAACATTACGGTAAGCTTTATTTGCAGGCTGAAACTCCATAATCGATTTATCTTTACTTTCGATGCCAAAGCTTGAAATACATTGACCACGATTCACATAAAAAATCCACATTGGAATTCCCCATACTCCAGCAATCCCAGGAAAAAAACTTGTGAACGGTTTTGCATTGCTATAATTTTCTATAACAAATCGATCCTGATCATCTAAGTAATACACAACATCTTGTTTGCTTTGTTTAATCATATTATTTCTCTTTTTTAAAAATGTGTTTAACTAATACGGATCGACTGGACTTCTGAAAAAATTATAAAAACCTGATAGTTTTCCCCAAATGCCAACGCCAGAAGTATCTTTATCTCCAAAACGAACACGATTTAACTCATAAACATCTTTATTAAATTTATCGTATCCACGATTTGTAGTGCATGCGGCTTTGTATCCAAGCTCCTTAACCTTTTCCTTGGTAAAATCACTAAATCCTCCCGACGGATAACAAATATTATAAATCGGATGACCTAGCTTTCGCTCAATGACACGCTTGCTATCTTTAATTTCTTTAATTTGCTCTTGATTAGAAACTCCAGGCAAATAAGCCTCTGTTAGTGTATGACTTCCAAACATAATACCTGCCTTATCCATTTCGCGAACTTGTTCCCAGGTCAAATATTGTTCAGTGCCAATCTTCTCAGGTATGATAAAAATTGTAGCTGGCAAGTCGTATTTTTTAAGAATCGGAAAAGCTCGTAAATAATTATCCTCATATCCATCATCGAAAGTTAGCACAACTGTATTATGCGGAATTGCATCTTGCTTTGTAATCATGTCCTCAAGGGCATCTAAGCTAATAACATTATATCGATGATTTTTTAAAAATGCCATTTGCATCTCAAAATTCTTAAGACTTACACCGTTAAGATGATGGAAATCTGCTGTTTTATCAATATTATGGTACATAATAATTGGAGCTGTATATTTTCTATACATTTCTGCCCCATACGTGCCGATAATTACAATAAAAAGAATAACAGCGATAATAATACGTTCAAATTTTTTCATAAAATATCCTTAAAACTTTTTTAAATTACCCTAATGATTGACGAACGAGAGTGCTCACAAGCTTGTTATCTGCACAGCCTTTAACCTGCTCAGCAACCGCCTTCATGACCGCACCCATATCTTTCATGCTGCTTGCGCTCAATTCTTTGATCACTTGATCAATAATGCCCTTAATCTGATCTTCAGGCATTTCCTCAGGCAGATAACTTTTTAAGAACTCAAGCTCTTTCTTTTCTTTATCTGCTAAATCTTGACGATTTCCTTTTTCAAACTGTGCAATAGAATCTTGTCTCTGCTTAACTTGTTTCTTAATAATTGTAATCACATCTAAATCTTCTAAAGACTCAACCTTCTTTTCAATAATAACGTTCTTAAGCTGAGCCCTTAAAAAACTCAACATAGAACTTTTATCTCTATCTCTATCTTTCATCGCTTGAATATAATCTTTAGAAATTTGTTGCTCTAACATAGTTTTATCCCTTATCGTATTTTAACTGATTTCGTAACTTTTAAATTTCTTCTATCTTAATCGTTTTATTTCGAGATTTCAATCCTTTTATGATTTGAATTTTACTTTTCGAAATCTTGAAGTGTTTAGCCAAAAATGAAACTAATGCCTTATTCGCTTTGCCATCTACCGCAGGCTGCGTAATATACACCTTTAGAATATCTCCATCAGGCTTAATAAAACTTTTTTTAGCTGAAGAAATAACTCTTATGTTAATTTGCATCAGAAAAACCTACGATAATGTCATTAAACCAGAGTGAGCATGAAGCCATTGTTCACATTCCTTATATTCCGGCAAAACCTTTTGAACTCGACTCCAAAACTTCTTAGAATGATTAGGTGTCTTTAAATGGCACAATTCATGAACGATAACATAATCAGCAACATTTAAAGGAGCCATAATAATTTTCCAATTAAGATTAATTCGCTTTGTAGAATGATGACAACTACCCCAAATCTTTTTTTGAGTTCGAATCGTTACCTTACTAGGATCAACATCTAAGATGCGAGCAAAATGAAAAATTCTTCCAGCCAAAATCTCTCTAGCCTCTTTTTGATACCACTTCTCCAAAGATTTCGCTATAACATCTTTATCTTTTTCTTTTATTTCTTTATCCGATAAATAAACATAAATATTATTTTCAAAAATCTTTATTTTTACTCTTTTATTCTGCCCCTTAAAAGAAAAAAGATTATATTCTTTTCCTAAAAATAAAAACTTATCTCCATCTTTAAAAGTTCTTTTTGTAGATCGAAAGTGTCTTTTTCGAAAAGATTGAATTTTTTGATGAATCCAAAAAGCTTTTTCTTTGATGAAATTTGCAACGTCTTCTTCTCTCGAAAAATTTGGAGCAAAAACTCGCACAGTAAGATCTTGATCAATTTGAATAGCAATTGTTTTTCGTCTAGGCGAGCGAACAAATACGTAAGAAAGCAATCCCGCAGAAGTTAAGATTTGACAGTTTTTTGTTTTCACTTGTGGCAATTATTCAAAACGAGAAACGTTAATCCTAACATTTTTTTGAACAACCTGAGATTCTGAAGATTTCTTTGAAATAGCATGTATATCTTTAGAGAGAAGGGATTCTCCGTCTTTAATTAAAAAACCTCTGTTTCCATTAGCTAAAGCCAAAACATCTTTTTGTCGCAAAATTTCTACCTTAACATCATGTGCTTGACGTTTTAGACTAGCAACTCTTTGACGAGATTGATGAATAACTTTTCTATGCTCTTTAATGCTTGCCATCAAAGTCGAATATTTTAAATCTTGCATCTGAATATTAATACCACTAATACGATCTTCATAAATAGCAGAATTAGCTAATAATAAATCAGGGTTATTCTTAACAAGTAAATTAATCTCACCTTTTAAGCTAGAAAGCTGTGTTTTTAATTGATCTCGCTCGCCAATAAGAGCTTGAGTTGATGCATCAAGATTTCCAATACGAGCTTGTTCAAGAGAAGTCTTTAATCCTACAATTTCATTTTGTGCAAGTTGATTTTGCTTTTGAGATTGTGTCAAAAGACTTTCAGTTTGAACAAGCAAAACCTTAGTTGTATTATAACTCTTTGTTAATTCTTTAAGAACAAGTCCTTGGATTTGAAAAGAATCATTCGACAATCGATACAAGTCGGCCTGCTTTTCCGCTGACCCAAGCATAAGATGATTTGATTTCTCAATTGTTTTCTGAATAAAGAATTGTTGTCGTAAAACAAAAACGCCTAAACCAACAGCTATGACAAATAGTGTCATATTAAAAATATCCGCAAGATGATCAAAACGCTCCAAGCTTTGAATACGACTTTCAATGCGCTCCTTTAGGCCTTCAAAAATTTCTCCTGCAGGATTAATAAATTCAATTCCGCACAATAAATTTTGATTAAAAATGCCTTTTGGCTTTGACCAAACAACTCTTCCTTCAGATGGAACAAATTTACCCTCTGTAGGGCAATCAGACTCGAGTTTAAGAACTGTTCCATCAGCAAATGGCTTTGAAGCTTTTGCCTCAAGCAGGACTCCAGACGTACTAATATCTCGCACCCTACCGACCCCAGAGACTTCTGTGCCAATCATCCACTTCAGCGGAAGTTGCTCTCGAACACGAAGATGCTTACGCCCATTTCGATAAAGTTTTTTAGGAAATCCGAATAAGTTTCGTAACATGAGTCCTCCTTAAAATCATATTTAATGTCAAAAATACAAAAAGCAGCCCTATCCGTATTCTTAGGCTGCTATATATAGTCTTTTAATAAGATATTCATATGTTTTTTATTTATACTAATATTTTATCACAAATACGATTTTTGACAATATTGATTTCATTTTTATTACCAACGAAGCAATAAAGTATCTTCCTTTGCCTTCTCTCGAACTTCGCGTTGGCACTGATTATATTTCTCCTGAAGATCATAATCTTGCTGACTTGTAGAACATCCCCACATCATAAAAAGGATAAATAGACTAAAAATGTATTTTTTCATGTATAATGATTTTAAATTATTACATACAATTTGTATTTTTTATTTGAATATTTTCAATTACCCAGTAGAATAATCTTACCATGAGAGCACACAGCAACACAAAATTATCTATTGTTTTTTCATTTCGCAACGAAGAAGAAGTGTTATCCGAACTTATCACTCGCTGCCGCAATGTCCTTAACGCAGATTCTATAAAAAAAACATTTTCAAGCTACGAACTTATTTTCGTTAACGATGCCTCTAGCGATAATTCGCTTAACATTCTTGTTGAAGAATCAAAGAAAAATAACGATATCAAGATAATCAATATGTCGCGCTGCTTTGGCATCTCCCCCTGTGCTTTAGCTGGAATGCAACATGCTGATGGTGATGCAGTTGTATATATGGATGCAGATCTTCAGGATCCTCCAGAGGTCATCCCTCAAATGGTCGATGCCCTTATAAACGATCCTGAAACTGAGGTTGTTCATACAATCCGAAAGTCTCGCAAAGGCGAACCATTAATAAAAAAGTTTATTACTAAAATTGGCTATAGCATTCTTCAGAAAACAACATCGTTTAAGTTAACTCCTGAAACAGGAGATTTTAAGCTTTTATCTAAAAAAGCTGTTAACGAACTCGTAAAGCTTAAAGAAAAAAAGCCTTTCTTGAGAGGGCTCGTTTGCTGGATTGGGTTTAAACAAACGTCTATTACTTACGATCGCCAAGCCCGTTATGCAGGAAAGACAAAATGTCCTGTTTTTAGTTGGCGCGTGATTAACAACTTTATGGAATCAGCACTTATTTCATTTTCATCTTTACCCCTTCAAATGGCAACATGGATTGGGCTTATCACAATCGCTGTTGACTTCTTTTTACTTATTCATATTATTCATGAAAAAATGATTGGTAAAGCCGTTCCTGGATGGGCAGCCATTATGGTAACCATTCTCTTTTTTGGAAGTGTTCAACTTTTATGTCTAGGCATTGTAGGAATTTACTTAAACAGCATTTATCAAGAGACAAAAAAACGTCCTAGCTTTATAATCGACAATACGTTTGGATTTGAGAACAACTCTCCTTCCTCTTCCTAAAATTAAAATATGAGAAACAAATATATTCGCCTTCAAGCAAAAATCTTTTTTCTTTCCATCTTGAGAAAAAAAATCACTTTTCGAAAGATCTTTAACGCTTTTGCTTGTTTTATTTCTTTTTTTCTTAAACTAAAGACATCAGCGACTGCGCCAATGTTTATTAGCCTTGAAACAAATAATCACTGTAATGCTAACTGTCTTTTTTGTCGTAATGAAAAAGGAGATCTTCATGATGCCAATCCTAACGGCTCAGGCATCGCCAAAGGCATTATGCCCACTAGCATGGCAAAGAATATTATTGATCAACTTTCAAAATACGCCCTCATCGCTGTTTTGTATACAAACGGAGAGCCTCTTCTACATGCAGACTTGACCAATCTTGTCGACTACGCAACAAAGAAGAATCTTTCAACAATGATCGCAACAAACGGCTTGGCATTAGATGAAAATAAATCAAAAGCACTCTTAGAATCCGGAATTGATTTTATCAAAATTGCACTAAGCGGATACACGCAAAAAACCTATCAAGTCCAAGTAAGAAACGGCGATGTTGAAAAAGTCAAGACTAACATACAAAACTTAGTTCGCATAAACAATGCTCTCGGACAAAAAACAATCATTATGATTGACTACATACTCTATAAATTTAATGCCTCCGAACTTAAAAGCATTAAAAACTTTTGCAACTCGCTAGGTATTATGCTCAATATCCGACCAGGAAATCCGTTTGGTGGACTTGAAAATACAGAGTCTACACTAACGAAGGAAACTCTTCCTTTAAAAATTTCTTGTGACTGGCTCTGGAAAGGAATGCAGATTAATTGGAATGGCGATATTCTTCCCTGCTGTGAATGTACTTCTTGGAGTGGATCAAAACCATACGAAAGATTTGTCGAGCAACAAACAGATTTACTTAAAGTTTGGAATGAAAATCAAGCTCAAAAGATGCGTCATCTAATGACTCAAAAAGGACGCAAATCAATCGACGTGTGCAGTGCTTGTCTTCGAAAAGGAATTGCCTTTAAGTGGTAAATTGTTTTTTAGCAAACATAAGTCTACGTTTTTGCCAAGCATATCACAAAACCGCTACCCATTCAATCCCAGACTCACTCAAGTCTTCATAATCAAATCTCTTTCTAAAATTTTAATTAAAATATCAGATTTATAATTTAATTCTTAGCGAGAAGCATTGATGCTTAGGATACCAAGATATCCAAGAGGAAATTGTTGAATAAATAAAACGCCTGTACACATATTTAAAATAAAAATTGCTGCTGTTCTTTTCTAACAGCTTTCTTACCTTTCTGCTCTTCGATTACCTTATAATATTGACAATATTCGCAATCTTCAGAAAAGCCTGGAGGATAATCTTCGCACAAACATTCATATGCTTTCTCAATAGCTTCATCAATCCAAGCATCATCACCAATATACGCTAAAACCTCAATATCAAATTCAAGATGAGCATCAAAAGATTTCTTGCTCTTATCTGCGTTGCAATAAACAAAATATCCTGTATTTGAAACATCAAGATCTTGCTTTCTTAAAAGCCATTGATAAATTTCTATTTGGCGTTTATACGCTTGTCTATATTCTGAATTTAAAGAAATTCGCCCATTTGTGCTTGTTGCCTTATAATCAACAACAAATATCTCACGGCGAGGGCTTACCCACAAATCATCAATCGCTCCAGTTAAGATCAAATTATGTTTTATATCATGATATTGAATTCCTTTAAAGTTCTCCCGCCACACATTCATATTATGATGTAAAAAAGGAACAGCATCGATTTTATATTTTTGCATTAGAGGATGAGGCATTTGCTCTTTTCTATAAAAATCAAATTCTTTTTTTAACAACTCATCAACAGCATTATTAAGAGTAAATGCTGGCATGCTTGGCTGGCCGATGCCTAGCCGACGATCAATATAAAAGCAACGTGGACATCTAATAAAATTCTCTAACTTTGATCGACTCAATCGAAACGGAGTTTCTGAATGAGGATCAAATAAGTTTCTAGTTCGCTTATACGATTTTACGGTTTTCATCTTTATCAACCTTAAAACGTTTAAAAAATAAAATAATCGTTATTACAATAAAAACGAAAATTCCCAATATGCTAATTTTTAGCGAATTAAAGAATTCTTGAGGTTTAAAACGAAACTCTACACTGTGCTCGCCAGAAGGAAGGTAACAAGACATAAAATTATAATTTGCACGATAGATGTCTGTTGATTTGCCATCAACATACGCCTTCCATCCTTCATGATACGAATCTGCAAGCAATATCAAGCCAGAGTCACTACTATGAACTTGAGCATAAACATAATCACTTGTTGATTCTAAAATATCTATCATGCGTGATTCTCTATTTTGAATTGGAAAATTAATTTTTGGTTCTCCTGATAACAAAATCTTATTTCTATAAGGAAAACTCTTTTCTTTTAATATCTCCAAAAGCTTATTTTGATCTTCAACAAATTCATAAGAATAAAAAATTCCTAATCTAGACAACATTGTTTTGCGCACCTGCAAACGGTTTGCATCTAAGAAATTATAGCGAACTGCACTCAAATCAAGAAAGCGCCCATCATCAAATGAATCTCGCCCTGAAGAAAGAAAATTTCTTGAACCTTTTTCATCAAAAGAATTAACAAAATTAAAAAATCGTTTATTTAAATAACTAGATCCTCCGACATAGCTCGGAATACCAAAGATAAGATTATCATTTAGCTCTAAATTTGCATGATGAACTTTACCAACACGATAATTCTTAAGATCCATTCGATTCTTAAGATCAGAATTAATATCATGATAAGGAAATGTATCTTTCTCAAAAATATCTTGCTTTGCTAAATACCCTATTTTTGCATTAAAAACTAATAAATCTAAAATAGAAATACCAACCACAAGAAATAATACAAAATTTCGCGACAATCGATTCTTTAAGTAAAGAACAAAACATACCATAAAAATAATAACAGTGAGCCATATCAAAATTTCACCAAATAAAAGACTCAATAAATACAACCTATACAGTCCTCCCACCATCTCATATTGATTTATCACTTTATTTATAAAGAATGAAAAAACCAAAATAGGAAATAAAAACCACAAAATATTTAGAATTTTAAACCGAAGCGTTCCCTTGAAGAAATTTAAATCCTTCATCCAATGGATTACAAGTCCTAGCGCAATAATTAATAAAATAAAAATTGTAGAATTCTCAAGAATTTTAACTAATCCTAAGCGTACAGGGTTCTGTGTCATAAGATTAAGAATTAAAAAACCAAATCCTGCAACAAATATACACAAAACAAAAGAAAATAATAATCTCTTTAAAATTTTATCCCATCCTAAAATCTTATTTCTAAAAAACCCAACAGGCAAAATCATTGCTGCAATTAATAAGCCAATAAGAATCCGACTATAAAAAGCAAGCTGAGGAAAAAGATACGTTAAAATAACAACAATAAAGATTTGAACACCAATTAAACTTAAAAAAACATTTCTCAGAATTAAAACACCAGATTCTTGTTGCTGATGCTTATCCAGCGCTAACCCTGTGTGTCCTAAAAGAAAACAAACACCAATCGGGATAATAAATGAAATATAAACGGGATGAAAAAACGGAAAGAACATTATGCTTAAAACGCCCCAAAAAGGTTGGATCAAAAGGGCTAGAGCAAATGTTAGAAATGTATAAAATTTCCAAAATCGATATTGTTTTGTTGAGCGAATAAAAAATGCACATAAAACGAATATTGCTGCAATAACTCCAAAGTAAACAAAAAAAGTATTTTGAGGATTTGCTCCAACAACCAAATCACTAAAAACAAACCGGATTTTCTCTGATTCAAATCCGGTAGCCTGAGAAGTGCCAAATATTTGAGGCAAGAATAAACGAACAACAGTAAAGAAACGATCATGCAGCGTCATAAAATCTTCAACAATTCGATTGCTTTGAACAATGCCAAAATAAACCGGAATAAGCCGAACAGCTGAAACAAGAAGACCAGTCAAAAAACTTAAAGAAACAATAATTCCAGCATAAGCTTTTTCTTGTGAATTTAAAATGCGGTAAATACAAACTACAAAAAGCGCACAGAGTGCATAAAAAGTTGGGGCGGGATTTGCAGAAGTAAGAATAAGCACCGATGTGCAACTTAGAAATATATAATTCAGAACACGTCTTCTCTTATGAAAAGTCCAAATCAAATACAAAAACAAAGTCAAAGAAAATTGCAATGATAAAAGCGGAAACATAGTCAAGCACAACAACAAAGTAGAACCCATTTGAAAAATAATAGAAGAAAAAAGTGCCCATCCCTTAGATCCAAATTCTTCCTTAAAAATAATGTATGAAAGTCGACCAATAAGAAAAATTTCTAAAAATGTTTTAAATGTTGCAACAAGGAGAATCTTGTTTTGCTCAAATAAAAAAATAATCCAATTAATCGGATAATACACCATGTTCGAATAATGCGAAAAGAATGCCGTTCCATTATTACTAAAAGGATTCCACAGAGACCATGAAACGCCGGTTATCATATTCATAAAACATTGCTTTGAATAAATAAAGAGAGGTAACGTTTGCATCAAGTTATCGTCTCCGCCGATTAAGACTTCTCCTCTAAAAAAGAATGATCTTAAAATGAATCCTGCAATCACAAGATGAAGCAACGTTACAGCTTTGCAAAACCATTTTGAATCTTGAAAGAGATTTTTAGAGAAGAAGTTGGATAGAGAATCTATATGTTTAGATAAAAATATTCCCAAAGCAACTAACAGGAAATAAAGAAGAAAGATCCAAAGATAATTCTTTGAAACAATTTCCTTGGTTTGATATTTTAATTGATTTGTTGTAAAACTATTATTTTCTAAAGTTCCGCGAATAGAAACATTATGAAAAAATTGTATAGCATCTAGGGGGGGGCTTACACTTAAACCAATATTTCCACTAGAAGCTCTTCTCGGTCCAGAAAAAATAGGCTTTTCATCAACAAAAAGGTTAACTTTATCAGAATCAGCTACCAAATTCACATCCAACATATCCGAAAAAATAAACGGTCTTGAATCAATAACCTGATATGAACTTTTATCAGTAATCCTTGCCCTCTCTATGACCCCTCTCATTTTATTGAAAATAAAAATATCATAATTACTAAAATCAACATAATCAAAAATAATGCTGCAAACAACTGGCCTAACAAGCGCAAGATTAAGCGTAAAGTTTTTCCAGCTATCACAAGAAATCATAGTTCGCTGAATATCATATCCAGCATAACAAAAAGAATCATCTTTTTGTTCCCACAAAAAGTTTTTATCTAAATTAAAAATTGAATAATTCTGAATCCAAATATTCTTTGACAATCGACTATAAGTAACGCTAAGCAAAATACACAAAGAAATACCTAGAAAAATTACCCAATTTAGCTTCTTAATAAAATTAAATTTTTTCATTTTTTTTCTTATTTAAAAATTGCATTCAAAACGCTGCCAATAAGCTGATCTTCAGGTGAAGTTGGATTATTTTCACCTGACTGATTCTCTAAATCTTCTGATGAAGACTGAGGATTATCTTGGATGTTTAAAACTTTTCCAAATACTTTCCTTAACTCACTTTTACCTTTATTTCTCAAAAACTTTTTACCAATATACTCTAAATCAGGAAAATAAGAAAGTTGATCTGGAATTTTACCTGTAATTAAAACTGGAATGGCAATTTCATTCTTTTCGTCAGTCAAATACCTAAGTTCTGAAACAGTATCGATCATGCTTTTAGATAAATCCTCTGGAAGAATAAGCTGTGCGTTAATATTTGCATTCAAATCAAAATCAACAGTTCCTTTTCCCGTTAATCGAAAAACATCTGTTTCAGCATTTATTTTCTTAATATAAATATTACTATTCTCAACATACGAAGAAAGATCTACGCTCGTTAGAGGCGTATCTTGTTGCTCTAATTTTTGCTTATACTTCTCAGGCAGGTTTTCCTCTAATTTCTGAACTAAATCTGGAACAATATTAAGCTTGTCTAAAACAATTCTTAAAATGTTTATATTCTCAAGCTTTCCTTCCTTTAAACTAATTGTTTGTTTCCCAAACTGTGGCCTAAAAGATAATAAAGACGAAACTCCCTGCCCTTTAATCTCAGCTGACATAGACAAAAGACCAGCTAATCTAATCTGCTGACTTTCTTGATTAATAGCCTCACTCAAGTTAAGATCAGAAATTTCTAAAGACATGTCATAACCTTGCGTTGTTTTATACTCAGAGATCGCTCCTTTGGCCGTTATGCTTGCGCCAGCTAAATCTGCAACCATCTGACTAATCGTCGCAGTGTCATCTTTAACTTCAATACTTATAGATATGTCCTTTAATGGCACATTAAGTCGATTACTAGCAACCTCTCCATTTTTAAGACCACTCTTTAAATAAACAACAGTCATCTTCTCTGGGCTTATTTCCATTAAATCAATGTCGCAAAGAAATTCTCCCTGGATATTCTCTTGAATGCCCGCTTCTTTTAAATGTGGCACTAAACGTGTAAATTTCATAATATCAATCGTTGCCAAATTTAAAGTAAGCTTTGTATCGCGAAGATAAGCAACCGGTTGGCCCAAGTCGATTTTTACTGTTCCTTTAATATCAACATTTTTATCATCAGAAAAAAGAGCTGCCTCTAAAGCAAAATTAAACGCATCCTTTAATGAAAAGTTGTTAACTGTCAATGAAATCTTAGATACGTTCAATGGTAGCGCACTATCTGTATGATCAATAAATTCAAAATGACCATTTTCAATAACAGCACGCTTCACTGAAATCTCAGGCAAATTTAAATCTTGATCTGCTGCCTCAGCGATTGAGGGACCGATTAAACCTGAAACAGAAAAAGCAGAATAACTTACAGATGCGTTATCTGGAGAATTTAGAAATTTAAATGTTTGAAAATTAAACTCTCCTTCGCTATTTTTAATAATACTTATTGAAGGATCGATCAGTTCTATTTTTGAAACAATAATTTGGCGCTTACTCAACGCGGGAATAAGATCAATGCCGACTCGTACTGTCGAAACTTCAAAGAAATTCTTATCCGAAAACGATGGATCATCTAAAATTTTTAGATCCCCTATTTCTGCAACAAGGCCATTCGTAACAGAAAAAGAAATCGCCAAATCTCCCAAAGAAACTCGTCTACCAAGAGAATTCTGTATTTGATCAACAATCTGAGGTTTAAATTTCTTAATATCAAAATTTCTAACAAAGAAATAAAGACCAGAAGAAATAACAACAACCATGACTAAGAAAACAATAACAATTCTTAATAAAATTTTTTTCATTTTCGCTTCTTCCTATAATAGTACATAGATTAATTTTACTTGGAAAAATTATAAAACACATCAAGTAAAGAAATTTATTTAGAAAAATCCTTTTCTGAAAAAACATCAGCTGTAAAGATCTCTATTTTTGTAGACGAATCTTTCCAAGCATCAGAAGGCAATCCTGCCTTGTGAGCACACAAATAAGACAAAAATTGTTCTTTTGTCCACCCTTGTTCAGTTGCCACTTGTGGCAAGAATAATCCCTTATGAAGTGGCCCCCTACTAACAATCACACCATGAACACCAAGCATAATTTCATCAATATTTTTAATTTGACGAGGGATAGACAAAACAGAAATTTCAATTTCTATTTTATTAAGCTCATCTTTTTTCACAGCAGAAAATCTTGAATCCTGCGAACACGATGCAACCGCCATATCCTTAACCGTTTTATACAAATCATCTCGCCCAACAATGTTACCAATACATCCTCTAAGCTTTCCATCTTTATGCAAAGTTACAAAAGCACCCTCGCGAGTCATCAACCTTTGATCATTTTCTTTAACTTCTAATATATCTTTACTCGTAACATATTTTTCAATAGTCTGTTTTGCAATATCAATCAATCGCTTCTTCTGGGCACCGTTTAATCCTTCAGATTCCTTCTTATCATCAGACTTATACAAAACTGCTGAGAAATAACCAACAACGCCAGTCTTATCTCCTGTGACATCTCCTGAATCTGCATATTTTAAAATAGAAACATCTAAATTTCTTTTTTGCGCATACAACAGAACTGTCACTACAGGAAAAATTCCACAAAGCTCAACAGAACCTTCAGAGCATTGCTTCATAAGATCTCGAGCATCAAGATTTTTAATAAGCTCAAGAGTCTTCTCATCCATCTTCTTAGCTGTCTTTCCATCATGATAATGAGACATATCAGTGCTCACAACGATCAAAACATCTTTTCGATCAGCAATAATCTCATCCAATGCCGAAGCTAACGCAACACATTGTTCATATCCAAGTTGTCCGACAATCACCGGAACAATCTTTGCATCTTTAAAAGTTTTTTGAATAAATGGGATTTGGACTTCGAGAGAGTGCTCTTTTTCAAAAGCCTGTGGTAAGAATTGAAAATAGTTCTCTTTCTTTAAAAGCTTTTCTGCAAAAACTTCATCAACCACAGCAGGCCCAAACGGCATCTCAAAAAAACCTTTTGCCCAGATTGAAATACCTGACAATCGAGCATGATGAGTAGGAGCAAGAATAACAACTGTAGAAACCTTTTGTTTTTCTATAGCCTTATATCCACAAGCGGCAACACCGCCAGAATACATGTATCCCGCATGCGGAGAAATAACAACTTCACCTAATCCTACGACTGGAGAAACCTTTGCTTGAGCAAAAAAATTATCAATTTGAGTGTTGAGCTGATTTTTATCGGAAGGATAAAATTGCCCACTAACATTGGGGGTTTTAATAAAATCCTGGCTGTTGGCGTTAGAACACATAAGAATAATTACTAAAATAAGAAAACAACGAGAGTATAAAGCCTTCACAGAAAATCCTTTAAATATTGAGAGGCTCAAAGGAAGCTAATCTATTTTATTTTGATCTTTATTTTCTTCTAAGAAAATAAGCATTTGCTGGGCATAGAAATCCATAAAATTCTTTCCATCTTCTGACTTTGTGTCAGCAATTTGCACACCTAATTCATATTCTTGATCTTCTGGACTAAATTTAACCCTAACAACCTTGGCGGCTAGGGCAACTTTTCCAACATCAGGAAGCTCAATAAAAAGATGAATCTCCTCCCCCATGACAGCTCGATCCTTAACACAAAAGCGCATACCATTTCCGCTGACATCCAAACTCGATACTTTAGTAACCTGATCCTGAAAAGTTACGAGCTTATACTCAACTGGGAGAATAATTGAAAAGCGCTTATATTGTCTTCGTTCATCCATAGGTTATTTGCCTCTTTTTATAAATACCATTAAAAAGCCCCTCTGTCAATTAACAAAGGGGCTTTATTTAAATATACATATTTATACTATTGATAAACTTTTACATCTCTTCTCGCTTCAAGCTATTAATCGCTGGACCAATCGCTGAATATGCCAAGCTTTGAACTGAATTATTATTTTTATTATCAAACCCAAGAAGAACTGGAAGATTTGGCATTGGCTGAATATTAATAATAACAGGAACAAAACCTTCAAATTTGATGCTATCAATATTCTGAAATTCTTCTGGAAGCGGCAAACCGCTTAAATCTGTTTTAATATTCAAATCATCATAAATGCTCGTCAAGTCAATACCACCGGTTGGAATTATCGAAGAACTGATTTTAACATCCCAAAGAGTCTTGTCGCTTCGAAGAGTAGCTGTTACTGTTCTGTTGTCACTAAAATCTACAACAACTTTATTATTGCTTTGTTTTTTAGTGCTCGCCGTTATTCCTTTCCCTTTTTTCTTTGTTACGCCTCCCTTGATCTTAATCTGATTAGCAACTTTACCAGGCGTAAAACTTCCAGAAAACTTATTCGGAATCCCTGAGCTAGACTTCCTTAATGCTTCTTCTCGCCTTACTGAAGAAAGAAGCTCGTGACGCTTTTTAGCTAAATTAAGAGCCTTAGAGTACCCTCCCTCTTCTACAAATGCTTTTTCTGCGAGCTCATAAAGTTCTTTTAAGCTTTTTATTTTTGGTAAGAAAGCTTTCACAATTCCTGGAATACCTGTGCTCGTATTATTCATAATAAAAACAGGTTTACTCTCTGTAATTGCGGAAATTCCAGAGCCGTCAGGCTGCATCACAGCCCCCATCGTATAATTTTCCAACGTCGCATTAGCAAAAGTATTCAATTCAGGATCCAGCAAAGCAACAAGCGTATCAACAATATTTTGTTGTGTTTTTGTAAGCGTTGAGCTAGAAACTTTCTGATACTCCCAATTCTCTTTCACAAACTTTGGACGCTTAAAACTAAACAAAACATCGTCTTCGTATTTAAACATTACCTCAGCAACCTCATCAGCATTTCCTTCATCAAACTCTTTATAGGGAACCATGAACCCATCTTTATCTTTAACCGTAATACGACTTGCAAGCCCTGCACCTTTCTGAACTGCTTTAGCCAACCCAACATACGTAGAATATCCTAAAATTTTAAGATTGCTAGCACGGATTGACGACGGCTGAGCTCTTTCAGCAACAGAAACACGTAACTTAGCACGTTCTCGTTTTGACAAAATATCAAAACCTAAAGAAGCATTTTTAGGAAGCTTTTTTTCCTCAAGATTCTCGCGCATAAACCGTACGGCCTCTATGAACTTTTCAACATCAATGCCCATCTTGGCGCCAAATATATATAGCAAAAAAACAATATCTTCGGTTGTCAGGTTACCAATAACTTTTCCGCCTTGCATGTTGCCACCCTGATGCAAAATAGATGAATCAATGATAAAAATGCCGGATAAAATAGCTGCTAAAAATTTTTGAATCCCTTGCGTTGTGTCCAGAGTATGAGGATGAAATGCAAGCGTGACTCCCTCTTCCTTAAGATTAAGTTCTTTTTGCACTTTTTGGGAAAGATCGTAAATTTCTTTTGGTGTTTCATGACCTGATGTCGCACAAATAACCAACTCGTCTACTCCTAATTCGATCGCTCTTCTAAACATCTCTACAGCCATCTCAGGCGTAACAATGTCTTCTAATTGCTGATCCTTAACCTTATACCTAAAACCAAAAGAGGCGCTCAAATAAAAACGAATACGAATTGAATCAAGGTTTTCCCGTAGACCATCATCGAGAGCCTTTTGTTCCAATTCACGAATAAGATTAATCCAACCAGCTTTCCTTTCAAGAGAATCTTTTGCCGTAACGTTTGTGTCGTCATCCGTTTTTCCACGATTACGGCGCTCATAAACATCAGACCCAACAACAAAAGAAATCTCAGATGCATTTGGATCAATCTTAAAAAGCTCTTTAATCCCCCTAGAGGAAAAAACAAGATATCCTGTCTCTGTTTTTTCAAACAATTTCTCCTCATACACTTGGTTAGCTATTACCGCTGCATTAGAATCTATATCTATTCCATCTATATCTTTTCCAGGTGAAACCATAAAAGGAAAAACTGTAGAGCCAAAAGAAGCAATCTCTGCGCGTGGCTTTATACCGTTTTCAGGCGAAATCGCTGCTACAAATTTATCAATCATCTCTTCAACAAGGTCAGGATCAAAGAAATTCTCCTCGACCTTAAGATTTTGCAAGAATTCACGAATCATTTCATAAACAACGATTTCTTTTCCAGAAACAAATTTAGCAAAAGAACTCAAACTAGAACCAAGATCCGTCTGAAGTAAATGATCTAACTTGTTAAGAAGAACATGCGTTTTTTTCTCAACCGCTTTATATACCGCGCGATCTTCAATAGCAACCTCAACCCCTTGGGCCTCCTCGAAAACCCAAATTTTCTCTTCCTTATCTTTACTAAACTGAATAAAATCGCCATCCTTAAAAGTAATACGCAAACCCTTCCAGTCCCTCTCAGATATGCGAATATTTTCGAGCGCGCGATGAGTTACAATCTTTTTTCCGTCAGGCAAAATCGCATCTGCGTGATCTATCGTTTTTCCTGGAAAAGCCTGTGCAACAGCACGATAAACAGCATGCCAATCTTCTTTCAAAGAAATTCTCGGCAATAATGAAGAAGAAGCTTCCCGCCCTTCAAATTTAACTTCATTCTTAAATGCTGGAACATCACTAATAACTGAAAGATTCCAAGATCCCTTTTTCTTCAAAAAAACAATATTTCCTTTTCCTTGAATTTCAAGAGAGAATTTCTCTACATTAAAATCAGCAGGCCATTCTGCATCAGGGTCTAACTCTTGATTTCTACCTGAATCAGCTTCACTGATAGACACTTTTTCAATAGTTAGCTTTCTTTCAAAAGCTTTTTTCACAGCCTCATAAACTTCTTTAGCTAGAACATCATCCGCAAAGCTTGGAATAACAATTTTTTGCGCTTCTCGCGCTTGAAGAAGATCAAAAGGAGTTGGCATATCCATTACCTCAATCGTCCATGGAAAACCAAACTGCATAGGTTTTATCAGTTTAAAAATACCCCAAGTATACTGGAACTCAATAAAAGAAACTTCACCTCTACTACTATCAAAAAAATGATGACCTATTACTTCCCCTGCTGTGGTATGAACAAGGATTCTTGTCGCATCTGGCTTGCCAAGAATTTCTTGAACTTTAGAAATTGTTAAACCTGCCAACTGATACATCGAAGGAATCTTATCTCTAAGTTTTTCTAGATTCTCTTTTCGAATCGCTGAAAATGTTTTCATAGTCGATGAACTTCTTTTTTCTGATCGAACAGAAACAACTTCCCATTTCTTTCCACCTTCTATAGATTGAATCTTTAAAATTTTTGCACCCGTAAAATGAATTTCAACAGCTACGACAGCACCATCAAGAATATCAACAGCATCAGGTAAATTATATATATTTTCTTGATCTAAGTTGTAGACAGAATCGTCATCTTCTCCGTAATCAACAGAAAGTTTTACTGGCGAAAAGTTCTTATACACGTCGTGAATTCTCTCAAAAGCATCTCCGAGAGATCCTTTAATTATGTCTCCCTGTCTAATGGAGATAAATGACGACGCTTGTTTTAAATTGTTATTTAAAGTTAAATTGCTTGATGACAACAATGCAATTCTCTCATCTTTTATAATATGAAGGGCACAATTTTGACTCGCTCCAACAACACTTCTTAATTCATTTAATTTTATTGGTTTTAATGTTACTCGATCAAAAACCTTAAAATCATTTAATTTTCCGGATCCAATAGCATCCATAACATTTTGATTTCCATAGTAATAAGAATAATGACCTATCCCAAATAAATTTTTTACTGTTTCTTCTTGCTCCCTGCTTCGCCTAAAACGCTTCTGGTAATCTATTTTTTTAATCTTTTTTTGCCAAGAATCATCACCAATCCATTGTCTTCCATCTCTTAACTTTCTTAAATATTTAGAATTATCTGAAGTCGTGTCTCCTATATGAATAATCTTTTTTGTGCCATCAGCCATAGTTATTCTTAAAACTGATGATCCTGATTTTGCCAATCCTGTTTGGAATACAACATTGTCTCCATCTTTCACCATATATCTTTGCTGGACACCTGTTGGAAGCGCAACGTTTTCCAACTTCTCTCTCGTGTTCTTAGCAATAGCAATTCCGCCTGAGAAATATTTTCGTGGAATATTGCGTTTCGCATATTGATCATACTCAGGCTTAACATAATCATAAACACCTTTCTGGTAAGCCTTAAGATACTGCTGATAAATCTTTTCTTTAATATTTTTCTCTTCTAAACCAAGGCCCTGAAACTTGTTTTTATCAACATAAATCTGTCCCAAAAGACTTTTCTTAAGAGCTTTTTTAAACCATGTCGCTAAGATTAAAGAGTGATAAATTTGACGAAGTGATGCAAAATTCTTACCCTGATTAATTTCCTTCTCAAGTTCAGGCAAAACAATCTCTCGAACGATATCAGAAGCCATCTTGCTACTTTCAGACAATTGCTCATTATCATTTACGCCTTGCGATTTATCGCTTTCTTGCAACGCAAGATAATCCTGCTCAAGCATAACCTTTAAACTTGCCTCTGCCACAAAAACCATATTACCGTTTTCATAAACCGAAACTTTATTGGGCATAATCCAAACTTTATTAAATGTATCAACCGGAATATCAGTCGTGCCATATTTTTCATAAGATTTCTTATAAATTCTATCCCAAAATCTTTTTCCCAATTCATCTTCTGGATAAATTAATGAAGCTGTAATTTGTTTTAAGATATAATCTTGAGCTAAAAGATCGCGGCCAATATCTGTTTGGGCAAGTTCATCTGCAATAATTCGATCTTGTTCATACGGTGACAAATTAACCCAGAGATCTTCTTCTGGTGCGGTGAGTGCAGCCAAGAAATATTTAATCATTTTCTCAGCTTCAGCTTTAAGCTCTTTTCCCTTGGCATTATCATCGCCATCATTAACAATAAAATCAAATTGTAGAGGATTTTCTGGATAAACTCGAATCCCACTTAACAAAACAGGATTATAGCTTGAGCTTAAAGGAGCTAGAGCTCCAGGTGTAGGCAGAATATTTAATGTTTGCGAGAAGCTTGGGACTGGAATGAGAAGGTTAACAAAAAAAGCTAACGCAATAACACTTGAGATGGTTTTGTGCAGACATCTCTTTTTCTTTGTTGCAAAATTAAACATGCACTGACTCCTTTATTTTACCGCGGCAATTAAACATTTAATATGAAGATTTAAAAAGAAAACGTTTTCTTCAAACGCCTTTAAAAGATAGCATATTTTTTAGAAAAAACAAGGAGATAAGCTAGTTCTCAAGCTCCACAAGTCGTTATTTTGCAAGATCTTATACTCTAGATTTAAAAAATATTCAAAAATAACAAAAAAACGCCCTTTTTTAATTAAAAAGAGCGTTTTCTACGTATTTTCTAAATTTTATTTCTCAGAAACCATATAGGTGATGACTTTATCACCAACTCCCTTACTTTCAAGATACTTAATTGTTTCCGCATCAAGGCTATATATAGATCCTGAGCTCTTCAATTGATCTACGATAACCTCGGCAGGAACGCCATCTTCAGTCATTTTTACAATTTCCATAATAGAAACATGGCTTGAAACTGCTTGCGCCTTTGGCTCATCAGTCGTTTGCTGATCATCAATGCCGCTACCAATAGTTCCACCCCCAATAGCTCCCACAGCACCACCAATTAGAGCTCCTTCTACGCCATGCCCGCTTTGATGTCCAATGACGCCACCAGCAATAGATCCCAAAAGTCCACCCACACCAGCACCTTTTTTAGTATTTGCGCCCATTGAATCACATCCTGCACATATCACAACGGAAATCAAGCAAACAAAAAGAAACGTCCTTTTTTTCATCTTCTTCCCCCTAGTTAATTAAAAAGTTTTAGAACAACACGGTATTGTCTCTGTTGGAAAGAATCCAAACAAAGTTACAAACTTTACGAGAAAATAAATCGCAGCTAGAAATAATATCACAGCTGAAATTTGCTTAATGCGAACAAGCCATTTCCCAGATTTTGGCATTCGTGCTAAAAGGCCACTAAAAGTTCCAACAAGGATCAAAGAAAATCCAACTCCATAAGAAAAAACAAATAAAAGACTTAAAGAATGAAGCCAATTTTGCTTTGATGAAATATAAAGTAAAAGTGTTCCTAAAATAGGAGCTGTACACGGACTAACAACAAGACCAGAAATCATACCAAACAAAAAGACAGCAAACAAATTCTTTGGTCTTATTTTATTTTGAAACTTCTTACCAAAAGCTGGAATAGAAATTATATCTAGCATAATAAATCCAAAAAACACCAAAACACAAGCAACAAAAAGAGGAACAAAAGGACTCGACTGAATACTTCCAAAAAGACGACCGGTTAAAACCGCAAACATGCCAAGACCAGAATAGGTAATGGCAAGACCTAACACATAAATAAGTGAAGCAATGAATCCTCTAAGCTTTGTACCCGTCGTGTTAACTCCGGCAATAAAACCTGCCGTAATTGGCATCAAAGGATAAACGCATGGGCTAAAACTAACCACAACACCTGCACCAAAAACTATAAAATAATCAAAGAAATTACCGGATAATTGCATGACGATATTGTATCATCTTTCTATCTTTTAAAAAATAAATTATAAAAATAATTTTAATAAACAAAGAGCCTTGAACTCCGAAGAATTCAAGGCTCTTATACTTTTATTAAAAACTAATGCTTAACTCTTTTTTGGAGCAAACGCATCTGATGCCAAGGCCTCATAAGTCGCCCATTTCTCATCAACGTCTTGTTGAGCTAATTCCATTAATCGTTTTGCTCTTTCAGGATCACTTGTGAAAAGCGCTTTAAATCGATTCTCTTTCATTGCGTATTCTGAAAAAGGAATCTTTGGTGGCTGAGAATCCAAAATAAGAGGATTTTTTCCTTCTTCTTTTAGAAGCGGATTAAACCTAAACAATGGCCAATATCCAGAGGCGACAGCATCTTTTTGATACTGAAGACCTTGATTCATGTCAATACCATGCGCAATACAATGACTATAAGCAATAATCAAAGACGGTCCTGGATAATGCTCTGCTTCTAAAATCGCTTTAACGGTATGCTCATCTTTTGCACCCATAGCAACATTAGCAACATAAACATTGCCATAACTCATCATCATTCGGGCCAAATCTTTTTTTGGTCCTGGCTTTCCAGCCGCAGCAAATTTAGCAATCGCACCACGCGGTGTTGCCTTAGACATTTGCCCGCCTGTATTAGAGTAAACTTCTGTATCAACAACCAAAACATTAACATCAAATCCAGATGCTAACACATGATCAAGCCCACCGTATCCAATATCATAGGCCCATCCATCACCACCCATAATCCAAACACTCTTTTTAACAAGTGTATCGGCAACACTTAAAAGTTGCTTAGCTTCTGATGAATTGTCAGCTTTAATTTTTTCTTTTACAGTTTCAACACGTTCTCGTTGAGCAAAAATATCAGCTTCATCAACTTGCACAGCTTCAATAATAGCCTTAGCTAAATCGCCGCCAATCTTTGATTCAAGCTTCTTAACAAGCTCCAAAGCAAATTGCTTTTGCTTTTCAATCGCAAGTCTAAAACCTAAACCAAACTCAGCATTATCTTCAAATAGAGAATTTGACCAAGCTGGCCCTCTTCCATCTTTATTCTTAGCCCATGGTGTCGTTGGAAGATTTCCTCCATAAATGGAAGAGCAACCTGTTGCGTTTGCAACAACCATGCGATCGCCAAATAACTGACTAATAAGACGGATATAAGCTGTCTCACCACATCCAGCACAAGCACCAGAGAACTCAAACAATGGTTGTAAGAACTGTGTTCCCCTAATTGTTTTTTTAACTTTGCTTCGATCGATATAAGGAATCTTACTAAAAAATTCCCAATTCTTAACTTCTTCTTCTCTCAAAGGTGGTTGTGAATGCATATTAATAGCTTTAAGCTCTGGATTTTCTTTAGATTTCACAGGGCAGGCTGTTACACAAGCACCGCAACCTGTACAATCTTCAGCCGCAACTTGAAGCGTAAATTCCATACCAGCTAAATCTTTATCCTTTGCTGGCACGTGCTTAAATGTTGCAGGCGCACCCTCTAGATCTTTTGACTCATAAGCTTTAGCACGAATAACCGCATGAGGACAAACAGCACTACATTTTCCGCATTGAATACAAATATCTTTTTCCCATACAGGAATTGAAAGTGCAATATTTCTTTTTTCCCATTGCGTCGTCGCTGTTGGAAAAGTTCCATCACATGAAAAAGCGCTTACAGGAAGATCGTCGCCACAAGCTGCCATAATCTTTGACGTCACCTTTTGAACAAATTCAGGTGCTTCAGCAGAAACAACTGGTGGAATATCAATCGTGCTTGTCACTTCTTTTGAATATTCAATTTCATGCATATTTTCAATCGCTTTATCAACAGCATTATTATTCATCTCAACAATCTTATCACCTTTTTTGCCATAAGCTTTTTTGATAGCTTTCTTGATTTCTTCGATAGCTTGCTCTTTTGGAAGCACGCCAGAAATAGCAAAGAAACATGTTTGCATGATCGTATTAATGCGTCCACCCATGCCTGTTGCATCTGCAACCTTATAAGCATCGATAACATAAAACTTTACTTTTTTATCAATCATTTGTTTTTGAACTTGTTTCGGAAGACTATTCCAAACTTCATCTTTTCCATAATAACTGTTAAGCAAGAATACGCCGCCATCTTCAAGATGACGTAAAATATCATATTTCTCAACAAATACAAATTGATGACATGCCAAAAAGCTTGCACGTGTAATCAGGTATGGAGAATGAATTGGATCTGGTCCAAAACGTAAATGAGATACAGTCATTGCACCAGCTTTTTTAGAATCATAAACAAAATAACCCTGTGCATAATTATCTGTATTTTCACCAATAATCTTAATTGAGTTCTTATTAGCTCCAACAGTTCCATCGGATCCAAGGCCGTAAAATACAGCGCGAACACCTTTTGGATTCTCTGTTGAAAATGTTGAATCGTATTCTAAAGATGTGTTTGTGACATCATCATTGATACCAAGCGTAAAATGATTCTTAGGTTTTTCTTTAGACATTTCATCAAAAAGACCCTTGATCATCGCTGGTGTAAATTCTTTAGACGATAAACCATAGCGACCACCAATAACTTTTGGCATTTGTTTAAACTTAGATAAACCTTGTTCAAAAAGAGCACCAACAACATCTAAATAAAGCGGTTCACCACCTGCGCCTGGCTCTTTTGTTCGATCTAAAACAGCAATTGTTTTTACTGTTTCTGGAAGTGCATCAACAAAATGTTTGATTGAGAATGGTCGGTACAATCTTACTTTTAAAACACCAACTTTCTCACCTTGATTTGTTAGATGTTCAACTGTTTCATGAGCCGTTTCAACACCAGAACCCATTAAAACAACAACTTTCTCAGCATCTTTTGCTCCGAAATATTGAAACAATTCATACTTTCGTCCTGTCAGCTTCTCAAACTTTTTCATTGTTTCATCAACAATATCAGCACACTTGTCATAAAAAGGGTTGATCGTTTCACGTGCTTGAAAAAATACGTCTGGGTTTTGTGCCGTTCCGCGAAGAACAGGCTTCTCTGGAGAAAGTGCACGATCACGATGAGCAATAACCAAGTCATCATTAATCATTTGCTTGATAATTTCATCTTCAAGCTTTTCAATCTTTGTTATTTCATGTGAACTTCTAAATCCATCAAAAAAATGAAGGAATGGTATCCTTGATTCAAGCGTAGCACTATGAGCAATCAAAGCTAAATCGATAACTTCTTGATTCGATCCAGAAGCTAACATTGCAAATCCTGTACCGCGTGTTGCCATAACATCAGAATGATCACCGAAAATTGAAAGCGCATGCGTTGCAACAGAACGTGCAGCAACATGAAATACTGTTGAAGTTAGTTCCCCTGCGATCTTGAACATGTTTGGAATCATTAACAAAAGTCCTTGAGATGCTGTAAAAGTAGTGGTTAATGCTCCTCTTTGAAGAGAACCATGAACTGCACCTGCAGCTCCACCTTCACTTTGCATTTCCTGAACAAGAGGAATTGTTCCCCAGATATTACTCTGACCAGCTGCAGCCCAAGCATCTGATAACTCGCCCATACCTGACGATGGAGTAATTGGATAAATCGCTACAACCTCACTCGCTTTAAACGCCACATGTGCAGCTGCCTCATTACCATCGATCATAATTTGATTCTTTGCCATCTTGCTACCTCTTTCCTTATTTATTTAAAACTTAACACTCTTATACTTTTGGTCCGCCCTTTGCGGAAATTTCTTTTCCCTTATCATTTGTTTCAAATGTTTTGAAATTCTTAACAAACATTTCAGACAATTCTTTTAATGTTTTATCATAGGCATCTTTATCTTCCCATGCATTGCGCGGATTTAAAACATCTCCCTCAATATTTGCTAATTTTTTTGGAATTTGTAAATCAAAGATTGGAAACGCCTCAAACTCTGCGTCTTCAATACTACCATCTAAAATCGCATCAATAATGGCACGCGTTTCTGTGATATCCATCCTCTTTCCAACCCCATATTTTCCACCAACCCATCCGGTGTTAACCAAGTAAGCCTGAGAACCGTGCTCTTCCATCTTTTGTCCTAAAACTTCACCATATTTTGTTGGATGAAGCAATAAAAAAGCTTGTCCAAAGCAAGATGAGAATGTCGCTTGCGGCTCTTTAACACCAAGTTCAGTACCAGCCACTTTAGCGGTATATCCGCTTAAAAATTGATACATGGTCTGCTCTTTAGTAAGCTTTGAAACAGGTGGTAAAACACCATAAGCATCACATGTCAAAAAGATAATTTTCTTTGGATGACCACCAACTGATTCTGGCTTAACAATCTTTTCAATATGTTCAATTGGATACGAAACACGCGTGTTTTGTGTTTTTGCTGAAGATGAAAAATCCACATTACCTTTTTCGTCAACGACAACATTTTCTAAAAGTGCATTTCTTTTAATCGCATTATAAATTTCAGGTTCTTTTTCTTTAGAAAGATTGATACATTTTGCATAACATCCACCCTCAAAATTATAAATACCATGCTTATCGCACCATCCATGTTCATCATCACCAATCAAATCTCTTTTAACATCGGCCGACAATGTTGTTTTTCCAGTTCCAGAAAGACCGAAGAAAAATGCTGTATCCCCATTTTCCCCAGCGTTTGCCGAACAATGAAAAGACCCAATACCATCAAGCGGTAAATAATAATTCATAACTGAAAAAATACCTTTTTTGATTTCTCCACCATACCAAGTGCCAAGAATAACAGCCATCTTTTCGCCAAGGTTAAACACGGCACCAACTTCTGAGCGCATGCCGTGAGCCTCAAATTCTGGAAACGTAGCTTTACAAGCATTAAAAATAACAAAATTTGGCTTAAAATCCTTTAACTCTTCTTCAGTCGGACGAATAAACATATTTTTAACAAAATGAGCCATCCATGCAACTTCTGTTACCAGTCGAACTGAAAGCCTTGTTTCTTTAAAGGCACCACAAAAACCGTCCATCACATAAAGCTTTTTTCCACTTAACTGATTAAGACCGGCTTTCTTAAATTCAGCCCACGTTTCTTGAGTCATGCGGCGATTATCTGATCCGTTGTCTCCATCTTTCCACCAAACATTATCTTTAGAAGATGGCTCGTCTACAATATATTTATCTTTTGGAGAGCGTCCTGTGTATTTTCCAGTATCTACAGAAACAGCTCCAAAGTTGGTTAACATTCCCTTTTCAAAGCCTTCTAGGCCTGGATTCATCTCATGCGCAAAAAGCTCTTCATAAGATAGATTGTAAAAAACTTCTTTTACACCTGAAATACCATATTGAGATAAGTCGATTTTTGCCATTTGTCTTTTCTCCTTATTAGTAATTAAAAATAGTAAACTAACTATTGTCTTATCTTCTATTATTTAAACTATTAGAAGGTGTCTGGGATCATCCAGACTTTTCCTAATTTCTTTTCAATACAAAATTTGATTAAGTGAAATTATACCACGATTGGAATAAATTGGAAGAATAAAATCTTACTTATTTTGATGTCTAGAAATAATCTAATTTTTCTGCCATTTTTGTTTAAATTGCTCAAACTCATCAGAATCATAATGAGCAACATCTAAAAGTGACTTATCTAAAATATCTCCTTTTGCGCTAAACAACTGCAATTTATAACACTTTGCTCTCTGCAAAAAAGACGAAATATCTGATAAATCTTGATCATTTAAAAATGGCTTAATAACCGTTGTACGGAATTGATAATCTAATCCAGAATTTAATATTAAATCAACACTTTGCTTTATCTTAGATTGATCAATCTGGACTCCCGCAACCTGACTATATTTCTCTAAAGGCGCCTTGATATCCATAGCAATATAATCAATAAATTTTTCCTCAATTAAACCCTGGAGAACCTCTGGATTATTGCCATTTGTATCTAATTTAATAGAGTAACCAAGATCTTTAATTTTTCTTAAAAATATTCCCAAACCGTTTTGAAGCGTAGGTTCGCCACCAGTAATAACAACACCTTCTAGCTGATCTTGGCGTTTTTCTAGGAACTCTAAAATTTCTTTTTCTGAAATAGTTTCTGTAAATTTCTCTGGAAGAACCAAATCAGGATTGTGACAAAAAGGGCAGCGGAAATCACACCCTTGGGTAAAGATCACCGCTGCCATTTTTCCTGGAAAATCAATCAAAGAAAATTTTTGAAGACCACCTATTCGCAACATTTAGGTTTTGAAATTCTATACGTTTTTCTTTGAGAAAACTCTTCTTTTTTACCTTTATTCCATTGCTGAACTGGACGAAGATATCCAACAACACGAGAATAAACTTCACAATCACTTTCACATTTTGGACAATAAGAATTCTCGCCTGCGATGTATCCACAATTCGGACAAACGCTAAATGTTGGTGTAATTGTAAAATATGGTAATTTGTATTTATGGCAAATTGTTCGAATTAATGATTTTAAATTCTCATTATTCTCAATTTTCTCACCAACAAACCCATGTAAAACTGTACCACCTGTATATCGACTCTGAAGATCATCCTGAAGATCTAAAACCTCAAAAATATCATCAGAATACCCAACAGGAAGATGAGTTGAGTTTGTATAATAAGGCTCTCGTCCTTCAGAGAAACAACTTTCATTAGCACAGATAATGTCCTTAAACTCATCTTTATCTAATCGTGCCAATCGATAACAAACACCCTCAGCAGGCGTTGCTTCTAAGTTATAGTTATTTCCTGTTTCTTCTTGAATCTCAACCATTCGATCACGCATGTGATCCAAGACCCTACCTGCAAAGGCCTGGCCTTTTTCTGAGGCAATATTTTCACCAAACATATTCAAACATGCTTCGTTCATCCCCACCAGCCCGATGGTTGAAAAATGATTTTGCCAATACGCATTAAAACGTTTTTTAACATTCCTCAAATAGAAGCTAATATACGGATAAAGATTACCATCTGTAAACTTTTCTAAAACCTTTCTTTTGATCTCTAAGCTTTCTTTCGCCAAAAGAATAAGCTCATCTAGTTGCTTAAAGAATGCTTCTTCGTTCTTTGTTTTATACGCTAAACGTGGCGCATTAATCGTTACAACACCAATAGAACCTGTTAATGGAGATGAACCAAAAAGTCCACCACCACGCTTACGTAATTCTCTATTATCTATACGCAAACGACAGCACATACTGCGTGCATCATCTGGACTCATATCGGAATTAACAAAGTTAGCAAAATAAGGAATGCCGTATTTTGCAGTCACTTCCCAAAGCATGTCTAGATTTGGATTGTCCCAATTAAAATCTTTTGTAATATTGTATGTTGGAATTGGAAACGTAAAAACACGTCCCTTAGCATCACCCTCGATTAAAACCTCAAGGAATGCTTTATTGAACATATCTATTTCTTCTTGGAATTCCCCATATGTTTCTTTTTGAGGAACACCGCCGACAATAACATTCTTCTCTATATAATGAGAAGGAACATTAAGATCGCATGTTACATTTGTAAATGGTGTCTGAAACCCAACACGCGTCGGAACATTGACATTAAAAACAAATTCTTGCAACACTTGCTTGACATCTTTATATTTCAAATTATCGTATCGAATAAATGGAGCAAGCAATGTATCAAAACTTGAAAATGCCTGAGCTCCTGAAGCCTCTCCTTGAAGAGTATAAAAGAAATTAACAAGTTGTCCTAAAGCACTTCGAAGATGTCTTGCTGGCTTTGACTCCATCTTTCCAACTGCTCCCTGAAATCCAACAGTCAAAAGATCCTCAAGATCCCATCCAACACAATAAACACTTAAAAGACCAAGATCATGAACATGAAGATCGCCTTTTGTATGCGCTACTTTTATTTCTTCAGGGTAAATTTTATTAAGCCAATAAACTTTGCTAATCTCAGAAGAAACATAATTGTTTAATCCTTGAAGCGAAAATGCCATGTTGCTATTTTCATTAACTTTCCAATCAGCTCGACTTAAATATTGATCAACAAGATCAACGTTACTCGCCGATGTAATCTCGCGAATCTTCGTATGCTGATCTCGATAAATGATGTAAGATTTGGCCGTCTTCTTATAAGGGGAAGAAATAAGAACCTCTTCAACAATATCCTGAATCTGCTCAACGTTTGGCTTTTCATCAACAGTTGCCATTTGAATAGCAATATTGACAACGCGCAACGTTAACTTTTCGGCAACATCGCGTTCAAATTCACCAGTTGCTTCACCGGCTTTTTGAATCGCTTTTACAATTTTCTCGGCATCGAATAACTCTTCTACGCCATTACGCTTCATGATTTTTGCTAGAACATCTGTTGCCTGCATCAAAGCACCTTCCCTTTCCGTATATAAAACTTAATAAATAATAACACTTACCAACGACTGATAACGTATCATAAACCACAATATATTGTATGTCAAGAACTTTATTTTACAAGATATTGTGTTATGAAGACTTTTTAAATTTTAAGAATTTTTAAATTTTCCATGACGATCAGCGGTCTTTTGATCGTCTAAAGGAGCATATTGTTTTTGTTCAACATCATAAATACAAACAATATTAAGACCCAAGAAGTACTTTTTAATACCATCCATTTGAATCTTTGTCAATGGTTTTGTTCCACATGGACGAAGTGGCGTATTGATCTGAACTTCATCTGGAGCGATCTTTCTTGCAACTTCTGCTATCTTTTTAGCACTTCCCTCGTTTTTATCGACGAACATAATTTGAAGAGCAAATTTTCCATTAAAACTTTTTTTAAAAGCAATAAGTCCATCTATGATTGCATCAAAATTAATCGCATCCATTGGCAAATTAATATCAGAAAAAGATTCCTGATCAAAACTATCAAGCTTTGCTAAAACAAAATCGCAACTCATTAAATCATCACGAACATCCGCTCGATCCATTAGCGAAGAATTTGTAATCACGGCAATTTTCTCTCGTCGAGATTTCTTAATCTCAAGAATCATTTCCCCTAGATTCTTTGCAAGCGTTGGCTCCCCACGACCAGAAAACGTAATATAGTCAATATCAACACCGTCGATGCTTTCGATCTCTTTTAAAATTTCTTTTGTTGAAACAAATTCTTCTCTTTTAGAGCTAAAGCAAATTGTCGATCCCAGCTGACAATACATGCAATCATAATTACAAATTTTTTCTGTTTTAGAAATTGGATCAACGCCTAAAGACATTCCTAAGCGCCAAGAATAGACAGGACCATAAATATATTTGAAAGAAGATTTGTTCATTATTTTAAAAATGCAGAAATTAGACTAAAAGGATTTACGACAAGGCGATATTTAAAACATCATGTCGCCCTAAAACACCGACAAGCTTTTCTCCATCAAAAATAGGAATTGTATGTACATTTTTACGATGCATCGTTGCAATCGCCTTAGCTACTTTATCTGTTCTTTGAAGAGAAATGATATTACGACTAACATGTTCCCCGACAGGCTTTTTGGAAATCTCACTAAGCTCATCGATGCGATGTTTGCCTTCTGAAACAGCCTTAGCCATCAAATTTAAAAGATCCGTTGTGGTAAAAATACCGACCAGCTTCTCACCGTCGTCGGCACCAATAACTAAGATTCCATTGATCTGATAGCGAAAAAGAAGATGTGCGACGTTTCCAATTGAGATATTTTCCTTAATCTTAATCGGATGATCGCACATAATCTCATGAATTTCAATATTATGCATAAAGTTCTACCTTAAAAGTTAATTACCAGCAATCTCACCGCTTGGCAAAAATGTTGGCAAAGCTCTTAAAGACAACTCTTTATCGAGCATCAAAATTCCATTGCCACTCTTACCAATATATTTTAGTTTTCCTAAAATATCAGCAGGATTCTTTTCTTCTTCAATCTGCTCTGTCACAAACCAATCTAAAAAGATAACAGACGCATTATCATTATCTTTTTGAGCCATGGCATAAAGGTCATTAATATTTTTTGTAATAAACTTTTCGTGGCCTAATGTCTTTTTTAAGACATCTTCAACAGAAGAAAACAAAGCATCAGGCTTGTCAATAGCTTGAAGCTCAACAGTTTCCCCTCTCTCAGCAATAAAATTATAAAACTTCATCGCATGCGAAAGCTCTTCTGAAGCTTGAATCTTCATCCAATGAGCAAAGCCACCTAAGCTTTCACCTTCAAAATAAGCAGACATCGCCAAATAAAGATATGCCGAAAACATTTCTTTATTAATTTGATCATTCATTGCTTTAACTAAATTTTTATTCATTATTAACCTCTTCTATCTCTTAAAGGTTAGTATACTCTTTTAAAAAAGAATCGCTATTTTTTTATCCAAAAAAACTAAGATCTGCTGGCTCATAATACTCTTTTGGATGCTTGCAAGACGGACATGCTGCTGGCGGTTCTTTTCCTTCATGAATAAATCCACATTTAGCACATTTCCACTTAATAGATTCTTCTCTTTTGTAAACAGTGCCATCTTCAACCATCTTTAAAAGTTTTCGATATCTTTCTTCATGCTCTTTTTCAACTTTTGCAATTTGCTCAAAAAGTCGTGCCGCATCTTCAAGTCCTTCTTCTTTTGCTTCTTTTGCAAATGTTGGATACATATCCGTTGTTTCATAATGCTCGCCATCGATCGCTTCATTTAAGTTTGTAATTGTATTTCCAATACCGTTAAGAAGCTTAAACTCATCTTTAGCATGTTGCACTTCATTCATAGCAGCTTCTTCAAAAATCTTAGCAACATAAATATATCCCTCTTTTTGTGCTACTTTTGCAAAATAAGTATATTTATTTCGCGCTTGTGATTCTCCAGCGAAAGCTGCCATCAAATTCTTTTCCGTTTTTGTTCCTTTGACATCTGCCATTTTAACCCTCCTGTTTTATTAATTATTAGATGATCCTCAAACTTACAGAACACTAGCGAACATAAGTTTGTTATGCGAATTTTGATGAGCCTCAGCCTTGCAAAGTACTCGCAAATGTAAATCTATTAAGCGAATTAATCCTACAGCGCTCACGCCGAGAGATTTCCTTATTTATCCTGCTTCAGCCTAACACAACGAATCAGGACTTTTTCAATTAATACCCTACAAAATTTTCAGCTTTTAATTTCTTCAGGTCACATCCGATATCAAGACAAATCTCTTTCATCACCGCAACCATCTTTGGTGGCCCGGATATAAAAATTAAACGATCCTGATAATCCTCAACATGCTTTAAAATAAAATCTTTATCAATCATCCCTTTAAAAATATTCTTATCTTGTGGCTCTGATGCCACAACAGTCCAAATAATTTTAAGGCCTGAATATTTTGCACTCCACGCTTCTAATTCTTTTTTAAACGCAATGTCTTCTTCCGTCATATTTGAATACAACAGCGTGACATCAGAAGATATGTTATTCTCGACAATATATTCAATAATAGATATCGCAGGCGTGATACCAATACCACCTATGATAAATGCTATTTTTTCATATACAGAATCAAACGTGCAGCTTCCCATCGGGCCGCTAACTAAAATGGAATCGCCTACTTTAAGATTCCAAAGTTTCTTAGAAAATTCACTTTCAGATCGCCTCTTAGTAACTTCAATATAATTTCTTGAAGGAGAACACGAAAAAGATAAATACTTGTTTAGATCTTTATTATCTTTTTTCTCTTGATCAAAAAAAACTTTAAGAAATTGACCTGAACAAAATTCAATTTTTTCCTCAGAAGAAAAACGAAAACTTTCGATCGACTCTGTTCTTTTAATACGCTCTAAAAATTTTACTTTAAACTCGTTCATTTTTTCCTTGCTCCTCTTGAACAACTCGCACAAATTCCATAGAAATAACCTTGAAAATCATCGATCATATGTCCATCCACAATACGATTTTGAAGAGCAGAACAAACAGGCATATGAACATCAAAGATTTTGCTACAGATGCGACATGAAAAATGATGATGCGGCTCTTTTTTCATTTCATACAATGATTTATCAAAATTAATCTTTATTTCACGCAACAAACCTTTACTACAAAAATTTTCTAAAATCGAATACACTGTTCCAAGAGAAATAGCAGGCACCTTTCTTTGTACGCTACGATAAACTTGATCTGCACTCAAATGACCCATAGTTTTATCAAAAGCAAGATACACCGATAGACGCTGTGGCGTAACCTTGATTTGATGTTCTCTTAAAACTTCGCTTACTTTTTGCATGATTTCATTCTCACTTTTCTTGCTGGAGGCGCTAAATCAACAACATTATCAATCTCTACTTCAATCAGATATTTTATCTCTGTTGGTAAATCTGCTTCAAAATGCTTTTTTGACTTTGCTCCAGTGCTAACACTTTCTGCAAGACGCTTCGTTATCCTTTGGATAACACGAGCTTCCCACTCATCAAAAATATTCTTTTTAATTTCACTCTTTGGAATGATTCTTGCTTTACCCTGAAGCGTATAACCCTTAAAAGCATGCTCATCTAAAACTGTAATGCTAATAGTTGAATTTCTTTTTAAATTACAAAACGTACGATATAAATATAAATCTGTTAAAAAAAGCTTGTCTTTTTTTCCAACACCCACAAGCCCTTTCACCGCACAATGAATCGCACCTTTTTCATTAAGCGTTGAGACAATAGCGGCATGGTTTTTTTCAAAGAAATGAATAATCTCTTTTGATAATTTCATTTTATTTGTTCTTTAACTTTATCCACAATACTTTTTAAATCTTCAAGTTCACTGTCATCAGGAACGAATTGACTATATCGTCCATCATCTATAAGCTCAAATCCTGCATCCACAATAGATTGCTCAAATTCTTTAAACCCAATTTTTGACCATCCATAAGAACCAAACGTAACTGCCAAACGTTTTTTTGTTTTAAGTCCTTTGATATACATCAAAAGTGCGGCCATCGTTGGAAGCATGCGGTTATTTAAGATTGGAGTTCCAAAAAAGACAAATCTTGAATTTAAAATATCTGTTACAATATCTGAAATATGCGCTTCTTGCAATCCCACCATCTTAACGGGAATCCCAGCAACATCAGCAAAATGATTTAGCTTAGTAGCCATTTGACGCGTTGAATTCCACATCGTGTCATACACGATCAAACACTTATCTTCAGCCTCATAGTTAGCCCATCTTTGATACAGAGATAAAATCTTTGCACGGTCTTCTTTTGTTCGCCAAATAAGTCCATGTGATGGACAAATCATATCGATATCAAGCGTTGAAGCCGCCTCTAAAGCCTTTAAAACTTGATTGCCATAAGGCATAACGATATTTGCATAATACTTAGCAGCATCCTCATAAACAATATCAGAGCCAACCTCATCGGCATAGCGTTCAGTGCTTGCTCGATGTTGACCAAAAGCATCGTTGGAAAAGAGAATTTTATCTTGGGCAGAATACGTAACCATAGAATCTGGCCAATGAACCATAGGAGTTAGCAAAAAGCTTAGCTTTCTTTTTCCTATATCCAGCTCATCTCCAGTATTAACAACCTTAAACTTCCAATCTTTCTTAAAATGACGCTTAAGCTCTTGGGCCCCTTTGGGCGAACACACAACTTCAGCATCTGGACAATACTTTAAAATTGTATCAATAGAGCCAGAATGATCCATTTCTGTATGATTCGAAATAATATATTTTATTTTAGCAGGATCAATCACTTCTTTGATCCGTTCAATCATCTCCTCTGCCCCATAATGCTTAACAGTGTCGATTAGTGTTGACGCTTCATCTAAAATAAGATATGCATTATACGTAGAACCTACGGGTGTTTCATATCCATGGAAATTTCTTAAATCCCAATCGATATATCCTATCCAATAGATATCCTTGGCAATTTGATGCATGTTGTCTCCCTAATATTTTTATTATTCTACAACTTCAAAATCTTCTTTAGATACACCGCACTCTGGGCAAACCCATGTGTCTGAAATATCTTCAAAAGATGTTCCAGCGGCAACGCCATTATCTGGATCACCAGCAACTGGATCATAAATATATCCACAAACTGTACATTTATACTTTTTCACGATACACCTCCCAAAAAGTTATTGGTTTATTTGAAACATACTATCACAAAATGTTTTCTTAATCACACTCTTTCTAATCAAGAATAATTATTATATAGAAACTATTCCTATTGTCAATAAAAAAGAATAAGTAGGCTTGCCCAAGTTACCCATAGAGCAACTGCTTTAGATTAAAGCTTTCCTTTTAAATTTAATGTTTTAGCTTAACTGAAGATTTTTATCGCTCTCTTGGACTGCACCAAGAAAAGCAGGAAGATTTATTACAGGGGCTATATTGATAATTACAGGATAAAGTCCGTTAATTTCGATATTCATAAAATCGGCTTCATTAAAATTAAATTCAAATCCTTCACCCTCAGATTGAATTTCCATATTCATCGTATCAGCACCAAGATCAATACCACCGAGATTTGAAGAAGAAGTTTTGGCCTTAGAATCAGCGTCAACATCAACATTGCCGGAGATGCTCGTATCTTTTTGTAGTAATGCTGAGCTCGTTGGAATATCACTCAAGCTAGAAATATTAAAAAGTTCCTGAAGAACTAAGTCAAATTTACCTTGTTCATCAGAAGAGAATACTTTCCGACCTCCGCCCTGTATATCTAAAAGCTGCCAATACTTATTAGCAAGGCCAAGAGCTGGAATTCCTACATCCTCTGAATCTAAGTAGCCTGGCTCTTGCCCCTCAGGCCCCTTATATTGATTTACATAAGACATTTCCAGGCCATACTCTCTTGCTGATGCTTCAATGGCATCATCCAGTTTTAGCAAACCAAATTTCTTCATAGCTTCTTGATAAGGCATAACAATAATTTTATCAGAGTATGGACCAAGCTCACTACCTCCTCCCATCCAAAACCCTCCATCAAAGTAAACAGTCGGCTTATCATTTAAATAAATAACACCCCAAAGATGGCTAGCCTGACTTCTTGCTTCCGGCGCTTTATCGTCAAGGTACAAGCCTGAAGGAATCTCGATTCTGTTGGGAGAATTTCCACCGATGGGAATGTCCATGGCTTTTGAAAAGAATCTAGCTAAAACCTGAGAAGTATACCAACATATAACAATATCTGCGCCAAGACCCGGATGTCTTTGTGTCAGATTATACTTTCTCATAATGTCATGAAACCTTGGCTCAATAATCTTAGCCAAAACCTGAACAACTTCTACGTCAAGCTCCTGCGATGCAAATTTTCTCCCTAATCCCTCTTCTTCTGCTTTCTCAATCTTAATTCTTTCTGACAAATCAACATCACTGGCTCCGGTCGCTTCCTGCGAAGTCCCCGCAGCGAAGTCTGTGCCTGCAGCCTGCTCACCAACAAGCGTTAAAATATGCGTTGCCGAATCAGATTTCTGACTGTCAGAAAGGTCAAAGAATCCTTTAGACCCAACAAGCTCCCAAATAAACTGAGAATTATTACTGTCACCTGAATTGTCCGTTCTTATCATTCTCTCAAAAATATTAAAATCTTCTTCTTTGTCAAGAATCAAAACAAATTGTACTTTTCCAAAAGTCGCTTCTACCTGGGATAGCAAGAAGTCCCCAAAACTCTTATAATCTTTTATCTCCCCCTTAACAGTAAGAGGAATAAAAACTTGCTTATTTGATCCTATTTGTTTTTCCTTTTCTGAAATTTCTTTATCAAAACTACGAGACCAATAAGGATCATTTAAATCTATACCTATATGCTCTCCAAAAGAATTCGGATAAGACTGATTTAGTGCTTGCGCAAAATCAACTGAAGATTCATGAAAAACAACTGCGTTTCTAAAAGACCCTGATCGCGCACCTTTAAAGAATTCGTTCACCTTCTCAATCTGCGCATTAGTAACAGCTGAAGAAGAAGTTTTAACCTTAGATTTAAAATCTACCGTTTTACTAAAAAATGCAGGAACATTTTCAAAATATTCATCCCATGTATAAATAAACTTTTTAAAGAATTCATTATCTTGAGAGAGGTTAGATCGTTTTTTAAACTGACGCAATTGTGTATCAAAAACATACCAGCCATCAGCAATAACAACAACATGATTAGATGTTTTCATGCCTTCAGCTATATTTTGAGCATCCACTGGAATATAAAAATCCATCTTTTCAAATTTATGATTCGTCATTAACTCCGTATTTCCATAATAATTTCTCATGATGTCATCACTTGCTAGCTGACATTGATTCCAGTCATAATCACCGCTCACAAGATATCGATTTGCCGTAACATCGGCCAATTGCTTAAACTGCTCAACCGTCCAATAATTTCCCATATTCGACGAACCCTTTTTCAACTTTGGTGGAACAGCTTTGTCAAGCGCAGCAACAACCTGAGGATACATCTCATCGAATTCTTTATCGCTTAAAACTATAGCAGAGCCTAAATCCAGCCTTTGTATCTGACCTTTGCCAAGGACATGCCATTTGCCGTTATAAGTAAAGGTAATCACACCAGTCTTGCCCGGATCGCTAGTCCCTCTATTTTTAATCACAATTTCACCAGGAATTAATTCACTTTTAACAACTGCCTCTTCTTCTTTCTTAACTTCGCCAGTAAAAACAAAACCTCCACCTACAACAGCGCTTAAATTGCCTCGAGGAGCAATTTCTTTAATCTTAGTTATTCCCGAACCCCACTGCCCATCAAATATTTTTCGATTTTTGCGGCTAACCGTCATCGTCCATTGATTAGGCTTTGATCCCGGAACTTTGTACGCATTAAAAATATTTTTGGCATGATCAGCTTCTTTTTTTGATTTTGGTTCAAATACAATAGAAAATTCCTGACCATTGAAAACTGTATCCAAATGCTCTAAAAGCAAAACATAAGCCCTTTTCCAGGAATTCGTTCTTCCTTGACTTGGATCAACAAAGAGATCCTGAACATAAACGACTTTCGACTTCTTAGTTTGATCATCTTTCAGATAAGAAACAGCTCCTTTCTGATCTCCAGAAACCAATACAGACATATCGATAACCTTAAAATGAATAGCAAGTAAAACCTTTTCATTCTCTAATTCTTCCTTAGAAACATTGTTCATTGTAAAAAGATATTCATCCTTCTCGAGAGCTGTTGGCCAAGTAGTAGTAAATCTTTCTAATTTATCAAGTTCTTTGGAAAAGAGTAAATACTGTAGGACCTCTTTTGGATTCGAGCTTGAATCTAACAATAAAGCTTCATGTTGTCCTTCTTGGTCCTCGAAAAATACGTTAAAAGGTTTTCGGTTAGAAATAAAATGATAATATTTACGAGCTAGGAGAATCTTATTGAGTGCCATAGACAAAAGATCATCGTCACCATCCTCAGAATCAAGCAAGCTAGGGTCATCAATCTCCTCTGCAACTATATCAAGAAATCCTGGCAGGATATTAAATACAAGCTTGATACCATGATCCATTTTCCCTCGCACTGATTTCGATAGATTTAGCTCAGGAACAAAGCCCGGATCAGAAATCAAAGACTTAATATCTAAATGTGTCTTATTAAAATCTTCAAAAATTCCGCTTAAAAACTCGTCTTTTAAAATTTTAATTACTCTCTTAGCTAATTCATCTCTGACTTCAATAAGATCCGAACCTGGGTTTAGTCCACTCCCCCTTTGAATCTTTATGCGCTTTTGAATCTCTACAAAATCATTGAAACTTTTTAAAGAATTATTAAACTCAGTTCTTCTTTCTTGTGTCTCGGAAAAGAAGCTTTTTAAAATTAAATACGCAATCATGCCGCTAAATTTTTGAAATTCTAGCTCCAGAAAGTCATCTCTCTTTTTAGCCTTAACTTTCGCATCATCTTTTTCTAAATTAAGCTTAGGATTTAGTCTCACATTTTCATTATAAAAAAGAACATATTCTTTAAACAGTTTTCCAAGAAATAAACGATTATCTTGATTAGCAAAAACCTTGCTTTCAATCTCAGGAGATGGCCCAAAAGCCTTGAGAGTGCTCATAACATAAATAGGGTCTTTTCCATCCTTTCCAGGTATTGTTTCAATCTCAGATATATTAGACAAAAAATCTTCCTGGACCAATGCTTGCTCAGGAGAAAAGTTATGAGGAATGAGGATATTATCTAACAAAAACTGATTAGGTCCTTTAATAATCTCATTTTCTGTTATTGCCCTGCCATCCAATTTGGGATCATAAAGTTCTGGCATATTTGCCAATTTAGAATCTATCTGAAATCCTGCAAAAATTTTCTCCCCTGTATTCTTATTGCGAACAAATTGAAGCTGATATCCAATAATATCTCCAGGAATATCTCCAGAGGCTCCTCCAAAATACTGTCTTGCTACATCCGTATGTCTGAGAATCTTTTCCCTTCCATCTCGGCTAAAAAATACTGTCTTGCCTGTTTTATCAACAAGCGCCTTGACACCTAGAATTTCATAATCACTAGGGTTGAAATCTATACCATTAATATCATTTATACTGCTTCGCACAGCAGGATTAAGCCCTGCAAGAGGTATGACAGAATACATATTGTCAAGGATATCACCTGTTAAGATAGGAGAAACACCATCGATAACATCAACTTCTAAATTTCCAGAAACATCTTTTATTCTTATTTCTCGCTCTTGTTTCTTTTTAACTCGAACTAAAATCACTCTTGTAGGCTCTGCGTCCTTTATGGCAATCTCCGGGTCTAAGATATCAATATCCATTCCTGCATTCTCCATCTCGGCTAATAAACCTTTAACAATCTCAATCTTTCTTTGCGATTCGTCATTGTTCAGAAAAGTAAAGACAGAAAAAAGGCTGCCTCCATTATTCACATTATTATGTGCTAAAATAAATTGATTGAAATAAGGGGCCACGTCTTTTTCAGAGCTTCTACAATCAATCAAGGAAATAACCTTATCAGCTCTAATCGGATTATCATTTTCATCTAAAACTTTTCCTTCGACAAATTTCATGTTATTAAAATCAACACCTGCTCCTGCAAGAAAATCATTGCTTAAAAACTCAATATTCTCGCCTTGGGAATACTTTAAAATTTCTTGCAAAATTTTACTGGTCGTTGGACCGATTCCAAAGATTCTCATTTTTTTATCTTTTCTTGCAAGAACTGTCGACCAAATAGCAGTTTGAATCGTTTTAAGATACGTGCGAATACCTTGATAAACGTTATCAAAAAAGACTTCATCAGCTTTATTCAAAAGTTGCGATGAACTCACAGAAACAAGACTAGAATCTCTCTTAGCCTTATAATCAACAAGAATATACTCATAATCTCTATCTTGTTCTTCAAAGATGATTTTAACAGGATCAGGAGTCATGGGATCCGCGTTAACCGAAACTTCCTGCTCAGTCGTTTTGACAGAAGAAACAAACATTGCAATTTCTTGGGCATCTTTTTTAGAATCATCTTTAACATCTATTGTTCTAATTCGAATATCCGCAACACCAAGCCTTTTCATTTCCTCAAATACTTTCCTATAAAATTCAATAACTTTTTTCCCTTTATCTGTATTTGGAAACGTCATTTCAAAATTAAAAGTTCCATCAAGAGCTAAGTTTTTATTAAACAAATTTAGCCAAATAGCAATAGGATCCTCATCGTATTGCGCAACAAACATCGATATAATCAAATCCATCTTAATAGAGTTGCCCTTATCATCAAAGAATCTTACTGTCTTAATATCCTCTTGCTTAAAAATAAAAGGTTTTTCAGATTTTAAATAATCATCTACATCTTTACCCGGATGCATCGCTAAAAATCTTGCACGGCCATCAAGAGTCATTGTCTCAGAATTAATATTATTAAGATCTGCTCCAAAAACTTCAACATTCTCTGGTTCAAATGTCTTTTCGCTTTTTACTCTTCGAATAGAATCTACATTCTCTTTTCGAGAGCTTATCTCTTGTCTATACTCATCCAAACTCTTGTTTCCATGCTCTTCCAAGATTTCTGTTAATGCCATCCCCGCTCCACACCCTGCATCTAAAACACGCAAAGGTCTACCACGCGCAATGCGGTGAGCTTCGCTAGCAAATCTTTTTAAAAATAGAGCTAAGGGATTTTTAGCTTGTGCTTTCTTAAACCTAAGATCAACCTGATTTAGCCACCAATCATAGTTTTTTATTCCACGATATGCCGTGTACTCTCTTTGCCGTGATAACAAATAATCCTGAGCTGTCTTCTTTGAAAATTCTAATACACTTGAAATTCTTCGCAATTTAGCCGGAGAACAAGATTTAGTAACTTCTAAAATTCTATCTTCTGGAACAATCGCATCTCGTGTATTTCCCAAAAAGCTCATACCACCCGAGAAATATTTTCTTGGAACACGTCGGTTTTCATGTTTGTCATATTCAACCTTAACAAAGTCGCACACACCTTTTTTAAAGGCATCTAAATATTGTCGATAAATCTTTTCTCTAATTTCTTTATCATCAACATCAACACCAGAAATTTTGGCTTGATTACTATATTTTTGATTTAAAACCGAATTTTTAAGCGTATTTTTAAACCATGTTGCCAGAATTAAAGAATTATAAACTTGGCGAAGATTGGCAAAGTTTTTACCTTGATTCACTTCCTTTTCAATCTCAGGAAGAACAATTTCTCGAACAATTTGAGATGAAAAGTTACTAGTTTGCTTTGTTTCATTCTCATTGTCTAGCTGTGCACCTATTTTCTGATTATCCAAATTGTTTTCAAGCGACAAATAATCTTCTTCAAGCATAACTTTTAGATGACTTTTTACAACAAAGGCACGTGGTCCATTTTCATAGACAACTGCCTTTTCCGGCACAATCCATACTTTATTAAATGTATTAACTGGTATTTGCGTTGTTCCATATTTCTCAAAAGCTTCCTTGTAAATTCGATCCCAAAATCTTTTTCCGAGTTCGTCTTCTGGATAAACCAAAGAAGCTGTAATTTGCTTTAAAATATAATCTTGAGCTAAGAGGTCCCGACCCATTTCTGTTTGGCTAAAGGCATCTGGGATAATGCGATCTTCCTCATATGGAGATAAATTGACCCAAAGGTCTTCTTCTGGAATCGTTAAAGAAGCTAAGAAATATTTAATAAGCTTTTCACTCTCTTGCGTAAATTCTTTGTCATTTAAATTTGTATCACCAACATCAACAATGAAATCTAATTCAAAAGGATTTTTTGGATTAACACGAACACCTCGCAGCAAAACAGGAGAAAAGCTTGGCGTAAGCGTAACCATAGTTCCTGGCGCAGGCAAGAAACTTAATGTTTGCGCAGAAGCAGGCACAGCCATATTGGTTAAGAATGCCAAAATAACAAACCAACTAATTAACTTATAATAATATTTTAATATTGTCTTTTTATTCATATCTTCGCTTCTAGTTATTAATATTCATCTACCCTAACACATCAAGTATACATTCTTATATTAAGAAAAAAAGGGCATTTCAGCCGTTTTAAGAAAGCGCTACCTTATTATTAATATTAAGGATATTTATAAAAAAAGGCAACTTGAAGAATTCAAGTCGCCACAAATATAGCACATAATCTTTGATATTGCTACTTTATGCCCATTTTCTTTAATATTTTCATCATCAGGCACCAATTAGTAAAAAATGACTGCAATAAGTTTGCACCTACAAAAGCTGTAAGCCAAAGCCAGCGAATATCAACCCAAACAGCTAAGGCTAAGCTCAACAAAATCATAAATCCTGCTATACCTCTTAAAATTTTTTCCATACCTGCCTCCTTCTTTAAACTTCCTCAATTTTCTTAAAATGAATATCGAATTCTTGTATAAATGTTCTTATTACGCTTCATTTGACCAAATTCTGTATTTTCATCCTCACCCCAAGGCAAGTTAGCCCCAAATGTTACTTTCCACTGATCATTGATATCATAAGCAACAACAGGACGAACATAGCCATCATTATCCGTTGGAGAATAAAATGTAAACAAAGATACTCTAACTGTTTGATTCTTAAATAATTTCACAATACGATTTGTTAAAAGATGACGACGCTGATCCCATCTATAATCATTAGTCAAAAGATTGTCTCGATAATCATCATAATCAAGCTTTTGCTCATACATATATTGAAAACCAACGTTTAAATCATTACCAAGATCTTTGCTATATCCCATCATAGTTTTAAAAGAAGAGTTTTCAACTGTACGTAAATTTCCTTTACTATCATCACGTGAACGGATATAACCAACCTCAATATTTCCAATACCGCTTGCAAAAGGCCCACGCAAACTTCCACCATAAACATCCATAGGTTCATAATAAAGCTCTCGAGCCGCTTGATTCTTGTAGCTTCGAGGATTTTTATCAAAACCATGGAAAAAATAAAGCGCAGCTTCATTGCTACCAAAATTACGATAAACTCTTAAAGCATACTCATTATTGCTCATTTGAAATGGTGGCTCAATCAAACGTCGTTCAGAATTTACCCCTGCAATACCTTTTTGAAAGGTATCAAAAAACGAAAGCCGATCGCCTTTAGGAATTGTGTTTGGTGCAAAATGCGGAATTGCAATAAGATCAATATTCGCAAACTTCGGATAAATCGAAACCTTAACGGCATCCGATGGTTTCTTTAGATATTCATTATCCCGTCCGATAAGAAACGAAACATAATCTTTTGGAAACATATCGTTAATGAAAAGAAGCTCACCTGTTCCCCACGTTAAAGCCTGACGCCCTATTTTTAAATCCACAATATCCATTGGCGTCAAGGCTAGATTAAGCTCTCTAAGCTCAAAACCTGTCTTTCCATTATAATATTCATCGACAGTAAAATCTCCCTTAAAGCTAAGAGATGCTCCTTTTTGTGCTAAATAATTATCTCCAGAAAAATTATGATTTGCTCTTAACTGAAGTCTTTGTTCAAAAAGATTATAATTATCTCGCTTTGTATTATCGTCGCTGACCTTAACCCCGTAATCCATTTCAACAAACCCATGAATTTGTGGCCACTCAGCAAAACCTGTTTGAGCAAAAGCTAAAATAAAAATTAAAGTAAGAACAGCTTTCTTCATCATTGTACCCTGAGTTGTCATAAAATTCCTTTTTTAAAATTAGGGTTGAATCCATTGCATGGGAGGTTTTCTTAAATATCGTTCAGTAAAAATATTATCAGCAAGTCCAATGTCGTATTGAACATTACTAAACTCCATTACAGTTTCTCCTCCACGCTCAACGTCTATTGCTCTTGATCTAACAACAGTTGGATGCCCATCAACATCTTGAACTTCTAAAGCCTCAATTGTTCGAACAAGATCTCCGTTTTTGTTATAATATTCGGCTTTCATCGGAATAAAATTCTTCGCATCAATCCAAACAAGATAATAAGCAAATTCAACACCTTGAGTTTCTTTAGGTGTATTTTTAATTTTATAAAGCCCATCTTCTTCACCTAAAAGTTCATGGTCATCAGCATAAACACCGCGGCCAGAAACATCTTCATAAACAAAATGAGATCCCACAAAACTTGAACGCTTATCGCTTGCCGAAATTCGTCTCACCAAATCTAAAGCCGGCAAGTACATCCATCGATCATCATCTTGAGCTATATTTTTCCAAACCATATAAGTCATACGAGCAACATCTGTTGGTTTTTCAAAATAAACATAAAATTTTTGCTCTTCTCCATCTTTAATATTTAAACGCAAGATCTTAAACTGCCGTATTCTTTCTCGTCCCTGAGAATCCGTAATTGTCATCTTAACGCTTGACCTTCCATCTCTCGAAGCATAGTACGATACAAGATTAGCTTTGTTTACAATAGTTTCTACATTTTGAGCAAAAGCAAAATTTGCACTCAAAGCAAGAACAGTTAACATTAAAAATATTTTCTTCATTTATTTATCCTCCGTTAAACAAGTCTTTCGTTTTGATAAAAAGTTACAAACACCTGCAGATAGAACCACAATGCCGATTGCTACAAATGTAATCGGTTTCCAACCAACAGCTGTATATCCAAACAAAACATAAGCAACCGCCAAAGCCACAAACAAAGCAATCAACATGCAATAGCTACATTTGCAACTTACTCCTTTTTGATTTTGATCAAACATCCAACTAGGATTTAATGATACTATAGATGGCAAAATAAATAAAGTCGCAATACTCGATACCGCCATAATTGTAAACATAAAGAAACCAACTGTTTTATACGGAACGAGCGGTGCTGCCAAAAGTGGCAAGAATCCGATAGCAACAACTAAAGCATTTCGAATAATAGCTCTCCCTGGACCTGCAAACATCTCATCGGCAGTAGCTTCCCATGTCTTTTTTTCTTGATGCACTTCAATCGTCCTTTGAATAAAATGAATCGCAAAATCAATCGAGAGCCCAAGTGTTAAGGCTGATAAAACAGCCACCGGCATATCATAATCTTTTCCAAAGAATCCTAAAAGACTATAAATAAACAAAATTGTAACTGTCAAAGGGATCATCGAAATTAGCGCCTTTATCGGCGACCTAAATAAAAATAACATCATAAAAAGAACAATAACAAAACTTCCTAAGAAATTTTTAAGCATTCCTCCAACCATATTATCTTGCCAAACAACATTGATATATGTAAGACCGGCCCAATTATAAGATAACTTCATCGGAGGCGGATTCTTCTCTATATACTTAGCAACATGCTTAACAACCTTGTTCATATCTTTATTATCTCCACTCTTAAGTTGAATCCACATATTAAGCTTTGAATAATCTGGCGTTGTTAAATGCCAGAGATCATCTGGCTTATGCGAATTCTCAAAGGAGATCAAGCACTGTGCAACCGCAGGCTTACTTTTCGGAATAACATTGTTGATTCTATCACCACCTAAAAGTTCATAATAAATCTTTTTAACAATATCAGCCAACGATGTTGTCTTTCCCACAAGTCCTGTTGTCATCAAATTATTTTGTAAATTTTGAACATAATGAAGCATTTTAGGTTCAACAAAGATTTCTGCATCTTTATCTTCCGCCTCCAAAACAAGATAGGCTTCATACGTTCCTGAAAAATGCTCATTTAAAATTTTATCAGCAACACGAATTGGATGTTTTTTTTCAAACCATCGAACAGGGTTATCATTAACCTGAATCTTAGTAATACCATAAACAGAAATCCCAACTAAAATCATCGTAATAATTAAAACAGCTTTGAAGTGACGCATCACAATCATCTTGATAACATTTAAAATTTTATCAAGAAACACTCCTTTATCCTGTTTTCCAGACAATCCAAATCCTTCAAACTTTTTAGGATTCATAAGCATGACATAAGCAGGAATAAGTAGAATTGTCAAAACCCACGCGACTAAAACTCCCGTCGCAACAAAGACACCAAAAACTTGAACTGGAGGAATCGGCGAGAATGACAATGAAAAGAATCCAACAGCAGACGTCAACGATGTAAACAACATCGGGCTAAAAAGTTCATTTAAAACAAACACAAGAGTCTTTTTTCGATCATGGTAAACATGATACTTGTCAAAGAATTCACTCAAAATATGAACCGAATCTAAAACAGCAATCGGCATCAAGAAAATCGGAATCATTGAACTCATAATATGAACCGGAAAACCGAAACCAATCAAAAGACCCATGGTTATTAAAACTGTTGCGATCGCAACGAGCATAGGTGCGATAATAAGACTTGCAGATTTAAAGAAGAACCACATGAGAAGAAAAATGACGAGGCCTGCTAACGGTGCAGAAACTGCCATCTGCTTAAACATCTCAGCACCAAACTGATCATTGGCAATAGGAAGACCTGTAAAATGATATTCATCTTCTGATGGATATCGATCAACAATTTCTTTAATCTTTTGAGAAACTTCATAACTTAAATCTTTTCGCTCAATCGGAATATACAAAGCAAGAGCTTTTCCGTTTTCAGAGACAAGCGTTCCATAAAACATTGGATTATCTTGTGCTTCATCTCTAATATGCAAAGCTTCAGCCGTTGTTTTTGGCGGAGATTCCATTAGCCAGTTAAAGCGAACTGTTCCAAAATCACCTTGCTGAATGTTATCCTTTGTCGATGGAGAAATAATTTCAGAAGCGATAACACCTTCGATCTTTTTAATCTCTTCTGTAATATTATAGATATTTGAAAGCGTATCCACATTAAAAACACCATTAGGATTAGAATCATTAACAACGCCAACAACAACGATATCAAAAAGAGCAAATTCCTTTTTCATTTCTTTATGAAAAACACGCACTGCAGCATCTTTGGGAAGCATATTTTCTGGATCTGTATCAACCTTAATCCTCACAAACTGAGTTAAGGCCAGAATAACGGTGACGGCCACAATCCAAACAATAATCTTTGGTTTATTTAAAGCATAATCTATAAATCTCTTAATCATTATCTTCCCTTTCTATTTCACGCTCTTTTTTTTCATAAGACCAAGCTAATGCGCCACCATCCAGAACTTCCTTATCATATAAATTTTACTTTTTTGCTCATATGAAATTTTTTTTATTTATCTTAAAATAATATTTTTTAGCATATTTTCTTCATCAACAGCAACCGCACCACCAATAACCTTAGCAATATTTCCACCAAACATTTTTCCCATAAGACCCATGTTCATGCCAGAAATATAAATCTTACCATCATCACCTTGATAAACACCCCAAGCACATGACATAAGCGTAGAAACCTCAGGATTTGTAGTAAGAACATCGTTGGCATAAGATCCCTTGCATAACTCAACAACTTTCACAGATCTTTTCATGTAAACGCCCTTCTTTTCTAATGTTGCATTAAGATCTCGAATCATTGGAGAGCTCCACCCATGCGCCTCAATAGATTGTTTTAGTTTATCACAAGTTTCGTCTATCGTAGCATATCGACTTTCATGGATCGTAATCATCATTTTCGGCATTACAATCCAAGAAAATAAAGCTAATGTAATAATACCAAAAATAAATCCAAAAATAAATAACTTAAGACCATCTCTTCTTTTAGAATTTTCTTTACTTGTAGACATTTCTTCTCCTTTTTTTCTAATTTAATATTAGAATATTGACATCCTTAAATATGAACTCCAAAAACCTCTATTTTAAAAAAACTTTGAGATCAAAGAAACTATTTCTTGTTTTGGAACAACACCGACAAAAGTATGAACAATGACTCCACCCTTAAACAAAGAAACTGTCGGAATGCTCATAATGCTGTAGTTAGATGCAATTTTAGGAGCATCATCAACATTAATCTTTCCAACCTTAATCTTTCCATCAAATTCTTCAGCAATTTCTTTAATAATTGGACCAAGCATTCTACAGGGACCACACCAGGGCGCCCAGAAATCAACCAAACACGAAATTTCTGAATTCAAAACCTCTTGCTCAAAATTATTATCACTAAGCTCTATTTCCATGAAATTCTCCTTTCAATTTTAAATATCAAGTCTTTTATAATATCGTATTATCCAGATATTACGTTTAATAAAATAAAAAAATTATTTTTTCAATATACTAAGAATCTTAACGACTCTTTTATCAACAACATTATAACAAGTCTCAACCCCTTCTTTCCTGCCTGAAAGGATTCCCCTTCTTTTTAATATTCCCAAATGTTGCGACACGGTTGATTGCGGTAATTTTAATATCTTTACAATCTTAGAAACATTACATTGATTCTTCATCAATCCTTCGACCATTTTTAATCGAACAGGATGTCCCAAGGCTTTTAACATATCGCTTTCTTTATTATAATCCATTTATCATCCTCTCTTATGAAAGTCATCTCTTATTGCATCGCAATATTACGATATTACGATGTATTTGTCAAGAAAATATTTATCCAGTCTTCTTTCTGAAAATTATCCTAAAGAAGCTGCCTTTTTTTCAAGTTCTAACATTTTGGTTGAAATAAACTTATGAAAAGCTCTTCTCTCGATACATCCTACAGATTTATTCTTATCCTTCGTAATCATCAAATACTCCAGATTAAGATTCGAAAATAAACTATTGATCTCTTTTGCTGAAGTTTCTATATCAGCCGTAATCCCAACTGACTCCATAATATCAACAGCTAAAAGAAATTCACTCATATCTGCATGCATAAAGACTTGACGAATTCCATCAATAGTAATAACACCTTTTAAGCTTAGATCTTTATCGACTACCGGATAATAAAGATGCGCATCATTGCTGAAGATATCAAGTATTTGATTTAAAGACGTATTTAAACAAATAGGCGAAATATCCTGATCGATAAAATCTTCTATCCTAATTCCTGTAATTAAATCTTCCTCTGTAACATTTAATCCTATCTCTTCTGCTTTTGTGACAGCATATTTCACTGAAGAAGGGCCAACAACTTGAACAATAAGAGTCGTTAAAGTAATAACGAAAACAATGGTTTGCCCCATAGGGCTTGGAAAGGCATGAGAAGCGATAACCGAAAGTCCAATTGCGACTCCAGCCTGACTAAAAAGGCAAAACGGAAGGTACTTCTGAACATTCTCAGGCGCCTTAGAAATTCTCGCACCTAAATTAGATCCCAACATTTTTCCGATTGTCCGGCCAGCTAAATAAACTCCAGACAATATCAAAATCATTGGTGTCAAATGAACAAGCTCAAGCTTTGCTCCGACAAAGACAAAGAAAAGAATATATATTGGTGATGCAAAACCTTCTGCAAGTCGAAAAACTTCTTTGCTAATCTGAGGAATTTTATTAACAACAACAACGCCTAAAGTCATCGCAGCCAAAAGGATGCTCACATGAATAAGCAAAGAAAATCCTAGAACAAACAAAACAGTCCCAACGAAAAATGCTAAAATACGATCTTTTTCTTTATAGTGTTTTAAAAGCCCTGAAAGAATTAATCCAGAAATCAAGCCAACTAAAACAGCTCCTCCTATTTCATAAATCGGCTGCAAAACTGAAAGCAAAACACTATCAGATGGGCTACCTATCAAATTCGAGGCTATACTTGAAGAAAATGCAAACAAAAGTAAGGATAAAGCATCATCAAGAGCTACAATGCCAAATATTGTTGTTGTTAAAGGTCCTCTAGTCTTATATTCCCACAAAACATCCGTTGTCGCCGCAGGAGCTGTTGCCGATGCGATTGATCCTAAAACAAGACCCAAAGCAAGGCTAAATCTAAAATCATGAAGAATAAAATATCCAACTATTGTTACAAACACTGAAACAAGAAAAAAAGCAGAAAGACCTTCAAAGAATAAGATATAAATAAATTGCTTCCCATAACGCATCAACACATTCTTCTTGAGTTCTCCTCCGATCATAAAACCAATAAGACCTAATGCGAAGTAATTAAAAGGCTCAAAAGATTCAATCATCTCATGTGTAATAATATTAAAAATTGAGCTACCAAGCAATACTCCAATGGCAATATATCCAACAACCTGAGGAATACGAAGCTTTTGAAATATTCGCCCTCCTACAGTTCCTCCGAATAAAGCAAGTCCAAGAATAAATAAAATATTAATATGAAAAAAAGATATTTTCTCCAGAATTATTTCTAGAAAATGTTCCATGTTAAAACTCCAGTCTAAATTAAAACGATGCAAACATTTTAAGACTTTTATGTTAATTTACAAGATAATTTTAAAGAATCGCCTTTTTGGAAAGAAAGTCGTCTTCTTGCAGACCTGATAATTAAGCGGGCATTATGGATAGTCACTTTTATTTTTTCATCATAAATAACATAATTCTTCTTTAGCGCAACAGGCGTAAAACTCGGCATAATAACATTACATCCAGCATCCAAAGCTTTTCTTTGAGCCTTGTTGCCTCCCAGAGTTGTCAAAGCAGTCGTCACCGGCATATGTGCATTTCTCGTCACAATCCTTGTTAGTGCAATTATTTTTAAAACAAGAGAGATATCTGAAAACTTATGACTTGCCAATGGCGTTTGACTCTGCGGCATAAAAGGGCCAATGCCAATCATATCAGGTTGAAAATCTTGATAAAACAAGATATCTTGAACAAGATGCTCTAGCCTCTGACCCGGAAGACCAACAATATTTCCAGAGCCAACCTGAAATCCAATCTTTCTTAAATATTCTAAAATCTTCAGACGCTTCCTAAGAGATTGACCCGGATGAAAACTCTTATAAAGATTCTCATCTGCCGTTTCATGCTTTAAAAGATATCGGCTTGCCCCCGCATCATAAAAAGCTTTATAATCATCAAAAGGTCTTTCACCTAAAGAAAGAGTAACCGCCAAATCAGGACATTGTTTCTTTATTTTTCTTATAACGCTTGAAAACTTATTCCTTGTATAGAAAAGATCATCACCAGATTGCAAAACAACCGTTTTAAAACCTTTTGATCGAACATTAGCTGCAGCTCTTACAATTTCAACATCCTTTAATCGCATCCTTTGGGCTTCTTTGTTTTCTCGACGCAAGCCACAATACAAGCAATTACGAACACAATAAGATGAAAATTCAATCAACCCTCTTAAAAAAACTTTATCCCCACAAAACTGTTTACGAGTTTGATTTGCTTGATTAAAAAGAACTTTTGAATCTTTATCTTTTAAGAATTCAAAGATTTCATTTCTTGTCATAGCCTTAGAGATAAAGATCTCTTTCTCCTTGTTCAACTCTCTGATAAAGACTATAAAACTTATCAAATATCTCGGGCATAAACTCTTTGACCTCTTTAATTTCTTTTTTTAAAACAGGCTCTGCAACTTTTCTTGTTTCCTCGCTTGAAAAATCATCAAGCCATTCTTTAAATGTTAAAATTGCATTAATTTTACAAAACTTTCCCTCTTGTCCGCTACGCAAAAGATCCATAATACATTTTCCTGTGCGTCCGCATCGATATCCAGCCGTACAAAAAGAAGTGATGTATCCCATCTTTGCAAATTCACGGATAACCTCATCGAGATTTCTTGTATCTCCTAAAATAAATTGCTGTTTCTTCTCTTCCTGGTCAGAATAAAACTCCGAATATCCGCCAATACCAATTTTTGTCGATGCATCTGTTTGCGTCACACCCAAAGAAATAGCTTCTTTCCTAATTTTAGCGCTTTCTCGAGCCGTAATAATCATCCCTGTAAAAGGAATCGACAACCGCACAACAAGAATCAATTTCATAAAATCTTTATCAGAAACAAGGTAAGAAGAATCTTTATTTATTGTAGCCCCTAAGGCTGGCTCTAATCGAGGAAATGAAACGGTATGAGGACCAATTCCAAATCTTTTTTCAAGTTCTCGCGCATGATACACCAAACCTAAAACCTCAAATTTCCAATCATACAAACCAAAAAGAGCTCCAATGCCAACATCGTCAATGCCCGCCTCAAAAGCACGATGCATACAATAAAGCCTCCAGTCATAATCGCCTTTAATCGTTTTTGGTGGATGAACCTTTGTGTAAGTCGGCTGATGATAGGTTTCCTGAAAAACTTGATATGTTCCGATACCAACTTCTTTTATACTTCTTAAATCATCAATACAAAACGCTGGCGCATTAACATTAACTCGTCTAATGCTTCCAATCCCTTTTCTCGTCTGCACATTAACCTCATAGATAGCCTTAAGACTATCTATAATATAATCAACATCATTCTTAGGATGCTCTCCATAAACAGCAATCAATCGCTTGTGCCCAATCTTTCCGGCTAAAACCTCAACCTCTTTCTTTATTTCATCCATAGAAAGAACTCTGCGTTGAGCCTCAACATTATCTGTCTTAAATCCACAATATTGACAATTATTAACACAATAATTTCCCATGTAAAGCGGAGCAAATGTAACAATTCGATTATTGTAAACTTTCTTTTTAATTCGCATTGCCGCTTTTTTCATTCGATCAATTAAATCCGGATTTTCAACGTACAAAAGCGCTGCTGTCTCTTCAGGCGTTAAATTCTGAATTGATTCTGCTTTAACTAAAATTTTCTCAATATACTCTAGATCTGGATTCTTTGCCTTTTCAAGAGTCTTTAAGATTTCTTTTTCAGATATAAAATTCTTACCATCAACAAGATACTTATTAATTTCATCTCTCTTAATTCTTTGATCTATCCAATTATTATTATTATTTTCTATATTGCTCATTTCAACGCCTTTTTTTTAACCTGTTGATAAATATTAAAACTCTCAGAAAAAGGCTCAAGAACTCTTTCCAAAACACCCTGTAAAAAAGAAATGCATACTCCATAATTTGTTACCGGAACTCCTATTTTCTTAGCATAATACATGCGCCTTAAGGTTTCTTTTCGAGTGATCATGCAAGATCCACATAAAACCGCTAATTTATATTCAGATAAATCCTCTGGATAATCTCGTCCCGAACAAACATCAATCTTAAGATCTGCTTTTGTATACTCTTTAAGCCATCGAGGAATTTTAACGCGTCCAATATCATCTTCTACCGCATGATGACTACACGCTTCTGCAATTAAAACTCGATCGCCATCTTTAAGTGAATCAATTGCACAAACACCTTCAACCATCTGATTAAGATCACCTTTAAGACGTGCAAAAACAATAGAAAATGTTGTACATTTAACATCGCTAGGCGTCCCTACAACCATTCGATCAACAACCTGAGAATCACAAACAACAATATCTGGAGGTGTCTTCAGCCTATCTAAAACAGACAAATACTCGCTCTCCTTAACGATAAGCGCAGAAGAATCATGATCAAGAGCATCTCGAATAGTTTGGACTTGAGGCAAAATAATTCTTCCCTTAGGAGCTTCTAAATCAATCGGAACAATCAACACCGATAATCCTCCCTTAGGCATCAAATCCCCAATCAACGCCGAAGGTTTAATAAAATCTTCAGGACAACATTCAATCAATTGCTCTTTAAGCAACAAAACATATTCATTTCTTTTTTCAAGATTTACACTTGAGCACAAAACAACTTTTTCAGTCTTTTTTCTTAAATCTTTAACAAAATCATCCGAAGGCTGCTGAATATCAATCTTGTTTACAACAATAATCAATGGCATGTTTTGTTGCTTTGCCTGATCACAAACATAATCTTCAAATTCTGTCCAAACTTCAGACTCAACAATCAAAACAACAACATCGCTTCGATCAAAAATCCTTTTTGTCTTCTTAATACGCAATTCTGAAAGATCAGATGAATCGTCTAGCCCTGCTGTATCCAAAAATACAACAGGCCCAATCGGAAGAAGCTCCATCGCTTTTTCAACAACATCTGTTGTTGTTCCAGCAATCTCTGACGTGATCGCAACATTCTGCCCCACCACAACGTTAAGAAAACTTGACTTTCCTACATTTGTTCGACCAAAAAGACCAATCTGAAGCCTTAATGATTTCGGTGCCGTCTTCATCAGTTAATCCTGCTCTAGTTTTCCTAAGCCCGATTTTACAAAAACACCATCAATAGCTCCAAGCTGTCCTGTCAATGCTCCAACTTCATCCGTATTGGCATCTACAATCAATGTCATAACACTTAAGCCTCTCTCCTTATACGGAATTCCCATGCGACCAACAAACATTGCAGCATGTTCATGCAAAACATGATTTACATCTTCAGCACTCTTGTCTCTATTTTCAATGATAATTCCAACAAATCCTAACCGTTTCTTCATCACATCCTCCTTTTTAAAAATAAACCCAACTTTATCATGAAGATAAGTCGGGTTTTTTATATTGCCCCCTTAGCGTTAGGATAACCTCCCTATTCTTTAGGAATTAAATTAATTTTCTATTATTTTTACTGTATATATTGTTCTACGATCTTTAAAAAATACTCTGGGTCAATCGGCTTTTCTAATATTGCCTTAACAGGCAAAAGTGTTTCACCGGTTTCATAATCAAAAGCAAAATTAGAAGCTTTTTTAATACCGGAAACAATAATAACAGGAATATTTTTTGTTGATTCATCAGATTTTAATTTCTGGGAAATATCGAATCCTTTCGAATCATGCTCCATCATAATATCAAGAGAAATAAGGTCTGGTTTCTCGCTTTGAGCTTTTACAAATCCCTCTTCGCCACCATTAGCAGACACAACTACAAAATCTTTAGCTTCCAAAAGAACTGTCACCGCTTGTATGAAATCAGGGTCGTCATCAACAAGCAAAACTTTCTTAGACATTACATCCTCCTTTTTTAGAATTCGTATTGTGATATTCTACAAGCAAATCTATCTTTTGTCTACTTTCGATATTCCGCACGCGGAATATATTTTGTATGCAAAAGATGATGAGCCTTCTCGCCTAAAGGCTTACCAAGAAAATCTTTATACAACTTTTGAATATATGGATTATCATGTGAACATCGAACACTTTTCGCAGCATCCTCATCATAAAGCCCTTTAGCTCGAGCGGTTCTAACCTCATCATTAATCATATAAGGTTGTCCACCACCTCCAACACATCCTCCAGGACAAGCCATAACCTCAACGAAATGATAAGGCAAAGGCTCATTATTCTTTATCGCATCGCGTATTCTATCTAAAACAGAAACAACATTTGCAAGACCATGCGCAACAGCAATTTTAACCTCTGTTCCTTTTATATCAATCGATGTCTCTTTGACTCCTTCAAGCCCTCGAACATCTTTAAAATCAAATTCTTTCAAATTTTCTTTTGTAATAACAGCATATGCTGTACGCAATGCGGCTTCCATGACCCCGCCTGTTGCGCCAAAAATTGTTCCTGCACCAGAATACTCGCCTAATAAAAGATCCGGCTCTTCATCTGGAAGATTATTAAAATCAAGTCCAGCTTGTCGAATCATACGAATAAGCTCACGCGTCGTAATAACCACATCAACATCCTGATATCCAGAAGCAAACATCTCTTCCGATCTAGAAATTTCATACTTCTTAGAGGTACATGGCATAATTGAAATAACTTTTATTTTCTTAGGATCAATCTTTTTTTGCTCAGCATAATACGTCTTAGTTAAAACACCTAAAATCTCATGCGGAGACTTAGTTGATGAAAAATGCTCAATCATGTCTGTATAAAACTTTTCCATAAAATCAACCCAAGATGGACAACATGTTGTAATCATCGGCAAAACGCCTTTTTTATGAACAAAGCGTTCGACAAATTCATTCCCCTCCTCCATGATTGTCACATCAGCTGCAAAATTAGTATCGAAAACTGTATCAAATCCTAAACGTCTCAAAAGAGCATAAAGTTTTTTTGTTAGATTTACGCCTGGCTCATATCCAAAGCCTTCACCAACAGCAACGCGAACAGCTGGAGCAATCTGAACAACACAATGTATCTCAGGATCTTGAAGCGCCTCCCAAACTTTGGCTGTATCATCTTTTTCAAAAATAGCTCCTGTTGGACAATGCGCAGAACACTGACCGCATCGAACACAAGGAGATTCACCCAAAACAATATCTCCCGCTGGTGAAATGCGCGTATTCACACCTCTTTCTAAGAAAGATAATGCCCAAACAGCTTGTGTCGATTGACAAACTTCAACACATCGGCCACATTTAATACATTTTGAAGGATCTAAAACAATTGTATTCGTTGTATTATCTTTTGGGATTTCTCTAACAATCTTTTTAAATTGTTCTTCGCGAATTCCAAAATCAGAAACAAGAGTTTGAAGTTCACAATTATTATTTCTTCCACACTTCAAGCAATCATTAGGATGATCTGACAAAATAAGCTCTATGACAGTTTTGCGTGTCTCAACAATCTCTGGATCATGCGTAATAATATCCATGCCTTCTTCGAAAGGCGTACAGCACGATCTCAGCATCTTGCTTGTCCCCTTAACACGAACAATGCATATACCGCAAGCTGCAGAAGGACTAACATCTGAATGATGGCAAAGAGTTGGAATCTTAACCTGAACTTTTTTCGCTGCATCAAGAATGGTCGTCCCTTTCTCGACCTCAACTGATATTCCGTTTATTATTCCTTTAATCATCTAAAAAACTCCTTTTTATATATCTTATCTTCTAATTGCTGAAAATCGACACACTTCAAAACAGCGTCCACATTGAATACATTTTTCCTGATCAATAACATACGGTTGATCTTTGCTTCCTGTAATCGCGTCTACAGGACAATTTCTAGCGCAAAGTCCACATCGCTTACATTTTTCTTCAATAACTGCATAACTAAATAAATCTGAACATTTTCCAGAAGGACATCGCTTGTCTAAAATATGAGCAAGATATTCTGCTTCAAAAAATTTCATTGTTGACAAAACAGGATTTGCGGCTGTCTGACCTAACCCGCAAAGAGACGCTTTTTGCATACATGCTGAAATAACTCGTAATTTTCTTAAATCATCCAGCTCTCCTTTTCCTTCTGAAATCTTTGTCAAAAGACCTAAAAGCTGTGTCCCTCCAATTCGACAAGGCGCACATTTTCCACATGATTCTTCAACGCAAAATCCTAAATAAAATTTTGCAATATCAACCATACAATCCGTTTCATCCATAACAATCATTCCACCAGACCCCATGATTGATCCCAATTTTTGAAGACTTTCATATTCAACTGGTGTATCAAAGAATTCCTCCGGAATAACACCTCCCGAAGGTCCACCTGTTTGAATCGCTTTAATCTTTTTCCCATCTAAAACACCACCCCCAATATCAAAAACAATCTCACGCAACGTTGTTCCCATGGGAACTTCAACTAATCCTGAATTTTGAACTTTTCCAGTTACAGCAAAAACTTTCGTTCCTTTAGATGTTTCTGTTCCAATCGAAGAAAACCATTTTCCTCCTTTTAAAAGAATAATCGGAATGTTCGCCAATGTCTCAACATTATTAATAACCGTAGGCTTACCCCATAACCCTTTAATTGAAGGATACGGCGGTCTCGGCCTCGGGCATCCTCTTTTTCCTTCGATAGAAGCAATCAAAGCTGTTTCTTCTCCGCAAACAAAAGCGCCAGCACCAAGTCGAATTTCTAAATCAAAATCAAATCCTGAGCCAAAAATATTCTCACCTAAAAGTCCATACTTTCTAGCTTGATTAATCGCCAAATTAATACGTTTAATCGCCAAAGGATATTCTGCACGAATATACAAAAACCCTTTTGTTGCACCAATCGCATAACCTGAAATCATCATTCCCTCTAAAACAGAATGAGGGTCTCCTTCTAAAACGCTACGATCCATATACGCTCCTGGATCTCCCTCGTCTGCGTTACAAATAACATATTTTTGATCAGACTCAACACCTTTAGCAAAATTCCATTTCATCCATGTTGGAAATCCTCCACCGCCTCGTCCTCGCAACCCACTGATCTTCATCTCATCAATAACGAAATCCTGAGATTTCTTTGATAAAATCTTTTTAAACGCTTGATATCCATCTTGACAAATATAATCATCAATATTTTCTGGGTCAATAACTCCACAATTTCTCAACACAACTCTTAATTGTTTATTATCAATCTTGAAAACAAGCTCTTGTATAACTTTGTTCTTTTTTAATGTTTTTTCAATAATCAAATCAAGATCTTCTTCTTTGACATTTGCATAAACAACATTTTCAGGAAGAATTTTAAAAACGATACCTTTATTATAAAGACCTATATCTGCGGCCCTGACCACCTGGATAGAATCAGCAAGATTCTGATCTCTAAGCTTTGAAATCAAAATGTCATAAAAATGCTTTGTTTTTTTATTTTCTTTTGTATCTTTAATTAAAACGATTTTCTTGTATCTAGACATTTTAGTTCACCTTTATATTAAAAATATGATCATTCAATAAATATTTTCCTGATGCATGTTTATCAATAATCTTAATCGCTGTTTCTTCATCCACTCCCCCATAGACAACCGTTGGCATTCCTTGAACGCAAACTTCAACCAATGGTTCAGCATGGCACATTCCAGAACATCCACATTGTTCAATTGCAATTTCTGCCTTGCGCTTTTCTTTTTCTTCAACGAGTGTCTTAAAAACTTTATCAGCGCCAGCGGCAATACCGCATGTGCTCATTCCAACTTTAATCCAATCGCCTTTTCTTTTTTGCCCTTGACTTTTAATTTGATCTAAATTTACTTTTTCATTTTTCATTTTGAAGAAATCTCCTTCTCAACCGTCTCTTTAGAATATTCCGATAAAATATCCATAATTTCATTTCGTTTAACTTTTCCATATGTTTTATTATCAATCGTCATAACCGGGGCAAGACCACAACACCCTAAACAGCGAACAGATTGAAGATGAAAAAGGCCATCTTTTGTTGTTTGCCCTTCTTCAACATGAAGAATGTTCTTAATCTCAGTAACAATGTCTGCTGCCCCCTTTAAATAACAAGCTGTTCCCATACAAACTGAAATTAAATGCTTTCCAGGAGGATCAATCTTAAAGTAATTGTAAAACGTAATTACCTCATAAATTCTGGCTAAAGGAATATCTAGAATTCGAGAAAGTTCAAAAGATACATCTCTAGGCACATAGCCATAATGATTCTGGATTTCATGCAAAACCATAACAAGATTACCTTTCTTTCCTTTCCATTTCTCTGCTAAAGCATCCAGCTCCCCAACAACCTTACGATGTTCTTCTCCAGTTTTTCGAATATAAGCACGAGCCATCTTTAATAATATTTCAGGCTTAACAGGCTTTTCTAAAACAGCCTTTACCGGAAGCGCTTTTTCATTTGGCTTCAAATCAAAAGGAAAATTAAGTTCTTTTCGAGCTCCCGTAATCAAGACAACAGGGATATCTTTAATCGCAGCATCATTAGCCATAGCTTTAGCCGTTTCTGCTCCTTCTGTTTTATACGTCATCATCATATCAAGAAAAATTAAATCCGGAGATTCATCTTTTACTTTCTGAAAACCTTCTTGACCATTCGATGCAACAACAACATCGTATCCACTAGCTTCCAGCAAAAGCGATGTCGCCTCCGTGTAATCATGATCATCATCAATAATAAGTATTTTATTTCTCATTTCAATTCCCTTTTTCTATACTTTTTTAATCCTAAACTTAAATGAATTACCACTCGCCTTTGGTTCAACCCAAATTCGCCCTCCATGCTTTTCTATGATCTCTTTTGTAATAAAAAGTCCGATCCCTGTTCCTTTTACGGTTTCCATCCCCCTGTAAATAATACGAGAAAACTTTTTAAATAATTTATCGACATCGATAGATTCAATCGGTTGACCATCATTATAAACTTCCACTTCAATTTCATCGCCTTTTTCTTCTAAAGAAATTCGTATTTGTCCTTTAACTTTCGCATATTTAATAGCATTACTCAAAAGATTATTAGAAACAATCTGCAAGAGTCCCGCATCACCTAAAATTTTAACACCTGAATCAAGATTATTAATAATCTCAATATCTTTCTCCTTGGCTTGTTGCAAAAAAGATTCAATTGTAATATCAAAAACATGCTCTTTAACTAAAAGTTCATTCTTAGTCAGCTGAAGCTCTGCTTTTTCAATACGACTTAAGTTTAAAAAGTTTTTTACTGTTACTGTTAAATAATCTAAATTTCGAGACACAGAAGCAAGTGTCTTTTCTTGCTTTTCATTAATTTCACCTAAAATCTTATTCTTCAAAAGATATGTATTTAAAACAATCGAAGACAGAATGCCTTTAAGTTCGTGCGAAACAAACCCGATAAGATCAAGATAACGCGTATTTAAGATCTCAACCTTTTCTTTCGACTTCTTTAAGCTTTCCTCTCTTCTAGCAAGCTTTCCAGACATATCGTTAAAAGAGGAAATAAGTTCATTAAGCTCCTGAATAGATGTTTTTTCAGTAATTTTACTATCTAAATTTCCTCTAGAAATCTTTCGGGTTGTAACCAATACTTCATTTAACGGTCTCGTAATCGATCCTGTCAGAATATAGAAAAAGACTCCTGCTAACAAAGCTGTTAAGAAAATAATCATAAAAAAAGCAAGGAATGTATTTCGTCCCATAATTAAAAATGGTTTTTCTAAAATACCTACATATAAAATCCCAATGATATTTCCTTTTATGTTCTTAATCGGCTCGTAGGCCGTAATATACCAATCAGTCACAACAAAAGCTTTATCAAACCATTTCTCGCCTTCTTTAACAACCCGTCTATAAACTTCATCTGATACGCGTGTTCCAATCGCTCTTTGACCTTCAGCGTCTAGAACATTAGTTGCAATACGAACATCATTTTGGAAAATTGTTACTGTTCCAACAGGCTTATCTTCATAAAACTTATTTTCAAAAACAAAATCAGAAATGCTATCAATAAGCTCAAAATTTTGATTAATAATCCGTCCACCATACAAGACTTTTACAACTTTTTCTGAAGAATTTAAAATCGGACGAGCATGCTCAATGACCATCAAATCACGAACAACCATTTTCTCAGTCGGACTAGCCTTTAACGTTGACTTAATAATAATCGATGCATCTTCTCTCTCTGGAACAATTTCTCTAAATTCATCACTTGAAATAATCCGATATCCACCAACAGGCTTCTTTGAATTAAGAGCCTTTAAAACAATCTCATTATTTAGTTGAAGAGCATCCGCTTGATTTACTAATTTCAAATAATCTAAGCCCGCTTTGCCTTCAACCTCTTTAAGATTCTGACTCGGATCCATAAGATCAATGGCTAAGCTAGCAAGCTGCAACTGTTGAGCGCATACCGTATTGACAATTCTTAAATCATTTCTAATACGATCTTGTGCTTGCTCAAAAATGTATTTCTTAATAAAAAAGAATCCAAAAATAGACATACACACAACTAAAAATAAAATGACGTATGATAAAGAAATTAAGATTTGAGTTCTAAGATTTATATTTTTCATTTTTCGTTCTCTGGACTCCAGCAAAATAGTTAACCACCTCTAGCTCAAGGCGAACATTAACGTTGTTAACAAAGAAACTTTCTGGAACTTTTAAATTAATTGGAGCAAAATTTAAAGCACCTTTCATCCCTAAAGAAACCATTTTATCAACAACCTGTTGAGCTGCAAAATAAGGAACAGCAATAACACCGACCTTAATTTTATTCTTCTTAACAAAATTATCAAGCTTATCTATAGAAAAAATTGAAACACCCACTTCTTGCCCATACTTCAAAGGATCAATATCAAACGCAGCAGCAATATGAATCTTTTCTTTCGAAAACCCATCATATTGCATCAAAGCTCTTCCAATATGACCGGCACCAACAATAATAACATTTTGAATCTTATCTTTTCCCAAAAGTGTATTGATTTGGTCAATAAGATCATCAACAATATATCCACCTCTTTTATTCCCAGAAATATTAAGCAAAGAAAAATCTTTTCGAACTTGAGCAGAATTAGACCCTACAACATTAGCCAAATGACCTGAGAAAACCTTTTCAGAGCCTAATTCTTTCAATCGATAAATTGCATCTCTGTAACGATAAAGCCTAGAAACAGATTGTTTTGTGGTTGCCATATTATTATTCTCTAATTCACTAATTAAGAGCACAATATACCATACTGACTATATTTGTCAACACAATAAAGTGAAAATAATCACAACAGATTTAACAAAAAAGGCTAGCTTCTTTTAAGAAGATAGCCCCTAAAACACCGTAATCTATATAATTATCTTAAAGCGGCTTTACAGCCTTCGCCTTAAACCCCTTATCGTCTTTTTCTAAATCAAATTCAACGTCTTGTTCTTCTTTTAATGTTTTGTACCCTGACTCCTGCTGAATCTCACTAAAATGAACAAATGCATCTTCACCAGACTCAGAAGTAATAAACCCGTAACCCTTCTGGGCATTGAACCATTTTACTTTACCTTTTGTCATTGTGCCTTCCTTCTTGAGACGTTTCGAGAAGACAAGATTCTCAAGAATCTCTTTCTTCTCTCGTGCTTAACCTATTTTTTACAATACATGACAAATATTTACTTGTCAACAACATTAGCGAGAAATCAGAATAATTTTATAAAAATACCCATGGCGGAGGCATCGGAACTTTCTTTAAGATATTAAAAATACCGCCAAGAATACTAAACGGAACTTTTAGCAATGCGCACCCAGATTGCGAAAAACATAAGATACAAAGAAAAACTATAAAGAAACTTATTTTTGTTTTATTTGTCATCAACAAATCCGAGGCAGTTGCGATGATGAAAGCATATGAATAATGCGCTTAGTCCCAATTTGACTATTAGCGACAACCATTGCTTTATCACTTTTTGAGACATGGCCAATAATACTTGCATCTTTAGAAAGATTATTCGATTTTAAAAGATCTAAAACTTTTATTGCTTCACATTCTGGAACAAAACAAACAAATCGTCCTTCATTAGCAACATATAAAGGATCAATTCCTAAAACTTCACACGCCGCGCGGACATCTTCTCTTACAGGAATTTCATTTTCAGTAATTTCCATCTTGAATTTAGAAGTTTTTGCAATCTCAACAAGGGCTGTGCCCAACCCCCCTCGTGTTAAATCACGCATACAATGTATTGTAACCTTTGAATCTAAGAGCTGCAATACTAAAGAAGACAAAGACGCACAATCACTTTCAATAACATTTTCAAAAGTTAAGCCTTCACGCGTTGCCATAATCGCCATTCCATGGCGAGCAATATCTCCACTTAGAATAATGCAATCGCCATCTTCAATCGAAGCTGGCGAAATATTCTGATCATGCTCAACAATTCCAACACCCGATGTATTAATAAAAATTCCATCAGCTTTTCCTTTGTCCACAACCTTAGTATCTCCTGAAACAATTTGAACATTGGATTCTTCAGCAGCTTTTTGCATAGAATTCACAACTCGCCAAAGAACATCCATAGAAAGCCCCTCTTCTAAAATAAATCCAACTGTTAAGAAGAGCGGTCGCGCTCCACACATTGCAAGATCATTAACTGTTCCTTGAATCGATAAAGATCCAATGTCGCCTCCGGGAAAAAATATTGGATCAACAACATAGGAATCTGTTGTCATTGCAATTTTGTTCCCTGGAAGTTCACTCACAGCTCCATCATGAGACTGATCAAGATGTTCATTCTTGAAAACCTTCCGAAACATTTTATCAATCAGCTGATTCATCAAAGTGCCCCCACTCCCATGAGCAAGCATAACATAAGGATAATCCGATACCGGAATTGGACAACTTGGTAAATTATATTCTTTTTTCTTCATTATTCTCTCTTATAGCGATAGTAAGCGCTACAAGCCCCTTCGGATGAAACCATAGGAGCCCCTAACGGATGATCAGGTCGACACTGTTTTCCAAAAGCATCACATTCATTAGGCTTTTTAATTCCTTGCAAAACTAACGCACTAATACACTCTTTTGGTTCATTTGCTGTAATATTGCTGACATCAAATATTTTCTCTGCATCAAACTTTGAATAATCCTTCTTTAAAATAAGTCCACTTCGAGGAATGCTACCAATTCCCCTCCACTTCCTAGAAGAAACTTCAAAAACGTGATCAATAATTTCTTTTGCCACAATATTTCCTTCTCTGCGCACGGAACGAACATATTGATTTTCAACTTCATATCGATTTTCTTCAAGCTGTTTAACGCACATATAGATACCTTGTAAAATATCAAATGGTTCGAATCCGGTTACCACAATCGGTGTCTTATATTTCGCGGCTAAAGGCTCATATTCTTCATAACCCATAATCGTACAAACATGCCCTGCTGCCAAAAAACCTTGTACTTGATTTTTATCTGAAGATAAAATCATTTCAATCGCAGGTGGAACTAAAACATGCGAAACTAAAAGAAAAAAATTATTAATATTTTGCTTTTTAGCTTGATATGCAGCCATAGCGTTTCCTGGCGCAGTCGCTTCAAATCCAACAGCAAAAAAAACAACTTTTTTATCAGAATTCTTTCTAGCAACTTCAAGTGCATCCATTGGAGAATAAACAATGCGAACATCTCCCCCTTCAGCCTTTACAGAAAGTAAATCTTTTTGGCTACCAGGAACTCTTAGCATATCTCCGAAAGAACAAAAAATAACATCGTCTCGAGAAGCAATTGCAATCGCACGATCAACAGACTCTAAGGGTGTAACACAAACAGGACATCCAGGACCATGGACGAGAGTAATCTCTTTTGGAAGAAGTTCATCAAGGCCAAATCGAATAATTGAATGTGTCTGCCCACCACAAATCTCCATGATTGTCCATGATTTCTTTGTTATCTGCTTAATCGCCTGAGCAACCCCTTGAACACTTTCTTTGTTTCGATATTCATCAACAAATTTCATTTATTCGCCTTCATATAACTCATCAATTTCACTTAAATACTCTAAAGTTTTCACAGCTTCCTCTTCATCCACTTGGCTTATAGCAAATCCGGCATGAACAATAACATAATTTCCAACCTTTGCATCAGGTACATAAGCCAAGTTAACTTCTTTTTGAATACCTGAGAAATCAACTTTTCCTTTTCTCTCTAATGCATCATTTCCTTCAATATTTATAATTTTTCCAGGAACAGCTAAACACATTTTCTTTTCCTTTTTTTTATTAAAACATACCATTATCTTTTCAATCAAAAAATGCTGAAGAAATTTAGTATATCACACTTTCCTTGACGCACCAAAGACTTGCCCAAGAGAAATTCCGCCATCGTTTGTTGGAATTCTCTGATGCCAATAAGGTGAAAATTCTTCCTCTTTGAGTCGCTTAACACAATGCTCTAAAAGATATTTATTTTGAAAACATCCTCCAGTTAAAACAATTTTCTTTAATCCGCTTCGCATTGATATCGCAATGACAATATCAACTAACGTATTATGAAATTTTCTCGCAATTATTCCCTTATCAATTCCAGATTTAAGATCTTTTAAAATATCTCGAATAAAAGATTCTTCAACAATCAAACTTTCATTCTTTTTTATATCAAAAGAATACACACAATTTGATTCCTTGTCGGAAATAGAAAACTCAACATTCATCGCAGCTTGACCTTCAAAATCAGAATAATAACAAAACCCTAAAAGCGAACTAACTGCATCAAAAATTCGCCCCACACTTGACGTTAAAGGACTGTTTATTTTCTTTATCAACATCGACCTTAAGTTTATTAATTCTTCAGACTTAAACATTTTAAGCAGCTCTATATTTTCATCTTTAAAAATCTTCTCTCCTAGCACATGAAACAATAATCCCACCGCTGATCTCCTAGGCTCTCTTATCGCAGCTTCACCTCCAGGTAAAGGAAACTGTGAGAAATATGCAAAACGTTTAAATCCATTCTTATCAATTTTGAGAAACTCACCACCCCAAATTGTTTGATCATCACCATATCCTGTTCCATCAAAACAAACACCTAGCACTTCGTCCTTAATTTCATTTTCAGCCATACAAGAACACACATGAGCATAATGATGCTGGATTTCTTCTTTTAGAAATCCAGATTCTTGAGCAAATTGTGTTGATAAATAATTAGGATGTTTATCACAAGCTATCAAAGCTGGAATAACATTGTACATTTTTGTTAAATCTTTAATTGTTTTCTCAAAGGTTTTCAGTGTTTTTGGAGTTTCTAAATCTCCAATATGTTGACTAACAAAAATATTTTCTTTACTTGAAAAAGCTATCGTATTTTTTATCTGCGATCCAACTGCCAAAACAAAATTCTTAACATCTTTAACAAAAACTGGAAGCGGAGCAAAACCTCTCGCACGTCTTAAAACCATTTCTCGATCTGCCATAATACGAACAATAGAGTCATCAGAATGATGAGCAATTTCTCTATTGTGAACTAAGAATCCATCTGCAATATGATTAAGCACATTTATCACATCAACATTATCAGTGCAAATTGTTTCTTCTGCCAAGTTTGCACTTGTTGCTACAATTGGTCGCTTTAAAATCTCAAGCAATAAAATATGAAGCGGCGTAAAACTAATCATAACACCAAGATAAGGATTTCCTGGTGCAACATTCTCAACAATTCTTATGTTTTCCTTTTTCTTTAAAAAAACAATCGGCGCTTCGCTAGACAATAGGCTTCGTTTCTCAAGATCAGATATTTCGCAATCCTTTTCAACTTCTTCAAGAGAATTGTACATAATTGCAAAAGGTTTAAGTCCTCTCTTTTTTCGATCGCGAAGCTTTTTCACAGCTTCCTCGTTTTGAGCATCAACAACTAAATGAAATCCGCCTAATCCTTTTATTGAAAGAACATCTCCAGCCTTAATCATTTCAGCGGCTTTTAGCAGAGCATCATAATATGATGCAATTACTTCTCCGTTTTTATTTACAATTTCAATATGAGGACCACACTTTGAACATGCATTTGGTTGTGCATGAAACCTTCTATTTTCTGGATCATCATATTCTTTTTGACATTCTAAGCACATTTCGAAATTTTTCATCGTCGTGTTTACACGATCATAAGGCAAGCTTTCAATAATACTGTATCGTGGGCCACAAAGCGTGCAATTTGCAAAAGGATATCGATAACGTCTATTATTAGAATCTAAAATTTCTTTGCGACACTCTGGACAAGTAGAAATATCTGGTAAGATTAAAGCTTCTTTTTTTCCAGAAGCACTTTCTTTGATTTGGAAATCCGTAAAACCAATAGGATCTAAAAAGGAATGCTCTAAGCTTTGAATAAATGATATGGAAGGCTTTTCTTTTTCAATAGAAGAAAGAAATTGGTCTAAGGTATTTTTATTTGATTCTACTTCAATGATGACGCCATAGGAAGAGTTTTGAACAAAGCCGACCACATTTAAACTACCAGCAAGACGATAAATAAACGGGCGAAAACCAACACCCTGGACAGCTCCACGAATAATAATTCGAAGTCTTAATTTTTCCATAGCACGCAACGTTTCTAAGCAATCAAATAAATTTCTTCTCTAAAAAACATTTCTTAATAAACTCGATAGCATCTAAAAGATTATTTTGAGCTTTATCTGAAAGCTTTTCTCCAAAATCATTAAACTCATATCCACGGATACCCAAAACATATGCCTTCGTATCGGCCTTGAATAAATCATGCGCTAAAGCTAGCACAGCTTCAGGTTCGATACTATGTGTTGAAAAACTTATATCGGATTTAGGTTGAATCTCTTTAAAGAAAAATGGCTCTTGACCTTTGAGTGCTGCATCCGCAAAGATAACAACATCGTGCTCTGAAACACTTGAGGCATCTTCAACAGTCAGCTGATAATCAGAATCAACAGTTACGTCAGGGAGATTGAATTTTTCGATCGCATCAGCTAAGGCAGGACCCAATCCATCATCAAGTCGTCCAGGATTGCCATAACCAATCAACAGCATTTTACTCAAAGCAAAAAACTATTCCTTTACCTTTTTATCAACAAGCTCGCCTTTATGATCAAACAAGCTAACCATCAATGGCATCTTACCCATAGCATGCGTTGCACAAGAAAGGCATGGGTCATACGCTCTAATAGCAACTTCAATATGATTTAAAAGGCCTTCTGTGATTTCTGGTTTTCCACTCAAATGATCTTCAGCAACCCTTTGAACAGCCATATTCATTGGCGTATTATTATTTGTTGTTGAAACAATCAAATTCGCCATAGTCACTTGATCATTCTCATCAACTTTATAATGATGGAACAATGTGCCACGAGGCGCTTCAAGAAGGCCGACAGCCTCACCGCGTCGCTTACCTGTTTTAACAAGGTCTGTCCCTTGAAGATCAGGATCGTTTAAAAGTTCTTTTATTTTTTCAATAGAATGCAATGTTTCAATCATTCGCGTCCAATGATAAGCCAACGTCATATGATTTGGCTTTCCACCTGTAATCGCCATAAACTCTTGACGCTCTTTCTCAGCTAAAGGCGTATCAATAAAATCACAAATATTAACACGAGACAAAGGTCCAACGCGATACCAGCCATCTTCCGCACCAATAGATTTGATAAAAGGAAATTTCATATAAGACCAATCTTTAACTTCCTCAGCAATGTAGTCAACGTAATTTTTATAATCAACTTGATCAAAGATTTTATTTCCATCCTTATCAACAGCTCTTAAATTTCCATGATAAAGATCCATCGCTCCATCTTTTCGAACAAGTCCAAGATGATTGGATTCAAAAGTACCAAACGTTTTGGCTAAATCAACATTTTTAAGCGTATAATCTTTAGCAATCTCAACAGCCCCAATTGCCCATTCAACCATTTGATCGATATCTTTTAAAAGAAAATCTCTCTCTTCAATTGAAAGATTTTTATTAACACCACCAGGAATCGCACCTGTACCATGAATTTTCTTTCCAGCAGTCGCTTTAATAATTTCCTGGCCATATTTTCTCATCATAACACCTTGAACAGCTAGCTCTGGAAACTTCTGTGCAACACCAATAACATTTCTGATTGCAGGATCAGCATCAAATCCAAATAAAAGATCTGGAGAACAAAGATGAAAGAAATGAAGCGCGTGAGACTGAAACATTTGTCCATAATGCATCAAGCGACGTATTTTCTCAGCTGTTGGAGTTAATTCATCAACGCCAGCGATAATATCCATTGCTTTTGCAGCTGCTAAATGATGGCTTACAGGACAAATTCCACATAACCTTTGAACTAACACAGGGACTTCCCAGTAAGGACGGCCAATAATAAAACGCTCAAAGCCTCTAAACTCAACAATGTGAAGCCTTGCTTGTTTAACATTATTTTGGTCATCTAGCAAAAGAGAAACTTTACCATGACCTTCGACGCGTGTTACCGGCTCGATAGTTATTCTTTTTAAATTATTGTCACTCACGTTCAAGCTCCTGTCTTATTAATCATATTTAATTAACTCGTATGGTAAATCAAGCGGCTTATTATTTAAAAGAGCCACTAATGCTTCCCAGATTGTATCTGCTGATGGTGGACATCCTGGAAGATGATAATCCATCTTAACAACTTCATGACATGGATACACTCGATCTAAACAAAGAGGAATTTCTTTATCTGATGGAATTTTTCCAGATGGGTTATAAACCGTTGGCCCATTTAAATAAGCTTCATCCAAGCATTCTTTTAAAGGAATGCTGTTTCGCATCGCAGGAAGACCACCGTTAATCGCACAATCTCCAAGAGAAATCAAAATATCGCAATTCTCTCTGAAATATTTTAGATTATGAACATTTTCCTCGTTAGCACATCCACCTTCAATTAAACCTACAAGACATCGACCTGTAAATTTTTTAAGATCATCAATAGGTGACTTGTCGAAATCGACAAGTTCAATAAGTTTTAAGATGCGCTCATCAATATCTAAAATAGACATATGACATCCGAAACATCCTGCTAAAGAAGCTGTTGCAATTTTTGGTTTTGCCATTTTTAAATTCCTCTTATTTTTAAAACTTAATTATTCTTTTCGATATCGGAACCAATTGGTTTTTGATCATACAATCTTTTCCCTATAGGTGTTGCGAATCCAACTCTTTTCTTAATAATAGCGCCAACCGGACACACATCAGCAGCTTTATCGCTTAATTTCATATCTGTATCACCTAGTTTTGCATTTGCATTAACAGCAACTTTTTTCTCTGCACCGCGCCCAACAAACTCAAAAACAGTTTTTCCATCTACATCGCGCGACGCGTTAACACATCGTCCACATAAAATACATCGATTACGATCAATAAAGATATCAGGATGAGATCCATCAAGATCTCGATCTGGAAATAAATATGGAAATTTTGGTGCGCAAATACCTAAACGATAAGCTTCAGCCTGAAGATCGCAATTTCCACTCTTTTCACAAAACATACAAAAATGATTTCCTTCAACAAATAACATGTCAATAATATCTCGCCTAACACCTTCCATCTCTTCAGTCTTGTTCTCAATTTCCATTCCGTTAACAGCAGGCTCCGTACAAGATGTTTGACATCGTCCGTTAACTTTAACAGTACAAACACGACAACTTCCGTGCGGTGTTAAATCTTTAAGATAACAAAG
>Ga0307991_1000074_pt1 | contig 78674 bp, 62 predicted proteins | sample EllFjometagen131_FD_203146 | JGI IMG/M metagenome (GOLD analysis project Ga0307991, IMG submission 203146) | Marine microbial communities from Ellis Fjord, Antarctic Ocean - #131 | ecosystem: Environmental > Aquatic > Marine > Unclassified | place: Southern Ocean | collected 2014-10-08
ACTCATCTAAATAAGGTGGTAAAACCAACCCCTGATCCTGACTGTATTCTCTAAATTTTAACATGTGCTAAAAATAACTAATACCATATTTATTGTAAATATTATTGAGGTTGTGGGACAGCCCCATTTGAAGATTTTCTCATCTAATAAGAGGAGTACCCCAATTTATTGGGGGGAGGTGTGTTTACAAAAAATTTGACAATAAATATGAAAATTATACAAACCAAATAAGTCAAAATTATAAATCGCGGAGGTTCCTTATGAACAAAAGGATTTTGATTCTTTTACTGATAATTACGATAGCTGTATTTACATTCTGTACTAAGAAAAACACATCACCAGAAGACCAACTATTTCCACCCACCAACCTGACAATAAATCTCGTTGAAAACAACAAAATACAAATAACCTGGGTTGATAATTCCACGAATGAAATAAAAGTTATAATAGATTGGAAAAGGGGTGTTGAAGATTGGTTCAATAATTACAACGAGGTTTCCGAAAATATAACCTCATTTAATGATATAATACCAACTAATTCTGATACAGTATATTCCTACAGATTGAAAGCGTTTGATGGTGAAGAAAATTCCACTTACTCGGACACAATTGCATGGTTTTCAAATAATTCTGCTCCAAAATATTTGCAGATAGTACAAATTGCTCAAGATACATTACAGCTTACTTGGCAGGATAATAGCATTGGCGAGCAGTATTTCCGCATCGATAGGAAGATTGATGAAAAGGGCTGGCAGATGAATTATGCTCATGTCCCGGCAGATACAACACACTTTCTCGATTACACGACAGCCCTATATGATACATGTAATTATAAAGTATTTGCAGTAAATGGAATAAGCCATTCCGATTCAACAGAAAATGCTTTTATTCCCTTCCTTCCTACTCCCACTAATTTAGAACTACATCCAATTAGCGCGACTGAAGTAAAACTCACATGGAAGGACAACTGCCACAATGAAGATGGCTACAGATTATTCTTTAAACGAGGTGAAACAGCATTATGGGATTCTTTGAACCTTGCAGAAAATACTAATGAATATTCTGATGAAAATGTGGTTCCGGGAATAATAAATTATTACAAAATGGGTGCGTATTATGAAAACGACACTTCGGGTTTTACTGAAGATGAAATAAATACGTTACCTGCACCAACTGTCCTTACATGTGAAATAATTGATATTACGTCAGTTAAACTTCAATGGAATGATAACTCCGAATTCGAGCAAGGATTCAAGATAGATAAAAAAATTGGAGATGAAGATTGGCAAAATGAGTACACAATATTAGGTGATAATACAACTGCTTGGACGGATGAAGCTGTGAATATCATTAATAATGGATATTATTATAGAATTTATTCCTATTTTGAAAATAATATATCATCAAAGAATGAAATAAAAGTATATAATACTTACTTAAAAACATTTGGGGGTTCTGATGGGGAAACGGGGTCTTCCGTGTCAGAAACGAATGATAATGGCTATATAATTACGGGATATACACGTTCATTTGGAGAGGGCTATGATGATGTATGGTTAATTAAAACAAACGCATTTGGCAACGAAGAATGGAATAAAACTTTTGGAGGTTTATATTTGGACAAAGGTTTTTCTTTATTACAAACGAATGATAATGGCTATATAATTGCAGGATATACAGGCTCATACAGTCTTGGATTTGATGATTTATGGTTGATAAAAACTGATGTGTTAGGTAATGAAGAATGGAGTAGAACCTTTGGAGGTTATAATTATGATAGAGGTTCTTCTGTTTCACAAACAAATGATAATGGATTTATTATAACAGGATATACGAAAACGTCTTTTGTTACAGATAATTGTGATTTATGGTTGATAAAAACTGATGAATTCGGTAATGAAGAGTGGAATAAAACATTTGGAGGTTCGGATGATGATGAAGGATATTCTGTAATACAAACTATCGACAATGGATTTATTGTGACAGGATATACAGAATCATATAGTGAAGGAAAGGCTGACATTTGGTTGATAAAAACTGATGCATTCGGTAATGAAGAGTGGAATAAAACATTTGGAGATTCTGATGATGATGAGGGATATTCTATAATTCAAACAATCGATAATGGATTTATTATTACAGGATATACAGAATCACCCGGAGATTGTGATATTTTCTTAATAAAAACTGACGCATTCGGTAATGAAGAATGGTTTAAAACATTTGGTGGTTATAGTTACGACAGAGGATATTCTGTAATACAAGCAGTCGACAATGGATTTGTTATCACAGGATATACACAATCTTATGGCGCAGGAGGATCGGATTTATTGCTGATAAAGACTGATAACGAAGGGAATGTGGAGTAGACTAATTTAATCATAGATTTATTATGAATTATAAAGTAGAAATTATTGATAAAACGTTTGTTGATATTCCAAAATATCCAGAGGACTCATATATAATAACACCTAGAGATAAAACAGCTGTTGTTATTTTTTTTGATAATCATCTCTTAGAGATTGAAAGAAAAGAATTTGGATATGTTGAAAAAGAAGAAATTTATAATTTGATAGATAGTAAGAAAGAAATAAATTTAAATTACTGTTATATCAATAATTTTTCATTAAATGATTTCAGAAAAACTACAGGAAAGGAGATGGTTGATTATGTTGAATTAATACAATTTAGCGCAATAGGTTCATTTTTTGACTGTACAAGTGAAGTAAATTTCTCTTTTGCAAAATTTTCTTTAGGTGATTTAAAGAAATTTAATTTTACCAGATCTATGTTTGGGAATGGAAATATCATATTTTATAATGCTATCTTTGAAAATGGTAATGTGGTCTTTAACGAATGCCATTTTGGAAATGGGGATATTAGTTTTGCTGATGTTAAATTTGGTAAAGGACATGTAAATTTTAAGGATGTACAATTTGGTAATGGGATTGTTGAGTTTTATAATACTATGTTTTATGATGGAGATGCAGATTTTAGATTTGCAACGTTTGGTGAAGGAGATATAAATTTTTGTGGCGCTAAATTCGGTGTTGGAAATCTAATTTTCGAAAGAGTTAAATTTGGCAATGGAAATGTATACTTTAACAGTTCCGTATTTAATAAAGGTCATATAAATTTTTATGGTTCTGAATTTTGTAATGGTATAATAAATTTTCCTAATGTCAGTATTTTGGATGGTGATATAACTTTCTCGGGCACTAAATTTAGAAATACAGAAATTGACTTTTCTTATTTTGAATCAGCCAAATTAATAGAATTCGAGAATGTTTTATTCAATAAGAGCAATATCTCTTTTTATAATGCAAATATCACAACCCTTATTTTTAAGGACTGTCAATTTTTCCTTTATGTTGATTTGCGAGTAGCTGAATGTAAATATATTGAATTAACAAATGCAATTGTTAGAGATATTATTGATTTCAACCCAGATGGTTTCGTAAATGTTAATATAAAAAAACTAAACATTATTGGTCTTCAGAATTTGGGTAGATTAAATCTTGGTTGGCTAAAAAATAATGTTAAAGAGATTATTAGTAACCAATATAAAATGAAAAAAGCTTTAAAGGACAGTAAATATATATATATTCAAGAAGAAACAACTCATGGAGAAAAAGCTGAACAATTCAGAACTCTAAAAGAGAATTTCCACAAAATTGGTCAATATGATGATGAGGATAAGGCGTATGTTGAATTTAGAAAACATGAAATGAGAGCTGTCTTAGAAGAAAGAACAAAAGGAAAATTTCTCAATAAATTTTGGGCTTATCCGCTATATTGGATTTCATGGTTTGTAAAAGATTGGTTAGGTTCATTCGGCACTAATCCCTGGCGTGTTTTAGCTAACATGGGTATTATTTATATCCTTTTTTCATTCATATATTTCTATCTACCGAAAATTTGTAATACTGGAATATCACCATCTAATAATAATGTTGATGTGCTATCAAATCTATATAAATCATTTTATCATAGTGCGATAACTTTCCTTACAATAGGTTATGGCGATTATTATCCTTCAGGTATTATTCGTTTACTGTCTGGTATTGAAGGTTTTATTGGTTTATTCTTAATGGCATATTTCGTAGTTGCCTTCTCAAGAAAAGTGCTGAGATAATACAAGAAAATTTCGTAGAAACTGGATTTCTTCTTTGAGGGAATGAAAGACAATTTTTGGGGGTCACCGACTCTTTGCAGACTGGAGTTCAGGCTTGACTGGACTTCAGAATGCGGAATCCTCAATTTCGTCTCAAGTCCTCTCTTGCTGTGCCCTTGTGTGTCTTTTCATCCCGATTCATCGGGGAACTTGAGTCTCATAATGAAAGTAATTTACCTGAGCAGTCAGGGACCACTCACTGACTGTTGAGAGTGCGTCATGGAATGGTCCATGACACCTCGAATGTTTGTAAAAAAAGGAAGGCGAGAATGCGCATTCTCACCCTCGGTATTACTTCGATAATATTATAATTTCTGAGATTCTTATTTCTCAACTTTTCTTATTGTATCCAGAATTGTCCCGTCCACCCATTCAACAACTGCAACTGCTTCATCGGATAGTTTTGGCTTAGCTGGAATACCGCAAATGTCGTCAACTTCTGCTTTGATATCTTTAATATCTTTGATAGGAAGCCCCGAATTTTTTGTGGCTTCAATAAGGTCTTTTCTTCTCGGATTGATCGCGATTCCTCTCTCTGTCACAATAACATCAACAAGCTCTCCGGGTGCAACAAGAGTGGTCACTTCGTCTTTTATCACGGGAATTCTATCCCTGAAAGTTGGCACAGCGATCATCGTACATTTTGCCATCATGCAGTTCTGGTAGCCACCAATGCCATGCAACATGCGTCCGTCGCTGTGCGTAACGCAGTTTGCATTGAAATTCACATCTACCTCAGTGCTTCCGAGCACGATCACATCCATCATTTGCACAAGATTACTTTTTGCATGGAAATCATAACTGTCGAAAACATCAATTGGAATATGTTTTGGATTATCTCTAAGCGAAGAGATAGCTTCCAAGCCAAAAGTCTGCCCATCAAATATATAATCGGTGCGACCGTTATTCATCATATCCACAAGATATTTTGTGCTTCCCCCGATCATGCTTCGTGCTTTGATGCCTTTCTCGATCATCATCTTATTCACAAAATCGGTAAATGCGAGTGAAATTCCACCTGCGCCTGCCTGGAAATTCATTCCGTCTTTAAGGATACCTGCCGCTTCAATAAACTTTGCAGCATATTCTGCAATAAGCAACCTGTCAGGACTTTTCGTTACTTTTGTTGTACCCGACACGATTTTCTCAGGATCGCCAATTTCATCCACAACCACAACGAAATCCACATCATTACCCATAATTTCCCATGGATAGCAGGGAAAATCGATCAATGTATCAGTAACAACAATAGACCTATCTGCATTTTTGGAATCAACTTTTAAAAAAGATACAGGACCGAAAGGATGCTTTCCCAAAACGCCGTTAGCATTTCCCATCAAATCTGCAGCAGATGCAGCCAGTACTGCAATGTCAATATGAAGTTCGCCATCTGCCACAGCTCTGTATCGTCCGCCGTGACTTCTAAGATAGCCAAGTCCCTTCATTTTTCCATGACTGCAAAAGTCTCCAAGAGGTCCATTCAAACTCCCCTCGATATGATGCACTACACCGGATTCAAGATGTTTGATGATCGGTGCATGGCAGGGGAATGCTGCACTTGGCGCCCATATTAGATCCTTTACACCGAGTTCTGCAGCAATATCAAAAATCCAGTTTGCAACATAATCTCCATTTCTGTAATGATGATGGGTTGAGATTGTCATTCCATCTTTGAGTCCGGATTTTATCAACGCTTCTTTCAAGGAATCGACAATTTTATTACAATCTTTTGGATAATCTATAATGGTCGGCACGCGCGGTGCTGCACCTCTATGTGTAGGTCTGTATTTGTTGACTCCCATGAAAGGTATGACTTTTTTCCCATTGACAATAGTAGGTACAAGACGACCTGCTGCATTTTTTACAAATTTATCTGCTTTTTTCATTTTATCATACCTCCAAGTTTTGCCATCTTCAGAACATGCTGGGCTTGTTTGACTACAGGAGGATCGATCATTTTGCTTCCAAGAGATACTACTCCCTTGCCTTCCTTTTTGGCGGCTTTATAAGCATCGACTATCTGCTCTGCTCTGGCTAATTCTTCTTCTGTTGGCAAGAACGCTTCATGCACAACCTTGATCTGACGAGGATGAATACACCCTTTTCCATCAAAGCCCATTACTTTTGCCTGTTTCACATTTTCATACAAACCCTCCATGTCATCAACATCTGAAAACACTGTATCAATTGCTTGTGCACCAGCAGCTTTTGCGGCGTTTACTACCATGCTTTTGGCAAAAAAACATTCCTTCTCAGATTTTGAGCGTGTGACTCCGATATCAGCAGTATAGTCTTCGAGGCCAAGTGTCAGCGCAACAACATTATCGCAGGCAGATGCAATTTCATAAGCGTTCATGACGCCCTTTGCTGACTCGATTATCGGCATAAGATAGACAGGTGATTTGCTCTTTTTAAGCTTCTTAATATATGTATCAATATCTATCACTTGTTGTCTGGATTCACATTTCGGGATGAGCACAACATGAACGTTCTCGTTAATGATCTCTTTGATATCTTCGAAGCCCAGAGGAAGCTGGTTGATCCGAACCATCCTTTCCGCGCCTTTAAAATCTATTGTTCTAAGTGCATTTCGCACAAGTATTCGAGCAGAATCCTTTTCGTCGGGATGAACTGAATCTTCAAGGTCGAGGATTATTGCATCGGCACCATGCAGACCGGCATTCAGCATCAGCTTTGGTGATCCTCCCGGCAGATATAGCCGGGAACGTCTTAATCCGTCTTTCGCGGTTTTATACTTACAATGCGCTTTCATCTCCGGCAGATATGCTTTTGTTATTGTACTATCAACTTTCTTCAACGCTGCTTCGATGCGCGCTATGATCACAAAATCCAACGCTCCCTTATCTTCAATCTTCACTTTGGCGTTTTTAATATTGAAAAATGTCAGTTCATCTTGTGCCAGAGAAATAATATGATCTCCGAAAAATGTTTTCACTTTGCTGATGAGTTCCATCTGTATTCCACCGCTGTTTGTAAGCTCTATCGTTACCCTGCAATCGGAGTGAATCTTTGGTCCGTAGTGTCCGGTAGATGCGATCTTTGCCATACTATCTCCTATTAATTAAAATTTATTGGTTTCCTTTATTTCTAAATGGGTTGATATACTTATAATCTGAATATCCAATAACCAACACGGAATATCCAATATCCATTTATCACAGCGTGGCACAGCAAAGACAAAAGTTTTTTTATAGCTATTGCTCATTTTTCTTTTTCGCTTTATCCGCCAGCCGGCGGAAAAGTATTGAGATCAACTCATCTGTCTCCTGCAATAAAGGGAACAATTTTGTTGAAGGTTGGATTAATTTTGTCTTTACTATTATCTTCAACCACACTTCGATTACCTTGCGGATGGTTGTAAACCTCCGCAATGGTAATTCGTTCATAATTTGGAGCAGGTGATATTCCGCTTGTGTTGGTTACCAAGCAGGGGCTTGGTAACCAGAATCTTACAGCATAATCAATAAGACGTTCCTGTAAATCGAACTTCTTTTGATTATTTTCTCTATTCTTTTCTTTTTCACTCATTTATTTTCTTACTTCATACCTGGATATTCCGTGTTGGATATTGGATATTATTTCCAAATTACCAACTTGATTCTTCAAAGAGCCAATTATTTACGTTTATGAATTGATTATGAAGCATCCTATGGAATTATAAGGTCAACTTTTATGATCTTCCTATCCATACATACGTAGAAACATTTTTCTACGTAATCATAATCAGAAATATAATCGATCTTATCATCGAATTCCACGGTAGCGACCACATCGCCTTTCCCCCCAAGGATGAGCTTCAATAAATTTTTATGTGATAAGATGTAATAATTTTGCTCAAGCCGCCCGTCACGGATGTAATCAATAACTATTACTTGTGGAGACTGCTTATTATATTTCTCATGAGTTGCGGGTTTGGCTTTTTGCCACTCGATTTTGCCTCGTGCTTTATCTAGCATATAGTGATTTCCGCGTCCATCAATAATGAGAAGTTTCTCATCACGAAGTGATTCAATATCCTTGATCTCACCTTCAAATTTAGATTTCCATTTCAACTGGAATGTATTTTTCTTTATGCAGGTAACTTCGCTGCCTGTTATAATATACAGATTTTCAGCATCAAAGAAAGGAGGCATGGTAATTTCAACAGGGCTGACCCATTGCCAGTCCTTGACTTCAAAGCTGGGATACGGTAGATTATGAAAGAGTGCCTTATAATCAATTAATGTTTTTTTCTTTTCGTTGATCACTTCCCTGCCGCTGCTCAGAATTCCCTGACCCCACTTGCGCCCGAAGACGACGTATGCGGTTGCAATGATGATGACAGCAAGCATGACGCGCCCGGTAGTTTTTGCATTAATATGGAATTTTCTTCGTGGTCTGTAGTGGGAATGCATTTCGGCAGCCCTTATGTGCATTATTGGTGCTGCATTTTCTGAGAAAAGATTCTCAAATGTTTGAAGAAATTCCCTTTTGCTTTCTATCGAAGTTTGGAGTTCTTTTGCATAAAGGAAAGGAAGAATACAAATATCTGTGTCATGCTTAAGTCCGAGAGTGAGTACTTTTATCTGGAGCTCACCCTCCTTAATACCGAGCATGGGGACGTGAAATGATTCTTCGAAATGTTTATGAATATCCAGCCCGATCGGTGCGAGCGTTTCATTATAAGCATAGATTATCAAGCGACCGGTTTGTACAAAATATGCGACTCCGTTTTTGATAACACAGATAACTGCCGACATCTCAAATTTACACTTTTCACGGTTGAAAAAAGCAGTGAGATGCCAGTTCATTTCCCGGATCGTGTTTTGTAGTCTGGTCTTTACATCATAGGATTTTTCATAAAAATTTTCTTTGAATACGTTTAGAAGAACACCGACTGCTTTTTCTGCTTTTTCACTCTTCTCATAGGAATTGAGTATGAGCGCCACTTTTTCCTGTGATTTTTCATAGAAATCTATGTATATATAATTGCCATCTTTGATAGAATATTTTGTCTGGATCGTGATGTGTTTCTTGGTCATTTTTTCAGTAATCTCAGCGTTGCTTTGAATAAAATCCTATTACTCATGAGCATATTAGTGTATGAAGCATTTGCCATTGGACAATAGCATTTTTCCCTGCGGATCGCCTTACGCTCCTTTTTTAGAAGCGTACTTTTTTTCCAGAGTTTTTTGAAATTATAGTTGTATTTTTTTATGTTTCCCACAACAATTGACTTGATACAGCAGGGCCACACATCACCATTGGGAACGATCTGAGCAGAGAGAATTCCTGCATAACAGGGAAGCACACGACGTTTCTCTTTGAGTATCTTCTTTACCATTTCGTAGTATTCGATGCGGAAGGTTTGGGTGATCTTGTTCATGCCCTTGAAAGGTGTATTTCTGATCTTATGAAGAAGAAAATCTATTGCCTGTGAGTAGTCCATCACACGGGGAGTAATATCTTCATTCATAGTGTCGAGTTCGACCCGGTTTTCTGCAATCTCTGTAATGTAGGAGTCCGGATGTAAGTCCATAAGCCCCCCTGCAATTTCACGGAATCGTTCAACATTGAACTTTGATATCACAGTATGAATTCCCACATTTACATTGCACAAATCGATCTTTTTTATCCCTTTAAAAGTTTTCAGGGCTTTATCATATGCGTCGGGAACACCTCTTATCGCAGAATCACGTTCTCCAATATCATCTATTGAGACATTGATCACGATATTGCATTTGGGGCAGCTTTCTGCGATCGCCTTAACGCGCTTCGGAATCTCCCTGAAGAGTAGCCCGTTTGTGGGGATGTTGATGATGCTCGGTTTGGATCGCTTATAAATGACACCGATGATCTCTTCAAGATCGTGTCTCAGAAATGGCTCACCGCCGCTGATGGTAACCCAATAAGCACTTTTGCCGATTGAGCGGAAAATTTTATCGTACTCATCAACCGAAAGTTCTTCACTTTTGATCTTGTAGATATTGCAGGTTTTGCAGCGGGAATTGCAGCGGTAGGTCACGCTCACCGTGTAGTTTACCGGCAGCATAATTTTCTCATATAACTGCCTGGATATTCTTAAAAAGATAAGTTTGAGTAGAAGTTTTATGCTTTTCATAGATTTTTATACGTTAATCATCATCTATTAATTTCTTTTCAAGATATTTAAGGGCAGTGCCAACGGTCGTAAACTTTTCAACATCTTCATTAGGAATTTCAATATCAAATTCTTCTTCGAATTGCATTATTAACTTAATAGCACCAAGAGAGTCTACACCGAGATCTTCAATAAAGCGTGCGTCTAATGTTATTTCATCTTTAGTTGTCCCTAATTGTGTTGCGATAATACCTTTGACTTTTTTAAAGATTGTTATTCTCGACAACTCTCCCATTTGCCTTAATATGATGCGTCTATTTTTTGTTTTTTCTTCTATTTTATTTTCAAGATATTCAAGAGCATCGCCAACGGTTGTAAGCTTTTCTGCATCTTCATCAGGAATTTCAATGTCAAATTCTTCTTCGAATTGCATGATTAACTCGACATCTTGCATGATTAACTCGACATCATCAAGAGAATCTGAGCCAAGGTCTTCGAAAAAGCGAGTTTCAGCTGTGATTTCATCATCTTTTATTCTATAAAAAGAACTGATAATACTTTTCATTTTTTTTTCAATTATGTTTTTTTCGATAACTCTCTCATTTTCCTTAAGATGTGTATATATATTTAGTGTTTTATCTTCTAATTCCTTTTCAAGTTTTTTAATATTTTGATCTACTTCTCTTTTCCCAGATTTATTATATTTTTTTGTTTCCATTAATTCCCGATTTTTCCAAATTTCAATTCTTTTCTTTTTCCCATCAGAAAAGTATTCTATAAATTCACCATTTTTATGACCAAAATCGTAGAGTCCTTCATATTGGAGAATACCACTTGAGAAAAATATTTTCATAGGACCATGTAGTACTCCTTTATTATACTTTTTTGTTTCTAATAGTTTCCGATTTTTCCAAATTTCAATTCTTTTCTTTTTCCCATCAGAAAAGTATTCTATAAATTTACCTTTTTTATGTCCAAAATCATATGCTCCTTCGCATTTTATATTTCCATTGGAAAAGTATGTTTTTATTGGACCATTTAATATGCCTTTTAACATGCCTTTTGGATAGTTTTTAATACTCTTAATATTTCCATTTTTAAAATATTCAGTTTTTCTCCCAGTTTGATTCTTATAATCAAAATCATCAATATACCTGTCGATCCAATCACTTTTTTCGATAATAATATCATTTTCTATATGTAAATCCTTTTCTGCGTTGTTCTTTTCAAAATATTGCAGATATTCCTTTTCGTTTTCAATATTGAATAAAAAACCATCATTAGAATTAGTTTTATCAACTACACCCTTATTACGGTCGCTAAGCTTAACGTATTTTTGGTTACATATTTTAGATAATTTATATAAATTCTTTTCTTTGTAATATTCTGACAGATCTTGCCAACAATAACAATTGCCCTTATTAGCTCCGATTTTGGAATAAGCTATTGCTATATTTAAATTTTCTTCACACCCATCACCATAATAATAATGATAATATAATTTGTTGTATGCTTCACAACAACCTAACTCAATTGCCCTGGTGAATATTTCGACCGCATCGTGAGAATCTTTATAAATTCTATTGTCGATTTTTATTTTCTTTCCCTCGTCCATTATTTCTAAACCCGCACAATATAATTCTGCCCATGGTTTATAAAAATCTTCTTCATATAAATATTTTTTTTTAATGTCATAATCAATAAAATGATATAATCCCAATTTCTCAGAAAATTTGTCATCTAACATTTCTTGTTCATATGGATCAAGTGAAGTATAATATTTACATTTTTTAAATTTTCCCCAACTTTTTTTTGCATTATCATAGTGCTTTAGATCGTACAAATATAAATATGCCATTTCTTGATAACATCTTTTATATCCTGCATTTACTCCCTTCTTTAAATATTCAATAGCTATGTTAAAATCTGAATTACAGCCTTCACCTATGCGATACATTTTGCCAAGTAAATAATATGCTTCTTTGACACCTAACTTTGCAGCTTGCTTCATTAATTTAATTGCTTCAGAGTAATCCTGCAAATAGTTATCATCACCATTGTAATGTTTCATTGCTTCAGCTAACAAATCATTACCCAGATTGCTGGTTTCCACAAAATCTTCAATATTATCATTTGTATCATTTTCAATATTCGCTGGGTATTTTTTCTGAACTTCTATCATGATTGGAATTAATTCTTTTAATGGTATGTCGAAAAATTCCCTATTCTTCGAAATTCTGTAACCCTTTGTTTCAAGTAATGTGTGCAAACACATCTCTGCTTGTGTACAGTCTGAAACAAATATTTCATATGCAACAATAAAAGGCGTGGGAACACCAGTTGTTCCCGACAGCTCGTTTGCTCTTTCTTGTGTATCTCTTTTCGTTTTTCCTACTTTGACTAATCCACTTAAAGATGGATTTATCAAAGCATATATGAATCCTGCATTATTACTCATGTTACCTCACAAACATGTATAATGTAGTTGATAAAATACTTTTAAAAATATCTTATATTTTATAATAATAATTAATATCACAATATTCTCGAATTTTATCAATTTTATCTTTATCATATTTCATTCTTAAATTTACTATAAAGAAAAAAATCATAATAGCAGTAAAAATAACTGAAATAATTGTTAGCAGCAATGTTTGAAAATTTTTATCAGATGGTAGTTTACATAAAGGTAATATGACACCAATAAAAAATAGAAATAATAATGAAATAATCGAAAAAGAAATTAAGTTAGATGACTCGGAATTTTGATTTACTTCTGAAATGAAATGATTTATTTTATTAATGTGTGATTTGATTTCCACACCAAGTTTTGCTTTTTCAAGAATAATATTATTGCGAATTTCTTCATTATGAGTATGTATATCTTTGTCAAAGTTATTCATACCTTTCAATCTCACAGATTCTTGTTCAAGTAATACAAATAAACCCACATTGTTTTTATGCGTCTTTTGATTATTAATTAATTTTGTAATTATAAAAGCTGAAAAAATACCAATTATCGCTGCAGTGGATTGAGCTGTTGCACTTAGAAACCAATTATAATCCATTGTTTTATTTGCAGGTTGAGGTTATGTAAAAGTTATCAGTTTTCATAAATAACCTGTTCCTCAGCTTTTATTCTTTCAATTAATAATGGGCTTATAGAATTTTCGGTCAGAAGGTCTATTTTTATTTTTATCAATTCAGAGAGCTCTCTTTCAATTTTGACGAGTTCAAGAAGACTTTTAATGTCAGCAAATTTCACAAGTATATCAATATCACTCGACGTATCAGCAGTACCTTGTGCATATGATCCAAAAATACCGATCCTTCGTGCTCCTGCGTTTACGAGGAATGCAATGAGTTGTTTTCGGACTTCTGTATTTAACGAATTTTTATTATTCATAATTTACGGTTTACTCAAATCCTTTGTGGATTCTGAAATTTCCCATTTGTAAGGGATTTTCTTTAAAATTTTATAGTCATACCAGCCGAGAAATCGTCCCCATATTTCAAGAAATATAGTGAAGACTATCTTCAAATCTTTGATAGGATTGAGGGACAATTCTTTCATGGTCAGCCCAATGATCAAACCAGAGTTTTGGGAGACAACAGTATAGTCCTGGTTTTCCTGCAGCCATAAATGTCCGGTGTAAATTCTCCTGCGCTGCTTGATGAAGTCAGATACATTTTCAGGTCCTTTATTATGTACAATCGCGTCGGGTATATATTTGAGCTTCAGTCCCTCATGCGTGATGATGGACTCGATGCTGGCTTCATCAACAGGGCTGTGCTCGGGAATTTCTTTTACTATGTTTCTGAAGGAGGCCATCTCACCGAGTTTTGGGGAAATCATTGCCATCTTGTGATGCAAATGCCACATCATGCATACTGCGAATCCGATAAAACTCTTCGGATTATTGATGGGTTCGGGACGTCCGCCGGTCATGCCGATGGTTTCGTCATAAAAAGGTGCTGCGAGTTTTTCGATAGTGTTTTTTGCAGGGATCGTATCTGCACTTTCTATGATAAGTATGTCCCCGGTTGCTGCTTTCAAAAAGAGATTGATCGCCGAGGATTTACCTTTGCGCTCATCCTGGATAATGAGTTTTATGCGCGGATTTTTCTTTTCATATCCACATACGATCTCATCTGTCCTGTCAGTCGAAGCACTGGAGACAACGATTATCTCTCTCAGTTCAACGGTTTTAAAAACCTGTTCTTCAACTGCCTTGAGAAGCTGTCCGATATTTTTTTCTTCATTATAGGCAAAAATGCCGAGACTTACGTTAATCATCTTTTTTTTCCCTGTGCATGATAGCATCTAAAATGCCGTTCACGAATTTCTTTGATTTTTGACCTGAGAAATCCTCTGCCAGCTCAACCGCTTCATTGATCGCTACTTTTTGAGGGATGTCTGTATATTCGATTTCCGTAACTGCGAGCCGGAGAATGCTTTTTTCAATTATATTAATCCTTTCAAATGACCATTTTTTTGAAAACTTTTTTATGAGTTCGTCAATATCCTGTAGATGCAGATAGGTTTCTTTTACCAGATTAATACAGAAATCTTTTTCTTTAAGAGTAAAAGTGATTTCATTCACAGAGATATCTTGATTGAATTTCTGCTCTAATAACTGCTCAAAAGCGGACTGGTCTTCAGGTATCTCTTCAAAGTAGAGTCCGTAAAGCATCTGCACTGCGATTTCTCTGGCTTCTCGTCGTTTCATGGCTCACCTTATTAAATATGGGAAAGTCCCTGTCAAGTAGATATGTTGTCAATAAAAATAAGGATGCACAAATATGTTCTTTTAAGAGCGAATAACAAGATGAGCTCATAAGTTTACGAAAGTGAATTTATTGTAACATTCCCTTTTTAACAAAAAATTGACAACCATTTCTCAATTTCATTAATTCGATCAAAGGAAAAAATATGAAGGCAACGATATGTAGTAGGAACAGTATTTACGGAGGACTTAACCCCCCCTCCGGCATTGTATAACTAACGTATATTATGCCTTTTACTTTCTTATTTACTATATATATACGGCACATAATTGCAACTGTAATAGATTTAACAACCTTGGAAAAAACAAATTTATATTTTCACACCTCCCTATTCTTTATCCCTGGAATAGTGAGGTAATTCGATTATGAAGATTGAATTGGTGAAGCGTGAGTAGAATTTGAAGCTGCGGGAAAATTATAAAAGAACTCTGATAAGAGAATGTGATAACCAAAAATAAGGAGAATAATGAAAAATATAATTGTAACACTGATTGCAATATTTTTAATAACAATATGCTATGCTGACACAATAATTGTTGACTGGAATGGCGGAGGTGACTATACAACTATACAAGCAGGTATAAATGCAGCGACTGCAGGTGATACAGTACAAGTTAAATACGGAACTTACACCGAAACCGTAACAATTAACAAGAATATTACACTTACAAAATATGCCACACAGTCTCCGACGATAACAAGTTCTGGAAATTCAACTATATACATTACAAATTACTATGGAGCTAACGTGTCCGGTTTCAATATTGAGAATACAGCTCAGAATGGGTATGGAATATATAAATTGAGCGGAACATCAATTATTGATGATTGTATAATCTCAGGAATGGATATAGGAATCAAGGTTGTCAATAATAACCTGGCACATATTGAATTATTTGATTGCCAAATATATAATAATGAAACTGGTATTTTAATTACATCGGATGTTGATGAAAGTGAGACGACATCTATAATTTCTAAATGTAACATATACCAGAACTCAATTGGTATAAAACACTACCCATATTCTGCATATGATCTGCAGGTCGAAGATTGTACTATTCATGATAACACTTCAAAAGGCATTTCAATAAATGGCGGAGATGAGATAACAATAACAAATTGTCTAATTTATGATAATATTAATGGTAACAGCGGTTTTGGTATTTATGATATTGCAGGATACTGTGACATCATAAATTGTACTATATATGGTAACTATAATGGTATTAGTTTTGCATATGGTCAGGACCAAGATATTATAAACTCCATTTTATGGGGTAATTCTTACGCCGATATAGTTGGTTCACCAACCGTAACCTATTCTTGTATTGAAGATGGATATACCGGAACAGGCAATATCGATGAAGATCCATTATTTTATGATGCACCCCATGGTGATTTCAGTTTACGATGGGATAGAGCCGTATTCTCCCCCTGTATTGACACAGGCGATCCCGATGAAGATTACGAAGATGCCGACGGAACCCCTGCCGATATGGGCGCTATCCCTGCTGTAACACATGACTACTTCCGTGATGATTATGACGGATACTCCTATGACAACATCGACTGGATTTCCTTTCCTGTACTGAACAGAACAACCACGAACTGGATGAATGCAATCGACGTGCTGAAACGACAGTATCTCATCGATGATGACTATCTAACAGAAGACAGTCTCGATTATGTGCTGTATGATAACGTACAAAAGATTTATTACTATGCCAATACATGGCAAAATGACTTAGGTAATTTCGACAGCATGCAGGGATATAAATTCGTGCTCCGGGATAGTTGTGATTACGTGCCTTCCCAGGGGATTTCCGGTACATGGCTGGATCCCGGTACAGCGGTTACCCTTTACCCGAACCAGGAAAACTGGGTTGGTTGTTTCCTTGAAGGACCAATACTCTTATTAGATGCCCTGGAGTCGATCGAAGATGAATGGGTTACGGTAGCGTCAGAACATTGGTATCTCTCCCGTGGTGGATTCTTTCCCTGGAACTGGACCGTTAATCCGGGAGAATTATACATTATTACGGTAGATACACTATGTCAGCTTGTGTGGAATGAGAGTTGCAGCAAAGGTGTCGATGCCTATGTAAAGGAAAAAACCGAATACTTTACCTATACAGAGACAGTCGATTACATGGCTATCGAAGTAGATACCGTTAGCTCGGAAAATCCTGTTACTGAAATTGCTGTATACTACGATGGAGAGTGCCTTGGAGCGACAAAGGTATATGACGACGAATACCCGGTACAAATCCTTGCCTATACTCCAGAAGAGACAAAAATCGGGAATAATGAACTCGAATTTATGATATATTGTGGTGGTTATAAAAATACAGATACTCAGGTATTTTCTTCCAAACCGCTGTTTTATAAGCAGAAGAGTTCTGCGACTGTTCAGTTGACTGCAAAGGAAATCCCGACGATCAATACGCTTACCTTGCTGCAGAATTATCCGAACCCTGTGAAAGCGAACATGACGACGATTAGTTTCATGCCCGAGCAGGATGCGAAACATACGGAACTGAACATCTACAACATACGAGGGCAATTGGTACAAACCATCGATTGCGATGGGATCATATCCTCCGGAACCAAGGATGTGTATTATTCAATTTCGTGGGATTGCAAAGACAGGCATGGTAAAGATGTGAAGAACTGCATCTATTTCTATAAACTCACTTCAGGCAACAAAAGCGCTCTTCATAAAATGTTACTCATGAAATAACAATAAAATAAATCCCTATACCCCCTCTCTGATCTGTCGGAGAGGGGGGACAGGGGGTGAGGTAAATATGAAATACTTTTTTTTAATTATCATACTTTTATTACTATTACCTTTTTCTTATATTTGGTCATCCACGATTATCATTGATATCAACGGCTCGGGAGACTATACAAGCATACAGGATGGCATTGATAATGCTTCAGATGGCGATATCATTCTTGTCTATCCCGGCACATATTTTGAGAATATAGATTATGGTGGGAAGAATATCACTGTTGCGAGTAAATACTACACCACCGGAGATGAAGCATACATTAAGAATACAATAATAGATGGGAATAATAATGGGAGTTGTGTGTTAGTTAATTCAGATGAAACCAATACCTACCTGATAGGAGTTACACTCCAGCACGGGAATGGATTTTATACTAATAATACTCACTTTGGTGGTGGTATAAACATCCATGGTGCTTCAATGACAATTGAAAAATGTGATATAAAGAATAATCAAGCAGGAATGGGAGGAGGAATTTATGTTGGTGTTTCACAGAACACTTTATTGAAAGGGATAAATGTATTTAATAATTTATCACCATCCAAAGGAGGGGGAGTATGCAAGGCAAATGATGCCGAGATTATTTTTTCACAACAGGATTTATGTAATATATATATGAATTATGCGCCAACAGGAAGTGATATCTATAATCATGCTGGCAATATGACTGTATATGTCGATACGTTTACAGTAAATGAACCTGATAAATTTTATGCGTATTCGGTAGAGGACAGTATTTTCATGAACATTCTTCATGAAAAGATAGAACCCATTAATGGTGATATTTATGTTTCTACTGACGGCAATAATGCAAACAGCGGTTTAAGCTGGAGTAATGCATTCCAAAATATCTACCATGCCCTGATCATGGTGGAATCCGACAGCACACATCCAAATACGATCCATGTGGATGAAGGAACCTATTCACCTTCACTGACCGGTGAGTTTTTTGCTCTTGGCGGTAAAGATTACATTTCACTACAAGGCGCAGGAGAACAACTCAGCATCATTGATGCAGAGCAGACAGATCAACTGATCTGCTTACATGATATTCATCATTTTTCCATGGAAAGGTTCACATTGCAAAATGGCTATGGATTTCAGTCGGGAGGTCTTGGGATTGATTGTTGTTCATATATTACTTGTTATAATATGTACATTATTAATAATAATCTATTCCATAATTTAACAATTAACTGGATTAGAAATAATAATAATATATATTTTTATAATGTTGATTTCATATCGGAAGCGGATCAGGTTAATGCAAAATTATTTCATCTCTCAGCATTTCAGATACCGGTTTTTATAAATTGCATGATGAATGGGAACAAGACGAATCCAGAACTTAATCATTTTGGAGCAATTACATCTGATTATTATAGTTATCCAATATTAATAAATTGTGAGATAACAGATAATTACGGTGATGTTGCCAGTGGTATTCGTCAGATGTGCAGTCCGGACGATGCGATGTATCTTATTAACTGCACGATATGCGATAATGATAGTTGCTCTGAAGGAACAATCAGTTTGGTTGATGATGGACATATAAAACTTATTAACACCGTTCTCAGGAATGAGCCGGATACAGAAATATGGTTTCATCCTCAACATGTTCCCAATTCTGCTTCTATCGAGTACTGTAATATAGATGGTGGGATAGATGCAATCAATACAAATAATAATGGTACAGTATATTGGGGAGATGGTAACATAGACGAAGACCCGCTGTTTGTTGGGGGTAATTCATTCAGTTATGAATTAACGGAATATTCTCCCTGCATCGATGCAGGCACACCGGACACAACAGGACTCTATCTACCTGCAACGGATTTAGCAGGAAATCCGAGAATATTCAACGGAAGGATAGACATAGGAGCGTATGAGTGCCAGGATACAGTAAGTGTGGATCAGCCGGATACGAGTTTTATTCATAATTTGTACTTATTCCAGAATACGCCAAATCCTTTTACTAATGAGACGGAAATACTTTTTATCACAGCGGATTATACAAGAGTAGAAGATTACACGCTTTCCATATACAATACAAAGGGACAGCTTGTCCGCCGGTTTGACGGAGCAACACACGATTTCTGGGTAAAGACAAAAATCGTCTGGAACGGCACAGATGAGCAGGGCAGACAGGTCGCACCGGGTGCGTATTTCTACAAATTAGAGTACAATGGAGATGCGGTGGTGAGGAAAATGGTCCGGCTTCGTTGAACTACGCCGCGACAAGTCCGGCTTCGCTAACGCTTCGCGATGAAAAATATAAAATTAAAAATGGAAAATAAAAAATGCGGAGTTGACTATGCTTATACATTCCGAAGTACAACTTCTGAACGAGTATGCTTGTTTGGAGTCGACGACTCCGTCGTCGGATATACTTTCTAACCGTTTCGAAGATTATCCACAAATGGTCGGACAAGAGAAACCATTCGCAAGGTTCTCCACTTCATAAATCCTAAATCAATGTTCGACATTCATTATTCGATATTCAAACATGCTCTCTCAGAACATTTCATAGATCACAAATCTGTAATCCTCAATCATCATTCAAATTCGTCATGGAGTGGTCCATGAGACTCAGGAAGAAATTAAATTTGACATAAAATCTACTTATCTCAAGACTCAAACTCACTATGAAGAAAGACAGCAAGAAGGAAAAGATGCAAAAGATCTACGTGTTCGACACGAATGTTATAATTCACGATCCCTCTGCCATTTATGCATATCCAAAAGACAAGATTGTTATTCCCATAACCGTTATTGAAGAGATGGATCAATTCAAAAAAGGGTTGGATGAGAAGAGCAGAAATGCCCGGCAGTTCAGCAGAATCCTCGATGGTTTGCGAAAACAGGATTCTCTGGCAAAAGGTGTGAAGCTCAAAAATGGCGGTACGCTTCAAGTCTCCCTTGCACACAAAGTAGATGGAGATATGAACAATATTCTTATCAGCGATGTGAATGATAACCTGATTCTTGGTACTGCCTACAGGTTCAAAAAGAACAATCCCGATCAGGACGTGATCATGGTTTCCAAGGATGCGAATGTGCGTATCAAAGCGGATGCGATCGGATTGAAAGCCATCAATTATGAAACGGAAGCAATCAATTTTGAGGAGCTGTACACAGGTGTGCTCAAAAAGGAAGTAAGCGGTGCTGAAGTTGAAAATTTCAAGAAACAAACTGAAGTGAAAAATACTTTTGGATTGAGCTGTTATAATCAATTCTTACTGCTCTATGAAAAGGATAAGTTCAAACATAATATTATAGCAAAGTATCATAAAGATGAGGATGTGGTCCGCCCGATGCAATTCTATAAAGGCGAGCCGATCTGGGGCATTAAAGCACTAAATCCGGAACAGGAAGCGGCATTTGATATTCTTCTTGACGATTCGATAAAAATAGTCTCTCTCATCGGTATCGCTGGAACAGGAAAAACCCTTCTGGCACTCGCTGCCGGTCTGCAAAAAACGATACAAGAAGAGAAATATATCAAGCTTATTGTGACGCGCCCGATTTTTCCACTCGGCAAGGATATCGGTTATTTGCCAGGTACCAAAAAAGAGAAATATAATCCCTGGATGCAGCCCATTTATGATAACATGGAAATCCTACTTCAGAGCAGAGAATCCCAGGAAGAAACGAAGGGAAAAGGGAAATTCGGAAGGAAGAAAACCTCTTCGCTTGATGAATTTCTCGATTACGGATTCATAGAATTGGAACCGCTGACATACATTCGCGGACGAAGTTTGCCCGAACAGTTCATGATCGTGGATGAAGCACAGAACCTTACTCCTCACGAGATGAAAACTATCATCACCCGTGCTGGAGACAGCACAAAAGTGGTGCTCACCGGCGACCCTTATCAGATAGATATTCCGTACCTGGACTCGGAAAGCAATGGATTGAGTGTAGTTGTGGATAAATTCAAAAATGAAAAGATTTCCGGACATGTTACTCTGGTGAAGGGTGAGCGTTCCGTACTCGCTGACATGGCTGCAAAATATTTATAGAAAAGGATATTTTATGACACGAGAAGAAGCATTAGAATTATTAAAAACACATTTGAAAAACAGAAATTTGCAGAAGCACTGTCTGGCAGTGGAAGCTGCAATGGCTCATTTTGCAGAATATTTTGATGAAGATACCAATATGTGGGCGCTTGCCGGTTTGCTACATGACCTTGATTATGAAAGCACTGTTAATAATTTTTCACGACATGGAAAAGACTCGGTTGAAATGCTCAAGGATAAAGGGCTCGATGAGAAAATTCTCTATGCAATTGAAGCTCATCCCGGGCATGTGGAAAGAAAATCCAATATGGATAAGGTGCTCTATGCTGTTGATTCATTGACCGGGCTCATCGTTGCTGCTGCACTCATGCATCCCGACAAAAAAATATCTTCATTAGATACTAATTTTGTGATGAGACGTTTTAAAGAAAAACGTTTTGCTGCAGGCGCGAACAGGGAGCAGATCAAATCGTGCGAAGAGTTCGGAGTGTCTCTTGAAGATTTCATCGAACACACCTTACAGGCAATGGCAGGCATTGAGAAGGAACTGGGGTTTTAGTGAAGCGTAAGGTGTGGCGTGTGGAAGATTGGACTATGCGAGTTCACGAAATTATTGGGAGTGATAATGCGTATAATTAATCGGAACACATTTTTACTTATCATTATGTTGTTGATTTATATTTCCCCCTTACAGTCTTGTAATGATTCTGAACAGAAATTTGGGATTTACTTATTGGAAACCGGTGAATTGGTGCTATCAGAGGAGCATATAGAAGCATATAATGCTGAGACGCATGAGATCGAATTGAACCAAAGAGGTATTGAAAAGTGGAATTCTTATATGACCTATGAATCGATCCCTAAGCTTGCCGAGACCTTATACAATAAGGATTTTGTGGTTAGGGTGGATGACTATGATGTTTACGGGGGGAAATTTTGGTCCATGGTGTTCTCCTCAATTCCTAATTGTATTACGATCACGGAATCTCTAATGAAACTCGACGACATGCATAATACCATACAAATTCGACTTGACTTTGGTTCACAGAGTGCCAGCGACAAAGATCCAAGAAACAATCCGAAAATCCTTATATTTTTTAGAGAACGAGGTTTGCTGAAATAAAAAGACGTGGAATATGCTTAACAACATGGGCGGAACGGAGATTTTGTCTATCTTGTTCCCAAATCCCTGTTTACCTTGGCGGAATTACAAATAGAGACAGGTTATGGAATGTTTTTTGGATGACGATAAATATTTCAATCTAAATTATTACATGCGAATAATCTGTTGTTCGGCATTAAAATTATAAAATAAGTTGACTCAATTCTAAGAATTTTTTTAAGAGAGTTAAGGAGATATAATGAAAATGATCCGGGAAAGAAATAGCAAAATAACAATTGCTTTATTATTCATTACACTACTATTCGTATCGGTAAATGTATATGCCGAGAATAGACTCAAGTGTGGAATAAAATGCGGTGCTAATTTTTCTTCATATATTGCACCCGATAATACCGAACATTATTTGTCTGTAGGATCAGCCGGATCGAGTTGTTCTCCTACAGTCATATATGCTGCTTCAGTTTCATTTAGATTTAATAAATTTCTTACTTTACAAACCGAAATTCTCAATGTGAGAAGAAAATATAATGTGAAATATGAAAATCTTGTCCACGGTAGCGGAGATTATTATTTACAATCGAGTACATGGGACGGTTTCCAGGAAATCTCATATCTCGAATTTTCATTTATAATTAAATCTTTGCTACTTCTTTCGGGAAAGGAAGTATGCAGACCGTATGTTGGGATGTATAATGCAAATCTTCTCGATAGAAAATATGAGTATGATTTTTCGTATCTTATAGTAAATAATGAGGGAGAGGTGACGGAGAGTTATGAAAAAATCATCAAAGATAAACTTGCTGATGTAAAAGAAACAGATAACGGTTTTATATTAGGGGCAGAATTTAGTTTATCCAAAATACTGAAACCATTGTTCCTGGATGTAAGGTTGACTATGAGTATTAATAAAATAAACGAAGACACCCTTCCGGGAAGTATACGAAATTTTAGTGTTATTTGTTTTCTTGGTATCACATACTGGGGAATATAATTATGAAAAATATAAATTTCATTTTTGTATTACTTATTATATTTATCTCATTCTTATCGAGTTGCATTAAGTCAGAATCAGGTGCTCCGACATATATCTATCTTCCCGATGAGGCAGAAAGTCAGGGTGATACGATTTATGTGGATACTCTATCGTGTATTCATTTTAGTTTTAGTGTTTATGAATCAACCGGTCATATTCAAGTTTCCCCTACGAGTAATTTTTCACTATTACTTTTCGACAGTGAATGTCATCAGTATACTTCGACCAGTGATATATATGCTTGTACAATTGAGTTGCCGATAGTGCAATTTCAATGTACTACTTACTATTGTCGCATGCGTAAGAAAACTGGAATTTATTTTCTTGTGACTCCCGATTGGTCTGATTGGTCTCCTGTTGGATATTTTACGTTAGCATTATCAAAAGCTGATAATTAGCCCGATCATAACACATGTTAAAATCATGGATTTTCAGTTAACTATGGAGATTAATAAAATGATTGCGGATATTGATTTTAAGAAATTGGTTTCCTTAATAATAATTCTTTTAATGGTGTTTTGTTTCAGACTTGATTCAGATCAATTTTTTCAGTTTGGACTTAAGGGTGGCATTAACTTCTCTTCATATATTGGCAGGGGAAGTAATACAGCTTACTGGGAAGCAGGATCTTGTGATAATGCCGTAAAATCCGGCTTGGTTGCAGGTTTATATTATATTCGTTCGTGGAAGAAAAACCGTTTCTTACAAATCGAATTGTTATATTCAATTAAAGGAGCTAAAACATCATTTAAGAGCGTTTCTTATGGTAGTGGAGAGTATTATAAAATGACGAATTCATGGAAGGGCAACCAGAATTTACAATATATTGAACTACCTGTCTTGATGAAATTCTTAGATTTTCCCAAACTACCTTTTAAATCTATGTCATACCTTGGCATTTCACCATCTATTTTAATTAACGCTAAAGCAAAGTACAATTTTAAATTTGTTGCGGAAGATGAACTCGGCAACATCACAGATGAATACACAGTGAAAGATGGGAGTTATGAAATTTATCATTCTGTAAAACCATTTAATTTGGAGCTTATTGCAGGACTGTCAATTCAAAACATGCGTATCTGTTTTGACCTAAGGTATTCACTCACGTTAATCCTAATAGACCAACACGGAAAGATATTGAACCATTCATTTTCTGTAACCATGGGTGTACCCTTTCATTAAATAAGGACGGATATGAAACATTATATAATATTTATGTTCATTGTCATTTCATCAGTTACTGCGTGTAGTATAAATTCGCCGACACCTTCGATGGGCGGCGTGACTCCTGCTGATAGCAGTATCTTTGATCTCGACAGCACAGCATTTATCGAGTTTTATTTACCAGACTATGAGCAAGAGATACAGTTGCAAATTTCTGAGGAATCTTCATTTTTAAAAATTCTCTATGATAGCGTTTTTCATGATGAAAATCATCTCTACATTCCCGCAGATTTTTTCAGAAAGAATACTACCTATTTCTGGAGAATAAGGGGAAGAAATCCTGACAATGATATCTCAATCCTGGCTTTTTTTCATTATCTTTGGAGCGAGTGGTCGGAATATTGGTGTTTTTTTGTGAGATAGATGGTATGATACATTTGCTTAAGAGGTGTATATAATGAAAAAAGCTATTCTCATTGTTATTTTGGTTTTTATTTTACACATCTATATTGCTGCTAATGAAAAGGGAGATGGAATCACTGAAAGTGTAGAGGAGACAACTGGCACGATGGCTGGAGTTTCATTAGATATGGGTCCTGGGTTAGGTGGTTGCCTTACGCTGTCTTTAGGAGTAGCCCAAAAGCTAAAATATTCGGATAAAAGTGTTATTCTTCTAGGAAGTTATACCGAACATCACCAGTTTGGGTATCTCGTATGGGAAAGAAAAATATATGGCAGCAGGAGTCCATTTTTCTATGGGTATAGACTTGGCGTTGGGTATGTGAAATGGGGAGATTTTAAGTGGACTTTTACCATTGAAGGCGCGAAACACTCAAGTCATGGAATTAATCCATATATATCATTCATAGTTGGATTCCGAATTAGATTATGGGATAAAACGCACTTGCAGGTTTCAAGTGAAGTCCTTGGAATTAGAATACCTGCAAATCTCATAACTATTTCAATCCAGTAGAATTACTTAAAATACGAAATCGGGTTTTTTTCAGCGGGAATCAGTTTGATCTGCGTTAATCGGCGAGCTATTCTTTTATTACTACTTACCATACTCTAGCGGATATGGTTTCTGCAAATTTTTACACAACCACAGATTGTACGTCATTTCATATTTCCCATTACGATAGATCATCACACCGGACAGCGGAATTATTTCTTCAAAATATTCCGAATATCTCTCTTCGGGGCTGGTCGTGTAGCGCGGATGCATCACAAAAATTCCATCCTTTCCCATTAGGGAATCCATAGGTGCCCAATATGCAAAATGATGTGCACTTCTTTTATCAAAAACAGCAACTGGATATTTCTTCCGGACAGCATACCCGAGTTCACCGCCTGTAATATATTTATGGGTAAAAAGAAATGTATTCTCGTTCAATAAATCTCGATGTTCCAGTTCACCAATAACTTTATCCCAGCCATAGCCCTCCAGTGTGAGATCGAGCTGAACCCCGAGGTTCAGGAATCCTGTGATGGAATGTATCACGATCATAACCAGCAGAACGGCATTAACAATTCCTGTGCTCCAGAATGTCCATTTTACTGCCGGCTTCTTCCAATGTACCATCCATCCGCAGGTGAAAATTATCGCAGCAAGGTATCCTGGCATGGGCCAGTGAGGTAGTATTTGCTGAGTGGCACCGATAAGTGTAAAAATGCCAATCGGCAGAAGTGCAAAAGGCAATAGCCAGCGCGTTTTTTTATCATTCTTATCAATCGTTTTGATTATTCCCATTATCAGTATGATCATTATCCAAGGAAGCAGATATGCTGCCTGAACCAGTACGCCCTGATAGAAGTTCGTGAATGAAAGACTATGCCTCGAAACTCCTTTCCCAAACTGATAGGCATAGGAAACCCAGTTATGCTGGGCATTCCAAAGAATATTGGGAAGAAATATCAGTCCTGCTAAAATGAGTCCGATATATAAAAAAGGGCTTTTCCAATACCGCCGCCACTCCTCGAAGGCGATCAGGCAGAATCCGATACTTCCAAGCAGGAGGATCGCATGATATTTCGAAAGCATCGCAAAGCCGAGACTCACTCCGGAAAGGAGAAACCACATCCCTTTTTGCGTTTGATGCACTTTTAAAATACTCACAATAAAAAGCAGCCAAAATACGCCCAAGGCATTGTCCGGAATTACAAAGGCGCCCATTCCCACAAAGAAATAGGGGATCGTATGAAGAAAAAGAAGCGAAAATATCGCAGCTTTCCGATTGAATAAACTTCGCACAATATAGTACATCAGGATTGCAGAGATTATGAAGAGAAGTATCGCACCAAAGCGTAAGCTCAAGGTTGAGAACGAACCACTCACCAACCTGCCCAACCCTGCAGTAACTGCAACGATCGGAGGATGATCAAAAAATCCCCATGCGGGATAGAATGAGCACACACCGTAATATGCTTCGTCGATACCAGGCGTAACAAAAATGCTGGCAATAATGCGGACAATAAAACCAATTCCAAGAATTAAAAGTGCTACCCTGTCTTTGAAAATTTCAAAGAATGAGAGAACAACGCGATCTAATTTATTCATAGAAACCTACTTTTTCTTCAAAAATCTGCTTAAAGTTTGTGCATTTGATTGTCAATTTTCTCAAGAAAACGTTGCCAAAAATTTATCAAAAAATCAAATCCAGCTATGAAAAAATGTGCTCCTTCTTTTAAAGATACATGGGTGTGGTCACCTATTCTCATTTTTGCGATCCTCATTTGTGTGATCCATCTGACAGGATTGAATGCGCAGCTCTTTTTATTTTTCAATAAAGCTCATGATCTTACAGGTGACCGATTATGGGCTATTGTGACACTTTTTGGTGACGGTCTAGTCGCAGCAGTGCTGTTATTTCCTTTTCTTAAGAAAAAACCTGACATCATCTGGAGTGTGCTCATCGCATCGTTCTCGTATATGATCATTCTACACAGTTTGAAGAGAATTATGGATGTGCCGCGTCCTTTAGGTGTGCTTTCCCCGGATTCATTTCATATAATCGGATGGCGGTTGACGAAGCATGCATTTCCATCTGGGCATACCACAACGATTTTTACGTTAATGGGAGTTATTGCCTTTTCATTTCGGGAAAAGTCTATTTATATTTGGAGTTTCATTTTTGCACTTTTAGTAGGGATATCCCGCATTGCAGTGGGAGCACATTGGCCTATCGACGTGCTGGGAGGTGCAATTCTTGGATGGCTTTGCGCATGGATTGGTGTATCTATTGCGGACAGATCACAGTGGGGATTTTCACGAGTTGCTCAAATAATCTATGGAATCATTCTGCTAATTTGTGTAATTGATCTGCTTTTCTTCTATAACGCTCATTATGCTCTCGCGGATCCTGCAAAATGGGTTGTCTGCGGAGTTTGTTTGGTGTGGGGAATGATTGGATTTTATAGGATTATTTTCAAAAAGTAAATTTTCTTTTCAGCTCATTTTTCCATTTGGCATTTTGGGAGAGGTTTTTGTTTTTCATTTTACTTTACGGTGTCTTAAAAACAATGAAGCCCTTCCTACGAAATATCGTAATTATTTGGCAAAATATCGGTTTGGATTTACAATTTTAGTATTGTATATCTTCATAAATGAATCTTAAGAATTTAACTTGACAGCAAATAAAAAATGTAAGTTGAAGAACAAAAAACAAATATGGAGTTTAATATGTTATTAAACTTTGATGAGTTCTTTTCAATAAATTCGAAGAGAATGAAAAAATCAGTTATTCGCGAACTTCTGAAACTAACTGCAAAACCGGAAATCATATCTTTTGCCGGCGGTCTTCCATCACCGGAATCATTTCCCGTAAAAAAAGTGAAGGAGATTGTGGACGAAGTTTTAGATAATGAGGGGAAAATTGCGCTCCAGTATAGTGCAACTGAAGGGGATCCTGTTCTTAGAGAACAATTATTAAAGCATGCAAGCAGAAATGGGATGGATGTTAAAGAAGAAAATCTGCTTGTGACAACTTCATCCCAACAGGGATTAGATCTTACTGCAAAAATTTTTATAGATCCAGGTGACCCAATAATCGTTGAGCTCCCATCGTACGTGGGTGGTCTTGGTGCATTCAATGCCTATGGTGCCGAGATGATAGGGGTTCCACTTGATGAAGAAGGGAAGAGTGCAATATTACTTCGGGAAGAATTGAAAGTGCTCGATGAGAGTGGTAATAAACCAAAATTTATCTATATTGTTCCCGATTTTCAGAATCCCGCAGGTGTGACAATGAGTCTTAAACGTCGTCATGAGATTCTTGAGCTTGCGAGTGAATTTAATCTTATTATCCTGGAAGACAGTCCATATCGAGAGCTGCGTTTTGAAGGTGATCATGTTCCGACAATTTATAGTCTGGATACTGAAGGACGTGTTATATTGCTCGGGACTTTCTCAAAAATATTTGCTCCCGGATTCCGACTTGGATGGATCTTAGCACCAGCAGAAGTAATCACGAAACTCGTTATTGCGAAACAATCAACCGATCTGTGTCCGCCAACTTTCTCGCAGCGTATTGTTGGAAGATTCATGGAAAAAGGATATCTTGAACAGAATATAGAAAAGATCAAGCATATGTATCGTAGAAAGCGTGATATTATGCTGGATGCATTTGAAAAATATATGCCCGAGGGTGTTACTTGGACGAAGCCCGAAGGTGGTCTTTTCCTCTTTTTGCGTGTCCCTGCGCATATGGGTATTGATACGGACGAGCTGTTCTATAAAGCTGTAGACAGAAAGGTCGCATATGTGGTCGGTTCTGCATTTCATTGCGATGACTCCGGACATGATGCAATGAGAATTAACTTCTCTTACCCTACTGAAGATCAAATAGTCGAAGGTGCGAAACGCCTTGCAACAGTTATAAAAGAACATATTAAATAAATCGTGTAAAACTTTAAATAAGAGCCCACATTCATCTGTGGGCTTTCTTTATAGGATGAGAACAATGGATAGAATTCTTTCATTGCGAAGAACCGATGATTGCATTGCTGAGCTAAAACGAATTGGTGTAACCTCTCAGGGAATTGAATCAATGTATGAGAAATCCCACTGTCTTGCAATAAAATTAAAGGACATAAAATTGGGAGCGGCAAATATCATCAAGCAGGATATGCTCAGTATCGGCGGAGATGCAGCAGTATCACGTGGAGTCGTGAACGGTGCAGTGGAACGTTCGGATGTTATTGTCCTTGGCAATCTGAAAATGATACACAATCTTGTTAAGAAGCTCTCTTTTCAGGATATTTTTGAGATCCCTAAAATAATCACACGCTTACAAAAACTTGTCGAAATTGAAGAAAGAAAAATGCCTTACACTCTAAAAGCAGGAGATCACACCCTAACTCTGAACAGAGCACATATCATGGGAGTTCTCAATGTCACACCGGATTCTTTCTATGATGGAGGGAAATATAATTCTCTTGATGCAGCACTTTTCCAGATCGAGAAAATGGTTAACGAAGGCGCAGATATTATTGATATTGGTGGAGAATCCACACGTCCATTTTCTGAAAAAGTAAGTGTTCAGGAAGAACTTAAAAGAGTTTTGCCGATCATTTCAAAAGCAATTCAAAGATTTGATGTTCCGCTTTCTATCGATACCTACAAATCTGAAGTGGCACGAGCAGCACTTGATGAAGGTGTCGGGATGGTGAACGACATCAGCGGATTGCAGTTTGACTCTCACATGGCGAAGACGGTTGCAGGGTATAATGATGTTGCAGTTGTTGTTATGCACATAAAAGGTGCTCCCAGGGACATGCAGAAAGATCCTACCTACGATGATGTAATCGAGGAAATACTTCAATATTTATCGGATTCGATATCGATTGCAGAAAAAGCAAATATTCCTGCTGGTCAAATCATAATTGATCCTGGCATTGGATTTGGAAAACGAATTGAAGATAATCTTAAGATCATCCGCAAACTTTCTGAATTCAAATGCCTTGATAAACCTGTGCTTATTGGATGTTCGAACAAAAGTTTCATCGGATGGCTCCTGAAGACTGAAAAGGAAGATCGTCTTGAAGGAACACTTGGTGCTCATGCCTATGCAATTATGCAGGGAGCGCATATAATCAGAGTTCACGAAGTAGGACCGCATAAAAAGCTTGCTAAAATGATTGATAGTATAAGAGATATACACTGATGAATTTTCTAGTTCCTAATATCATTGACGTTTTAGATATTTTAGTTGTCGCCTATATTTTCTATAGAATAATACTTCTGGTGCACGGATCCAAGACATACCAGATCGTCTGGGGTCTCATACTGGTTGTGATCATATATTTTGTCGCCGAGCTTCTTAATCTTACGCTTCTTGGTTCCATTGTTCGTATCATACGTGATATCTGGGCAATTGCACTGGTCGTGCTTTTCCAGCCGGAGATACGTTCCGCACTTATCAAATTCGGGCAGAAACCGTTTGTCAGATCCCTGTTTCCTCAGAAATCGGAGTATCGCTTTACAGAGTTGCTCAATGCGATACGAGCCATGTCATACAGCAAGATCGGCGGCATTTTCGTGCTCGTGGAAAAAGTTGGATTAGACGATTATATTGTAACAGGTGAAATAATTAATGCAGAAATATCGGAAAAACTTATACTGACTATTTTTAATAACAAAACGGTGCTCCATGATGGAGCAATGGTTATTAGGGACAATAAAATTGTCGCCGCAAAGGTTATTTTGCCGCTTACTAATCAAACAAAGTATGTGCGAAAATTGGGGACACGTCACCAGGCAGCGATAGGGATTTCCGAGCAGACCGATGCTTTCGTAATTGTCGTTTCTGAAGAAAGCGGGAAGATCTCTACAGCCAAGAACGGCACCATGAAATCAAATGTCTCTATTGATATTCTAACCCAAACTTTGATGGATGAATTCGAATAAAAAAATTATCGGCATTACCGGAGGAATCGCTTCAGGTAAATCTATTGTTGCAGAGTTTTTTATTCATAAAAACATACCCGTTATCGATGCTGACAAAATCGGGCATGAGATATTGCGTAACGAATCAATTAAGAATCAAATCATTTTATGTTTCGGTGATTCTATTTTGAAGGATGGAGATATAGACAGAAAGAAACTCGGTAAGATCGTTTTTCATGACATGCAGAAGCTTCATGAACTCAATGCAATTGTGCATCCTCCTCTTATTAAAGAAATTTTAAAAAGTATTGATGGCAATCCTAAACCAATGATTGTGATAGATGCAGCGCTGCTTTTACAATGGAACATGAATGAAATTTGCAGCTACGTTATTCTTGTTATGGCTTCAGAACAAACGAGAATTGAACGACTAATGCAGCATACTAACCTTTCCTATGAAGAAGCCCAGGAACGTATTAGAGCTCAGCAGGAATTTTCTGATGAGGATGTGGATTTTATCATAAAAAATAACGATTCAATTGAAGATCTTAACACGCAAGTAGGATTCGTCTGGGAGCAAATTACGCATAAAGAATAACCTGAAATATCAATATGATCCTTAAAAATCTGCAATATTACAAATTTTGCTCGTATGGTTTTCTTAAAAATCTCAGGTTTTTCGACCCTTTCATTATTCTATTTTTCAGGGAAATGGGGTTTTCCTTTTTGCAGATAGGGACATTATTTTCTATTCGTGAAATATCGACAGGGATTCTTGAAATTCCAACCGGATTTTTTGCGGATAGTTATGGACGAAAGCTTTCAATGGTCTTTGCTTTTGTTTCGTATATTTTCTCATTCATAATTTTTTACTATTTCCCGAGCTTCGGAATGTACGCATTGGCAATGATCTTATTCGCCTTTGGAGAAGCATTCCGTTCCGGCACTCACAAAGCAATGATTCTTGATTACCTGAAGATAAACGGCATACTGGACTGCAAGGTTGATTATTATGGACATACACGCGGAGCATCCCAGCTGGGCTCTGCAATTTCTGCACTCATCGCTGGTGCCCTCGTCTTCATTGCAGAGAGCTACAGGATCGTGTTCATCGCATCGGTTGTGCCGTATATATTAGGGTTATTTCTGATGCTGACCTATCCGAATTATCTGAATGGAGACATATCCAAAATTGAGAGAACCTCTTTCTGGAAGAGCGTTGTATGCAATTTTAAAATCACGATTCATAATTTCATTTCTATGTTCAGAAATCCAATGCTGCTTCGTGTATTTTTTAATTCCGCAAGTTTCGATGGATTGTTCAAATCAGTAAAAGACTATTTGCAGCCCATTCTGAAAACATTTGCATTATCGCTTCCAATTCTTATAAGTATTGGAGGACAGAGAAGAAGCACGGTTATCATAGCAGCGACCTATTTTATTCTTTTTCTCGTCTCTGCATATTCATCACGGCAGGCACAGGCATTCTCAACAAGATTCAAATCTATCACTCATGCAATAAATCAAAGCTATATGTTCGGGCTGGGTGCAGTTATAATTGCGGGAGTTGCCACCTATTTTAATGTTCAGCTCTTGGCAATAATTTTATTTGTACTTTTATATGCGCTTCAAAATTTAAGAAGACCTATGAATGTGGGCTTCATCAGTGAAAATATTGATTCAAAGATCATGGCAACAGGGCTGTCGGTCGAGACTCAGCTTAAGACACTTTTCATTGCGATCCTGTCTCCTATCCTGGGATTTTTTGCCGACACCTTTGGCGTTGGCGTTGCATTGATCCTCATAGGAGTTCTTGTTTCGACTGGATATTCTTTTGTGAAAGTGGCAGAGAAGAAATAAAAAAAAGAAGACCCTCCAGGGGGTCGGAGGGATCTTCTTAAGTGTAAGGGGAAAATTTATGTTTTTTTAATCACCAATTAATTTCTTGTATTCTTCAGCATTCATTAAGCCCTCAAGTTCATCTGTGCTGGAGATTTCAAATTTCGCGATCCATCCTTCATCATAGGGACTGGAATTCATAAGATCGGAAGCATCGGCAAGCTGCTCATTCACTTCAATGATTATGCCGCTTATAGGAATGTATATTTCTTCAACAGCTTTCACTGCTTCCACAGTTGCCAGAATATCACCAGCAGAAAGTTCGGTATCAATTTCAGGAAGCTCAACATACACAATATCCCCAAGTTCTTTTTGTGCATAATCTGTAATTCCCATCGTGGCTACTTTGCCGTCAACCTTGATCCACTCATGGGTTTCTGTATATAAAAGTTCATCTATTACCATAAAAACTCCTTTTCATGAAGATTTATAAGATTTTGAGCTTGAAAAATAGCATCAGAATATTATGTCAATAATAATAACAAATATCTTGCATACCTTAAAAATTCTTAATGCATGGAAAGAGAGAAGAAAAATAGGACACTGATTAACACAGATAAACACAGATTCAGAAAATAAAATAAAGAAAAGTAATTCAATAAAATCTCCTATATTAAGAGGAGTACAGCTTTAGTCGGGAGGTGTGTAATATCAAATCCGACACAGATGGCGGATATGCAAAACAGGACGCCTTGGCAAGCTTGTGACAAGGTAATTCTGGAGTTTTGTCTATAATAAATAGACCCTTCGACAAGTCTAAGCTCCGCTCCGCCCCGACAGGCAAGCTCAGGGTGACAAATATTTATTAATTCCGAGTAGTCTTTTTTGGAGTGCATCGAGTCTCTCGATGCCGAATATGTATTATTACAAGACTACAGAGTCGTCAACTCCAAAACTCCAATTTCAAATTGGCACAGATGAAATCCAGATTTTGCTCTAAGCTAAAATTTGGGAGATAATAATTAATTCATTCTAATGTCTTAATTTATTATTTTTTTTCTGAATCAGTTTCTATCAGCTTCATCAGCGATAATCTGCGTCCCATTCTTTCTTTATTTGAATTATAAAGAAAATGAGAGTTAATAGCATGTTGACAAGTTGACAAAAATTAACACTTTTCAAAAATGGTTACCAAGGAGCTACAATGGCTGAAATAACTCATGTAATAAAACGAAGCGGCGCAAATGTAAAATTCAATCCTATCCGTATTGCAAATGCTATATACAGAGCTGCGATCGCCGTGGGTGGCAGGGACAAAAAGCAAGCAGAACTTTTAGCTGGGCAGGTTGAGGAAATTATTAAGAATAAATTTTCAAATGTCAATCCACCACACGTTGAAGAGATCCAGGATATTGTGGAGCAGGTTTTGATAAAAAACGGACACGATGAAGTGGCAAAAGAATATATCCTATACCGTAATGAGCAGAACCGCAAGCGGGATGAACGGAATCAAAAATTGTCCCATCCATCAGAAAATATTCCTTGGGCAAAGCTCTGGAAGGTGCTTGATTGGGCTACCAAAAATGATCTCAATACGATTGCAAAAATGAATGCACGCATAGAAAACGGCGAGTTTCCTCATATAGTGCATGAATCCGAAAGCGCATATGAAAATGAAGTGAACATAGCAGCAGAGCTCATATTGGAACGAGAGGACAAGATCAAAGTTGTGATGATAAGCGGGCCTTCTTCTTCCGGGAAAACGACAACAACCATAAAGCTTGAGCAGCGTCTGAAAAAACACGGGCTAAGTTTCGTGACTCTCAATGTTGATCATTACTTTTTCAACCTGGAAATGCACCCCAAAGATGAGTTCGGGGATTATGATTTTGAAACCCCACAGGCACTCGATCTTCCATTGATAAATGAACATGTCGCTGCACTCTGCGAAGGCAAGGAAGTTGTCATTCCTTTTTATGATTTCAAAACCGGCACGCGATATCTGAACCGGACAAAAATGAAGCTGGAAGATCATCAGATTTTGCTGATAGACAGTCTGCACGGTCTTTTCCCTGCAATGACAAAGGATGTTGATGATGAGATCAAATTTAAACTTTACCTCGAACCTTTGCTGCAGATGAAGAATGAAAACGGTCAGTACATCCGCTGGACAGACCTGCGCTTGATCCGCAGAATGCTCCGGGATGCCACACATCGTGCATATAATCCCCAGCAAACCCTCGAACACTGGCATTATGTGCGCAGCAGTGAACTCCGGCATATAATACCCTACATCAACACGACCGACTATATCATAAACAGTGCGATGCCTTATGAGATTGCCTTGTATGCAAGCAGGATGTTGAACCTGTTCGAAGAGTGGACAGAGAAATTCAAGGGTGATCCGTTAAAGGAAGATGCTTATATAAGGGCGAACAGGATTCGGGAGTCTCTGCGGGAAGTTATCCCAGTTGAAGACGATTCTTCGGTGCCAGCACATTCTGTATTACGAGAATTCATAGGAGGGAGCAGTCTGGAGTATTAAATATTTTTTGGGAGACAATAATGAAAACCTTAAGAATTTCAACAGCAATTGTATTATTTCTCATCTTCAGCATAAGCTGCGACAAAAGCAATTATAAAACCCACGAAGCGATGCTTGCCAATAATAGTTCTATGACTATTTATGACGTGGAATTATACATCAAATGCGTCGACAACGTGCAGATAGACAGTCTGACAGTTGGTGAGGAAACAGATTACTATGCCTTTAGGTTCGAAAAAAGCCATACATCGGGGTGCTCAACAATAGGCAGTCCAAGCATAGGTGATTTTGAGGGCGAATATGTACAAAACGATTCACTGAAATTGATCAACATCATGATGCCTTTTAATGGTAAAACGAAAATCAAAATAACAATTTTAGACGATTCTTATATTATAGAATAACAAATATTCATTGATTTCTCAGCGGTCGTTGCGTAATGTATTTCCTTTGCGTTCTTTGCGTGAAATAATAACCGTCACAAAATTGTCCATGACGGCTTTGTTTTTGTCATTTGTGTTTATTCGTGTTAATCTGTGGTGTTGATTATTTTTGCTTTTTTTATGGCATTCGAGGTTTTTTAAATCACCATTATAGAAGTAATCACTATCCTTGACATTCCAAAATCAACCGACAGAAAAGAACAAAAAATTATCGGAGGTCTCATGGCTGATAAACTTGAATTTGGAAATATTTCAAGCGAAAAAGCAATGGAACTTGAAGAAACATACGGAGCACATAATTACCATCCACTTCCTGTTGTGATCGCAAAGGGAGAAGGTCCTTTTGTGTGGGATCCCGAAGGAAATAAATATTATGATTTCCTGTCTGCTTATTCAGCAATTAATCAGGGACACTGTCATCCAAAAATTATTGATGCACTTATCGGACAAGCAAAAATCTTAACTCTTACTTCACGGGCATTTTTCAATAACAAACTCGGAGAATATGAAAAATTCGTCACAGAATATTTCGGATTTGAAATGGTTCTGCCGATGAATACAGGCGTTGAGGGTGTGGAAACTGCGATGAAGCTTGCACGCAGATGGGGCTATGTCAAAAAAGGTATCGAGGATAACAAAGCAAAGATAATCTTTTGCGAAAATAATTTCCACGGACGAACCCTTGCAGCGATCTCAGCATCGACCGATCCTGACTGCCGCAAAAATTTCGGACCTTATCTGCCCGGCATCATTAAAATACCCTATAATAATACCGAGGCGCTGGAACAGGTTTTGCAGGAGCAAGGTAACGAAGTATGTGCATTTATTGTTGAACCCATTCAGGGTGAAGCGGGTGTGTTTGTTCCGGATGAGGGATATGTCAAAAAATGCTATGATCTCTGTAAGAAACACAATGTACTTTTTGTCGCCGATGAAGTACAATCAGGCATCGGAAGGACAGGTCGTTTGCTCGCATGTGATTATGAAAACGTCAAACCCGATGTGCTGATCCTTGGCAAAGCGATTTCCGGCGGTGTGCTTCCTATAAGTGCAGTACTCTCCAGCAGGGAAATTCTGCTCACTATCAAACCCGGCGAGCACGGCTCGACCTTTGGCGGATTTCCTCTTGCCTGTGCTGTTGCAACCGCTGCACTCAAAGTTATCAGAGATGAAAAACTAACTGAAAATGCAGAAAGATTGGGTAGAATATTTCGCGCTGAGCTTGAAGCAATTAACTCGCCACTTATTGAGATCGTGCGCGGAAAAGGACTGCTTAATGCAGTGGTCATCAAGCCAAAAGATGGTATCGATGCATGGAAAATCTGCCTGATGCTCAAAGAAAAAGGCATTCTTGCCAAACCGACACATGAACATATCATTCGTTTTGCTCCGCCTCTCGTCATCAAAGAAGATCAAATCCGGGATGCTGTGGCACGAATAAAAACAGTATTTGACGAGATACAATTATGAGAATAGGAATCCGTAGAGAAGATAAAAGCAAATGGGAACGCAGGGTAGCACTCATACCTGAACATGTGGCACTGCTAAAAGATAAATTTGGAATTCAGACTTTTGTGCAGCCATCTAAGATACGCATTTTCCCTGATGAAGAATACAAAAAAGTTGGCGCTATCATACAGGAAGATCTATCTGAATGCCCGATAGTTTTTGGTGTAAAAGAAATGCCCTCAACTTTTTTCCTACCCGGGAAAACGTATGTATTTTTCTCTCATGTGAACAAGGGACAGCTTTACAATATGCCGATGCTGCAGTGCTTGATGGATTTGAAATGCAACCTGATCGATTATGAAAAGATCGAGAATGAGAAAGGTCAGCGGTTAATATTTTTCGGGCGTCATGCAGGCATTGCAGGAATGGTCGATTCATTCTGGGCGTATGGACAGCGATTGAAATATGAAGGTTTTAAAACTCCCTTTGAAAACATCAAGAAAGCATACGAATATCACTCTGTTGAGGATATAAAAAGCTCTCTCAAGAAGATCGGAAAAGATATTTCGGAAAAAGGATTGCCAAAAGAAATTTGCCCTCTTGTTGTGGGATTTACCGGTTATGGAAATGTGTCAAAAGGTGCGCAGAAAATTCTGGATTGTTTCCCACATATTGAGATTACACCGCAGGAACTTCTTATCCTAAAAGATAAAAAGGGCTTTTCCAAGAACCATCTTTACAAGGTTGTATTCAAAGAAGTTGATATCGTCAAACCAAGAGATGATTCAGCACATTTCGAACTGCATGATTACTTTGAACATCCTGAAAAATATACTTCACAATTTGCTCAATTTATACCTCATCTTACCATTCTAATGAACTGTATTTATTGGGCGCTGGGAAGTCCGAAACTGGTCACAAAAACTGATTTGAAGGAACTTTCTGCTGGTGGTAAAGAACTTAAATTGAAGGTAATTGGGGACATAAGCTGCGATATTGAGGGTTCGATCGAGATCACAAGTAAAGTCACGGAACCAGACAATCCGAGTTATATTTATGATCCCCTGACAGATACTGAGACCGATGGAAATGAAGGTGAAGGCGTTATCGTTGTTGGACGCGATAACCTGCCCTGCGAAATACCAAAGGATGCATCAACCTCTTTTAGTGAGGCGCTTGTGGGGTTCGTTCCAGACCTGCTCGCTGCTCATAGTACAGGAAAACTAAATGACATTGAGCTTCCAAAAGAACTTCAGACTGCTTTGATCCTGCACAACGGCGATATCACAAAAGACTATACTTATCTCAAGAAATTTTTATAGGTAAAGAAAGGATATTTCAATGAAAAAAGTACTTATTTTGGGAGCTGGACTTGTCTCCAGACCTTATGTGAACTATCTACTTGCTCAAAAAGATTTTATGGTAACTGTGGCAAGCCGGACGGTGAGCAAAGCAGAAAAACTGGTCGCCGGTCATCCAAATGGAAAACCCGTTGAACTTAATGTCACAGATGATGCTATGTTGGAGAAACTTGTGTCCGAGCATGACCTTTCAGTGAGTTTGCTACCCTACACATATCATGTGAAAGTTGCTAAGCTCTGTATCAAACACAGAAAACATATGGTGACTACATCCTATGTGAGTGATGCAATGCGGGAACTCGATGAAGATGCCCGTGATGCTGATGTGCTCATTCTGAACGAAGTCGGCGTGGATCCCGGTATCGACCATATGTCTGCAATGAGGATCATTGATGGTGTGAAAGAGAATAATGGACGTATTTTAAGTTTCAAATCCTATTGCGGAGGACTTCCTGCGCCGGAGGTAAATACAAATCCGTGGGGATACAAATTCTCATGGAGTCCGCGCGGTGTTGTGATGGCTGGGAAGAATGCAGCTAAGTGGCTTGAAGATGGGAAGATAATCGATGTTCCCGGTCCTGAACTCTTTGCTCATCACTGGGAAGTAGAAATTCCTGAATTTGGCAAACTCGAGGGCTATCCTAATAGAAATTCCGTTCCTTACGTTGACATATACAGCATAAAAAATACAAAGACAATGTTCCGCGGCACGCTTCGCTATCCCGGCTGGTGCACAACAATGAAGAAGATCGTTGACCTCGGAATTCTTGATGATAAAAAGGAATACGACCTTGCTGGTTTGTCTTATGCTGATTTCATGAAGAATTTTGTTGATGTCAAAACTCACAAAACTTTGAAAGAGAACCTTGCTGCACAATGGGAGCTTCCGGTTGATGCAAATCCAATTTACAGAGTTGAATGGCTAGGACTTCTTAGTCATGAAAAGATAGGGTTGGAAAAAGGAACTGCCATGGATGTGTTCTGCAATGCGCTCAATGAAAAGTTGAACTACGAGCCGGGCGAGAGAGATTTGCTTGTACTTCATCACGAATTTATTGCTGAATTTCAGGATAAAAAACAACATATTACTTCCACTATGATAGATTACGGCATTCCAAACGGTGACTCTTCCATGTCACGTACTGTCGGGCTGCCTGCAGCAATTGCAGTGAAGCTGATCCTTGAAGGAAAGATACAGGAGAAGGGTGTGAAAATACCAGTTGATCCTGAAATATATTTGCCTGTACTCGATGAACTTAAAAATCAGAATATCGAGTGTGTGGAACGCTTTGAAGATATGTAAATAATTAATAGAAAATTGATAGCCCTTGAAGGAGACCTTCGAGGGCTTTTTGTTTATGGTGCACTTGAAACTTGACAGCAATTGTTTTATGTATTGCATTTTGCCTAAGGTTTATTATGAAAAGTAATAAAGAATTCGGAATTGCATTAAGATACACTGTTGTCCCCCCCCCCCTCTGCTTTTCAGTGGAGAAATAACATGAAAAAGTGCTTATTTATATTATATATTATTATTTCTATTTTTTATAATTCAAGAATTTTCGCAGAATATCAACAATTACCAGGATTTCCTTATATCGATAATTATGATACATCATACGGTATCAATGATGGTACGGGTGTTTTAAACATTAACGATGATCCCTATCTTGAAATTGTGGTTTCCTTCAACAATAGAACATTTGCCCTCAACTATCTTGGTGAGCAATTATGGATTGCGGACACACCGACTGAAGCACAACCGACAATGTCGTTTGCAGATATAACGAATGATGGATACTTAGAGATCATACAGACTACAAGGAGAAGGTGGGTATATATTTTAGATAAGGATGGTAATAATATAGAAGGGTGGCCCCAGCATTTTGGGAGTTACGCAGATAACGGTTTTCTTACAACTGCTATTGCATATGATCTTGATGGAGATGGAAATAAAGAGATAATGTGGGGTAATTATGATTATAGCTATCCCTGCGGTCTTTATGTTGTGAAAAATAATGGAGAATATTATAATGATAACTATCCTTTTTATATAGATAATGGAGTCGCATGCACCCCAGCAGTTGGTGATGTAGATAATGATGGAATCACTGAAATAGTTTGTGCAGCTCATGATCATAATCTATATGTGCTGAAAACTGACGGAACAGTTATGAACGGCTGGCCCCAACTTGCTTATAATGGAGATGCCAATTACTGGGCAACTGCCCCTGTGCTTGCAGACCTTACAGCAGATGGATTTTTGGAAATAATCGTGCCTGCTTCCGGATCATACGAAAATCCTGATATTACAGGATTATATATTTATAAATATGATGGTTCTATTCTTAGTGGATGGCCCAACAATTTTCCCGACCTTAACATGTGTCCGCCTTCGGTTGCCGATCTTAATAATGATGGGAATTTAGAAATAATTTGTGGTTGTCATAATACCTATCAATCCAATAACACAATATTTATTTATAATGTTGATGGCTCTTATTTCTCCAATGCACCGTATTATAGTACCGGAAGTGTTTATGGACCTATAGTAATTGGGAATATTGATTCAACAGTTGAAAAAGAATTGATTTTTGATTCGAATTGGGTGACCACTTCAACATTAAAAGGATATATTGAAGGAAGACATTACAATGGTAATAACATAGATGGATTTCCATTAAGACCAAGGGGTGTTACAATGGGTAATTCCGGCGTATTGGGTGACTTAAATAATGATGGTATGTTAGATTTAATAACTTACTCCCATGAAGGATTTGATTTTGATAGTTTGTGGATTTATGCATATGATCTTGCAATTCCTTATGACCCTTTACAGATTGAGTGGAAAACCTATCAATATGATTTCAGAAGATCAGGATTGTATCATCCACCATATTCTTTTGATTTGCCGGATAATTTCAGTGCTTCTGTAGATTCTCACGGAGTAAATCTTACCTGGGAGCAACCGGCAAATGAGAGGAATTATGCATATTCACTATTCAGAGATGACGAACTCCTTGCACGAACACCTTATACAAGCTACTGTGACTCTCTTGTACAAAGCTATACAACATACGAGTATTATGTAAAATCTGTTTACGAGCAGGGATTCAGCCCTCCGTCTGATATTATTGAAGTAAGCACAGACTCTATTTCCATCGATCCTGAAATTCAAGTGACCGTAACCTTATCAGCATACCCCAATCCCTTCTCAACCGGAACCACAATTTCATTCAATATAAGCACCCGGCTTCTCACGATAAATCGGGATACGCCGCGGCAGGCAGAGAACACAGAGATAAAAATCTATAATGTAAAAGGTCAACTCATCCGCACACTCCCTGTCACCTCTTCGCTTTCGCGCTTTCTCGAAGTAACCTGGGATGGTAGAGATGTTAATGGCAATGAATTGGGGACGGGTGTATATTTCTATAAACTGAGTAACGGCGTCGAACATATCGGGAAGGTTGTGAAACTTAAATAAAGGAGGAACATGAAAAAAAAAATATTGATAGCGATATTTGCTCTATGTATGAATATTTGTTATGCTCAAGAATTCACTCTTAACAAACTGGTCGAATATCCTACAAGCGGAGTATATCCTGAAAAGGATTATCTCTGTGTACATGAACAATATCTATTTGCTGCTTCGAGCTATGGACTCGAGATATATGAGGTTGAACCAAACACACCTGCGCAATTGATATGCAGGTTGCCCTTGAAAGATGAGACTCGAGTTACTGAAATAAAAGATGATTATGCCTACGTCCAAGCAATATCATATTATGAAGATTATACAATGTTGTATAAAATTAATATAACAGATGTTAATAACCCTTATGTTGCAGATAGCATTTTTACAGATAATGAAAATGGATATGCACAAGGAGATATATACAACGATTTTCTTATTCTTAAAAATTGTGATGAAGGATACAACTTCTATTACAGCATTTATAGAATACCTGAACTTGAATTTGTACAGAATTATTATTGTAATTATGTTTTCTGGAAATTAACCGATTCTTTGGCTCTAAAACGATACAGTGGAAATATATTCACTCTCTATGACTTTAGTGATCTTGAAAATATTACAGAGATAGGACAAGTTGATCTAACAGCAGGAGGAATTTATATCGACCACATACAGCCAGTGAATGATTCAATACTTGCATGTCTTGGTTTTGAAGGAATTGCTTTTTGGAATTATTCAGACAATAGAAACTGGCAATATATCTCAACTGTCTATTCGCCCTCAGATGAACACTGGGGAAGGTATCTTTACGAATATGGAAATTTTGTATTTGTTATTTACATACCTACTTCTGGTTATGGTTATCCTGGTGTAAAATCCATTGATATATCAGATATCTTTTCACCTTATATAGTTGATGAAATGGCTCTGTCATATTGTGATTGTTCGACATGCAATGATATAGACGGAATAGGAAATTCTGTATTCCTAGGTAATTTTCATCAGATGCATCAATTTGTTTTTGATAACGGTTATTTTGAAGAGCAATTTGATATATATGAAAATTATCAGCAACAGGGTGGCATTGTACATAATAATTATTTATATGTATCTTTTCATAATGGATTGAAGATATATGATGTTTCATCACTTCCTGATGTTAATCATGTTAATACAATTTTTGAAGACCACCCGTTGTCTTCACTGCAAAGAATTGGAAATCTCCTAGTTTTTATAGATAAGACAGATTATGAAGTAATTGTAATCGATGTATCGACTCCCATTTATCCTGTTGTTAGGAATGAAATAAATATACCACCTTCAAACGGAACGATTTTACTTTCTAATACTTCAAATTGTCTATTTTACAAAGAAGATAATCCCGACGATAGATTATATAAATATAGTATCCCAGAACAGGGCAATTATACACTTGATTTTCAATACGATCTCAATTGTGATGGAAAGGGATTCATTTATAATAATCATTTCTATTATCTTGCAGGCGACAACCCAAATGGACCAGATCTGCAAATTTATGGAGGTCTCGAAGACAATGATCCCGAACTTATTATGACTATTGAGGATTTCGCTGAAGGTTATATGGATCCTCCAAATGCTTTTATACAAAATTTTGGTAATATATTTTATCTTGGTGCGTGGGAGGATGCTCGTGATTCGGTGAGATTCTTTGAAATTGGGAATCCTACAGAAATTAGTTACAAATTTAGTACACATCACAGGTGCGATGGATATTTTTTTATAGATGAAAATTATCTCTATGCAAGCGGAACATTTTCACACACATATATTTTTGATCTGGAAACTGCTTTTGATTTAGTAGAACCAATAGCTGATTATCAGGACTATGGTCGATCTCGGTATTGTGTTTTGCATGAAAATAACGGACAAAAATACCTATACCATTTTCAAAATACTGCGTTTTCCATTTACGAAATAGAGGGCTATGGCATTGATGATGAACCGGAAGTAAGTGAACAATTTTTCACGAGTTACCCCAATCCCTTCTCATCATCGACAACGTTACAGTTTAATAAAACCACCCGGCTTCTCTCCGATACGCCGCGGCAGGCAGAAATTAATATTTACAATGTAAAAGGGCAGCTCATCAGAAGTCTCCCCATCGCTTCTTCGCTTTCACGCTTTCTCGAAGTAACCTGGGATGGGAAAAATGAAAGCGGGAAAGAAGTAAGTACCGGAGTGTATTTCTATAAATTATCAGGCACCGACGAACATATCGGAAAGGTCGTGAAACTTAAATAAAGGAGAAACATGAAAAAAATAATTACATTCATTATTCTTATGACTATTTTGAATATCTGTTTTGCCCAAGATATAACTCTTATTAAACTGGGCGAATACCCGACTTGTGGGGAATATTTCGATAAAGACCAACTAGATGTAAAAGATCAATATCTTTTCGCAACATCAACCTATGGACTGGAGATATATAAAGTTGAGCAAGATAATCCTGCGCAGTTACTCAGCAGGTTACCTCTACATGGAGATGCTCGAGCAATTGAAGCAAAGAATAACTATGCCTATGTACAATCTGTATCTTACAATGGGGACGGATATACGACACTATATAAAATTGATATAGCAAACGTCTATGAACCCTTAGTTGTACAGAGTATTTATAATGATAATGAAAGTGGGTATGCTCAGATCGATGCTTATAATGATTTCATTATATTAAAGAATCATGATATTAACTATAATTATTACTATAGTATTTACAGCATTCCCGAGCTTGAGTTTATTCAAGATTATTATTGTTCTGGTGTGTTTATGAAAGTAAATGATTCATTAGCATTCATGAGATATAGTGGAGAGACATTCACCCTTTATGATATGAGTGATCCTCAGGCTATTAATGGGATAAGGCAGGTTGACTTTAGCGATGGGGGTATTTCAATTGATCATATACAAGCAGTGAACGATACAATCCTTGCCTGTCTTGATTTCGATGGAATTTCTTTCTGGAATTATTCTGATATATACAACATCCAATATATATCGACAATTTATTCTTCAGCTGAAGAATACTGGGGGCGTTATTTATATTATAATGAAAATTATGTTTTTGTTGTGTATTTGCCTACTTCAGATTATCCTGGATTAAAATCCATAGATATATCGGATATTCATGATCCCCATGTAGTCGACGATATAATATTTACTGAAACTTCCTGGTTTAATACGGGACTCGATATTACCGGTGTAGGAAATTCGGTGTTTACCGGTGAATACAATTTTATGAACGAGGTGTTTTATAATGATGGATATTTTGGTGGGCATTATATCATAAACGAGTATTATGGGCAATATGGAGGTGAAGTATATGATGATTATTTATATGTTAATTTTATGGATGGTATGAAGATTTATGATGTTTCATCTGTACCTGATGTTGTTCCCGCAGATACTCTTTTTGACGGTTACATGTTCTTGTCTATGCAAAGAGTTGATAATCTTCTTTTTTTATTTGAATATACCGATCATAAAATCCTTGTGCTCGATATAACAGATCCCCTGTCTCCAACTGTCAGGAATGAGATTCATGTTTCGGTTTCCGGCTCAATTCTTCTCACCGATTCTCCTTATGTAATATATTATATAAGACGAGATAATAATAAATTGTATAAATATTCAATACCCGAACCAAACGATTATACGCTGAATTTTCAATTCAATTTAAATAATTCAGGGAAAGGATTCATTTATAACGATTATCTGTATTATATGATAGAAAATTCGGAAGGATCTGATCTGCTTATTTATGGTGGATTGGATGAGAACGATCCAGAACTAAATGCAACAATAGAGGATATTGGAGGAGGAGTTGAGTGGTTACGAATGAAAAATTATGATAATATATTTTATCTGAGTGACTGGGATGAGTGGGAAGGTCACACATCATTTTATGAAATAGGAGAGCCACTAGAAATCACTTATAAATTTAGCACACCACATATGTGTGAAGGAGACTTCTTTATAGATGGAAACTATCTTTACGTCGGTGGTAGATTTTCTCATATTTACATCTTTGATCTTGAAACTGCTTCCGGAGCAGTTGAGCCGATAGGAGATTATCAGGATTATGGTTGTAATTTGTATTGTAATGAGTATGAAAGTAATAATCAGAAATACCTTTATCATTTTCAGACTACAGCTTTTTCAATTTATGAAATAGACGGATATGGCATCGATCCCGAACCGGAAGTACCCGAGCAGTATTTCACACCCTATCCAAATCCCTTTTCGACCTCGACAACAATATCATTTCATGAAAACACCCGGCTTTTCTCCGATGCGCCGCGGCAAGCAGAGATAAGAATATATAACATTAAGGGTCAGCTCATCAGAGAATTAAAAATAGAAAATTTAAAATTAAAAATGAATGAAGTAGTTTGGGATGGTAGAGATGAGAATGGAATCAAAGTGGGCGCAGGTGTATATTTCTATAAACTCACAGGTATCGATGAACATATCGGGAAGGTCGTGAAACTTAAATAAAGGAGAAACATGAAAAAAATAATAATCACAAATATATTCAGCATTTTAATTTTGTTTTCATCTCTCTCAGCTTCAATTGATTTTTCAATAGAAGAAGTAAAAAGATTTGCATTCTGCCAGAATTATTTTTCAAATACCACAATGGTTGCGGAACCACCATATATGTATGCACTTACAAGTTACGGTCTTGAAATATATGAAATACAAATTAATGGATTATTGCAAAAGATATCAGGATTACCAATAAAAAAATCGTGGAAATTTGTTAAAAGAGATAATTATTTATATATTGGTTCTCATGTGCTTTCACATTTCGATCCGGCACCACTATACGTATATCAAGTTAATGTTAGCGACAAGTATAATCCATACATAGCACAGACTTTGGAATTTGACAATTTCTCTGAAGCGATCATTCCTGTATTAATCGGTGATTATTTTATTGCAGAAACATTTTGGGGTACTGACTATATATATACAATACCGGAACTAGAGCTTTACGGAACAATAGATGATTGGGATATGTATCTTCAACAATTAAACGACACACTGTGTTTTAATTTCATTCAAGCAAGCATCTTTGATCTATATGATAACACAGATATTCTAAATTTACAGTATGTTACCACTGTAGATATGTATGATATACACGGTGGATATAGCCCAAAACAATTTAAAAGCATAAACGACACAATAATTTGTGTGTCAGGACAAACGGCAGTATCTTTTTGGAATATAAGCAATCCCGGGCAGTGGGAATATATAAGTCATTATGTGCCTGATGAATTTCTTCAAAATGGCACGAATTTCACAAATTACGAAAACTATATTATCCTTTCGCAATTTTATGGACTGGAGTTACTTGATATTGCTGAAATATATAATCCCCAATATCTCGATTATTGTGATTTTAATAGTTCTTATGAATATTACATTATGAACAACAACGAATATATTTACATAGGAACTGGAAAGTTTGGCATGGGAATATATCAAATTGAAAATGAAGAAATAGTTTTCATTAAAGATTATTACGAATATCCAAGTTTTAATTATTCTACACTTATATATCAGAATCATCTTTTTATCGAGAGTACTGCACATGGGATATTTATATTTGATGTCACTAACCCACTAGAACCCATAGAGATCACGACATGCCTGAAAGAAGCCCCAATAAGATCACCTGTAGGACATGATTCACTTATTGTCGTACATGATTATGATGAAATAAGCATAAAAATTTATGACATAAGTGAACCTGATAATCCAATATTAAGAAATACTATTGATGGTTTTACACTTTTAGACTGGTGGTATTCCTATATTAAATTCGATGAATCAGAACCAAGTGCTATGTACCTATATAATTCGTTAGATGGCAATTTGAGGAAATATGATATTTCAGAACCGGGGGATTGTCCTCTCCTCTTTGCATACAACATTACAAATACAAGAACCGATTTTATTGTGAAAGACGGATATGGGTATATATACACTCCTCAAACATACCCCCAGCATTTATATGTTATTGGCGGATTATATAACAACGATCCGGAAATAGTTAATACGATAGAGGATTTTACGCATTTTTTTGATTCTACTCCTTTCTTAGGACGCTGTGGTGAATACCTTTGCTTGCGGTCTTCGTCATTTATCGAAAACCCTAAATTATATTCACTCGATGATCCTTTAAATCCTGAACTTGCGTGCATTCTTGAAATACCTTCTTCAAATTCTTGGCCTGAAATATATGATGATTTTCTCTTCACAAAGTCAGATAATCTATCTTTTGTGTATGATTTGAATGAATGTAATGGAGATACATTACACTATATAGATTATTTTGATGGACTTTTTATGATGTATGGTTTTGATTTTTATGATATAGATGATACCCATTATCTTTTTGTTACGGAACAATCAAGTATAGGAGTGTATGAATATAGCTACAGTTATGGAATAGATGACGACCCGGAAGCGAACGACCAATTACTTACCTCCCACCCCAATCCCTTCTCAACCTCAACCACAATCTCATTTACAGGAAAATTGAATTCACACGAATTATCTCAAATAAGTATTTATAATGTCAAAGGACAACTCGTCAGAGAATTAAAAATTCAAAATTTAAAATTAAAAATTAATGAAGCAGTCTGGGATGGAAGAGATGATAATGGAAACGAAGTGGGTACGGGAGTGTATTTCTATAAACTGAATAGCAGCGATGAACATATCGGGAAAGTCGTGAAGTTACGATAGCATACATCAACCTTGCGAACGATGGGCTTGTACGACCCACGACGGAAGACATTCGCAAATATTTGAATTTAAAAACACCACCATTCTAAAAAACTTTTAGAGTACACTAACAATTTTCATAAATATTGACAAAGTTCCCGCGTTCATACACCAAATAATCAATACCATTTGTGGAGCTGTGTCTATGAAGAAAATGCTGGTTAATTATTTCTTGTCCATGATATTCTTATCACCCATTTTTTATGCTGACTCATGAGGATTACGTAAAACATGAAGTGTGAACTATATAGCGTCTATTCCTTAAAATTTTATCAAACATTTCTCATTTTGCTTCTGCTGCTGATGAAAAGCAGAAGCCAGTAGCGCAAGGTGAGTTTTCTAACAAATTTGACAATCCATAAAAATATGAGATTTCTTGCAAATAATTATTGATAAATTTAAGGAGTTAAGATGATCAAGAAGACACCTTTTTATAATATTCATAAAAAAAAGGGGGCTAAGATATTGCCCTTTGCCGGATATGAAATGCCTATTCAGTACAAAAATGGTATTGTTCATGAGCATAAAAAAGTTCGTGATTCTGTAGGCATGTTCGATCTCAGCCATATGGGGGAATTCATTGTGAAGGGACCCAAAGCCCTTGAGTTTTTGCAAAAAACAACAATAAATGATGTTTCCGCCTTGGTTGTCGGACAGGTGCAATACAGCAATATGTGCTATCCGGATGGGGGAATCGTTGACGATCTTTTGGTCTATAGAGATGAGGATTTTTACTATCTCGTTGTAAATGCTTCAAATCTTGAGAAGGATTTTGAGTGGTTGAAGAGCAATCTTATTGATGGCATGGAGCTTATCAATGTGAGCGATGATACTGCCCTTATCGGGGTGCAGGGACCTCGGGCAGAAGTAGTGGTGCAGAAACTCATTAAGGATGACCTGTCCACGCTTGTGTACTACCGTTTTATTCATTCTGAGATCGATGGCGTACCAGCGTTGATCTCCCGAACTGGATATACCGGCGAGGATGGTTTTGAGATATATTTTACGGACCTCAGCAGGGCAGAGGAGTTGTGGAATAAAGTCGAAAAAGCAGGTGAAGAATTTGAAATAGAACCAATAGGACTTGGGGCACGTGATACACTTCGGCTGGAAATGAAGTATCCTCTTTATGGAAATGATATTGATAAAGATACCAATCCCCTGGAAGCTGGACTCCGTTGGGCTGTGAAGTTTGAAAAGGGTGATTTTATCGGGAAAGAAGTGTTGGAAAGAGTCACGAAGGAAAAGATACAAAGAAAACTTATTCCTTTTGTAATGGATGGAAAAGGGATTCCGCGACCGCATTTTAAGATATTAAAAGATGGTAAAGAGATAGGGGAAGTGCGCAGCGGTACAATGTCTCCGAGTTTGGGTGTGGGCATCGGAACGGGCTATGTGCATCGCGATTACATGAAATCTGGAAATAAGATCGAGATCGATATCCGCGGTAAAATATTTCCAGCTACGGTCATTAAGCCACCATTCTATAAAGAGGGTACTATAAAGAAATAAAAAGTGATCCGTTGTTTTATGAGGTGCCCAGAGCGCGGAGCGAGGGGTGAAGAACGACCCGATTTGTTTTTAATTCTTGACAACTTAAACTCGGTTTCTTTTTTCATAACCAAAACAAGTTGCAATCGCACATACCCACGAGGAGATTGGATAAGTAATTTGTTATTTAATTGATTTCTTGTATACTATAAAACAGTTTACTCAGACAAAAATTTAATCAATCCCAAGAAGGATTATCATGGTAAATAAAATTGGTCGTTTAACAGATAGAGAAGAAAAAGAACTTCAGCAGGAAACTATTGCCGCTCTTGAGATATATAAATCTAATGAGAAAAAGGGGACGAAGAAAATCGAAGAACTTGCTGCGTGTAAGAATTATTTCGGCAGAGAAATCGTTGGCAAAACTGCTGCTAACTCAGAAGAGAAGGACAACCTCGAAGATCTGATGAGGGGACTACTGGATTCTAAGATTTATACAAAACGTGCAACCGCCCTCTTCTTCTTTATGTATTTTTATAAAAAACAGCCGGAAAAAATGATTGAAATTGTAAGCGAATATTACGATTCCATCAAATGGGAAGCAGAAAACATAATGGACCAATTCTGGAAAGATTATCCCCAGCTTATGAAACAGAATATGCTCAAATGGATAGAAAGTGAAGATGAAAGAAAGCGATCATTATCCTTTCATGGTTTGGAAAACTTTTCTGAAAAAGATCCTCATTTTGTTATGGAATTCATTACAAAAATCATTGATGATGAAAGTCTCGAAGTTCAAAAAAAGATCACTCATACTCTTATTCAAATTGCCCGTTCGCGTCCTGCAGAAGTGTATCCTTATGTTCAAGAACTTCTCAAAGATGCCGATGACCGAAGAGTGAAAACTATCTGGGTCTCTATGAAGAAGCTGGCGAACAGCCTGAAAAGTACAAATTCAAAAGAGAAAAACGGCGACTTTGTCCTTCTCACAAAAAACACAATTAAAGACTGGCGTTCTGATAAAAATAAAAAAGTTCACATTATGGGCGATAAACTTTATTACATTATAAAAAATATCTGAAAAATTTTACTATTCTTGGAGCGAATATGCAACACATCGATATCATTATTAAAAATGGTTACACCGTCACCATCAATCCTGAAATGGAAATCATAAAACACGGTGCAATAGCAATTGAAAAAGGAAAAATACTTGCGATCGGAGCCAATGAAGACATTGAGAAAAATTACAAAAGCGATAAAGTAATTGACGCTTCATCAAAAATTGTAATGCCCGGTTTTATAAATGGGCACAGCCACATTGCCATGACATTCTTTCGAGGATATGCAGACGATCTTTTGCTTCAATCGTGGCTGGAAGATTACATATGGCCTGCAGAAACACGATTCGTGAAAGCTCAATTCGTTTATGATTCTTCATTCTACGCCTGTGCAGAGCTCATCAAGAACGGCATCACAATGATAAATGACATGTATTTTTATTCCAAAGAAACAGCCCGTGCCGCGACAAAAGCTGGTATGCGTGCGATTCTTGGAGAAGGTATTCTCGATTTTCCAATGGCTTTTCATAAAATTCCTGAGAGTATGATAAATTATGCATTGGAAGGACATGAAGAATTCAAGAATAATGATTTGATAGATTTTGCAATGATGCCTCATTCTATCTATACCTGTTCAAAAGAAAATCTTATCACCGCTGCAGAAAAAGCTCGTGCACATAATATGCTTATTCATACACATCTTTCAGAAACTAAAAAAGAGGTTGATGACTGCGTGAAGGAACACGGAGTCCGTCCGGTACAGTATTTGGATTCTATCGGTTTTCTTGGAAATGATGTATCTCTTGCCCATGGAGTATGGATTGACGAACAAGAGCAGAGACTGCTTGCAGAAAAAGGTGTTGGTGTAAATATCTGCACGGAATGCAACATGAAACTCTCATCCGGATTTGCTCCCATCAAGGGCTATAAAGAAAATGGAGTAACGATCTCACTAGCTACTGACGGCGTGGCAAGCAATAATAATCTTAGTATTCTTGATGAGATGGATATGACTGCAAAAGTACACAAAGCTATCAATAACGATCCCACATTCCTACCTGCAGAAGAAGTTGTGCGCATGGTTACGATTGACGCAGCAAAAATATTCAACAAAGAAGATGAGATCGGGTCCCTCGAAGTGGGGAAGAAGGCGGATATTATTCTTCTTGAGCGTAATAAACTTGAGAATATGCCGATGTATAATGTGTATTCCCATCTTGTGTATACAATGCACAGCGAGTCGGTTCAGGATGTAATTGTGAACGGCAAAGTGCTCATGCAGGACAGAAAACTGACTGAAATTGACGAGAATGAGTTGTTTGAAAAAGCAAAGTATTATCAGAGAGAGCTGCAGAAAAAATAGATTAGATTAGGCACTTAAAAATTGAAACTTACCAGCAAGTTGTCGTGAAAATGAAGATTCACGCAAAGACAAGAACGGAGAAACGCAAAGAATTTTTAACCACAAGTCTTCGTCTGCCTCAGCGTAACGTAGCGAAGACGTGTGATTAAATTTCCAATTTCAAGTTTCAAATTTTAGTTAACTTTGACAAAAAATACCACAATCCTACATTTTAATAGAAATATATATAATAAATAATATTATAAGTATAAAAAAATATGAAAACGAGAATTTTATTAACCATACGCTTTAGCGTGTGGGATGATCCGGTACAGATGACCAGCCATTTCAATGGCTTAAGTAGGTGAATAATGCCTAAACATTCTATGAAAGTGTGCTGGCTACATTTAATCTGGTCAACAAAAGAAAGATATCCTTATTTTGTAGATTCAGATATAACAAAAAAAGTGATTGTAATATTAAAGGATATTTGTAAACAACACGAAATATATTATAAAACAGGTTATATAAATCCTGAGCATGTACACTTGCTTGTTGATTTACCTGTTAATTTATCTATCGAAAAATTATTGCAATATTTAAAAGGCATATCATCACACGAAATTAATGAAGTTGGGCTCTTCAAAACAAGATTTAGTTGGTCCAAAAGATATGCTGCTTTTTCCGTTTCAAATAGTGAAATAGTTGGTATAATTCAATATATAAATAATCAAAAAGAGCATCATAAGAAAGTGTCCTTTTTGGATGAGTGGGAACATTATAACGATAAATTTGATTTAGTGAGAAGTCCTTGAAAGGACTCCATCATATGATGTTCTCGGTTACCACAAACTGAAGTTTGTGGTTAATATGAAAAAATATAATTTCTTAGGAGAATAGATGAAAAAATGCTTTTTTGTAACCCTTGGCGTACTACTTTTGACCTTGGGTCTTGTCCATGCATCAAACCTTGAAATGGACTTCACTTTTGACAGACCATCAATTACTGAAAACCATATTATAACTGACTTCATTACCAAACAACAGGTTCCCGGTGAACCGCTTATTCCATTTTACGGCGCAAAGATACTTCTTCCATTTGGCGAGAAGATAGAAAATATCGAAACTACCCATTCGGATTGGGAACTCGTTACTTCCGACATGTACATAAATTTTGTCAGAACCCCGCAGCCAACTAGCGTACAAGGGATCATTCCCACACAAAAAAATGAAACATTGTACCAATCCAATTCTCCTTATCCATCAGTTGAATATAAGCTGCTAAGTACGGAGTTGTACACAGGTCATTCCATTGCTTTGATCAATGTATATCCCATCAGGTATATACCAGGAACTGGTACAGTTGAGTATGCGCCGAACTGGTCATTGAAGGTGGAAACTGCCTACGATGCTGAGATAGCAGATCATCAGTCCAGAATGCTGCAGAATTCAGATACAATTCTTTCCGAACTTGATAATATGGTTGATAATGGCTATGAAAAGAACTCATACATTGGCAAAGAAGCGAAAAAATCCTACCGTGATAATCTTATTGATCCTGCCGATCCTCACGATTATATAATTATTACCTCAGAGAATTTCCTTCCTACTTTTACTGATTTCAAATTGTGGAAAATAAACCGTGGTGTGCAGGCAGAGATCTATACTGTAGAAGATATTTATGCCAATTATGCAGGCAACACCAATGCGGATAAGATTCGTAATTTCCTTATCCTTGCCTATATTTCTTGGGCTGGTTCGAGTAATCCCCTTGAATATGTGCTGCTTGGTGGGGATGACGAGATCATTCCGAGTGTAAGTTTTTATGTGGCAGCAGGTGGAACGATCGGTTACATTCCCTCAGATCTCTATTATGGTGGTCTTGACGGTAACTGGAATGGCGATGGTGACAGCAGATTCGGTGAGATGGAAGATAATCCTGATTTCTATCCCGAGCTTGCAGTTGGAAGAATTTCGGGGGATGTACAGCAGGATTTTGTGAACGCTATCAATAAAATTCAGAGTTATACGGACAATCCCAAACCCGCGCTTGAGAAAGCATGCATGGTAGGGGAAAATCTCAACTGGAGTCCCGTGACATGGGGTGGGGATTATAAAGACGATGTTGCAACCCGAATTCCTGTTGATAGTTATCATTTTTATACATTATATCAAAGGGAAGGAACTTATTCCGGCAGTGCTGTGACTGCTGCGATCAATTCAGGCATGGGTATCATAAATCATATGGGACACACAAATTACAGCATTCTTATGGGAATGAGCCCGAATACCCCTGATAGTTTTATTAATGATGAATATGGCTTCATTTATACACAGGGCTGTTATCCTGCTGCATTTGATGATGGCACAAGCGGGTCAGCAGAATGTGTGGGTGAACGCCTTGTCATTGCAGAGCATGGCCCAATGGCGTTTGTCGGAAATACCCGTTATGGTTGGTATTCTCCCGGCTCAATAGAGGGCACTTCGGAACAGTTTGACCGAACCTTTTTTGATGCACTTTTCATAGAGAATATACGAGAACTCGGTAAAGCGAACGACTACTCGAAAGTAGCACTCGTTTCGACGGTGGATAATCCATGGATGCGCTGGTGTTATTACGAACTGATAGTGTTTGGAGATCCCGGTACTGCGGTCATTATGACCGATGGAGAATTTCCATACGTGGAAGTCGCCAATATAGAATTTTTTGATACTTCAGGAGATAATGATGGCATAATCAATCCCGGCGAACAGATCGAAATGGTCGTCGAAATCCAAAATATGCCGGACTGGCAAATTGCAGAGAACATAGAAGTAGAGTTTATTTGTGATAGCAGCTTTATTGTACTTCAGAATACTACTCACAATTACGGATCTCTCGCGGCAGGTAGTAGCGCTGATAATAGTTCCAATCCTTTCACCTTTACAGTGAGCAATTCCTGCGGGTATGAGGATATTAATTTCCAGCTCCACATTACGTCTAACCAAACTGCACCATATCCTTTTGATAAGATGTATTATGACACTTTCCAGGTTTCTCTGGTGCAGAATAACTGGCCCTCTTATCTTGGCGTGGAGGTGAAATCTTCACCCATCGTTATAGATTTTGATAACGACGGCGAGGATGAGATTGTAACTGTTGACCGCATGGGTAATGTTTATGCAATCACTACAGATGCTCAAACAAAACCCGGTTTCCCGATCCAACTTGATGACGAGGTCTGGGCATCTCTCGCAGCAGGTGATGTTGATAATGACGATGAGCTTGAACTGGTTATTGCTGGAAGGAACGGCACAGTCTATGCACTCAATCATGACGGATCGCAGGTTTTTTCATATACAGCTGCGGGACAGATCATCACAACTCCCACTCTTGCCGACCTTGATAATGATGGCTATCTTGAAACAATTATTTCCTGCATTGACAGCAAACTCTATATCATAGATCATAACGGAAATAATTTCCCGAACTTTCCTTACGAATTTGATGCACCGCTTTGCTCGGATGTAGCAGTTGGTGACATTAACGAGGATGGTGTAATGGACATGATCGTCGGTTTAATAAACGGGAAAGTTTATGCTATAGACAGCAACGCAGAAGTACTTGCCGGATTTCCGGTGCAGACAGAGTCGCATGTTTGGGCTTCACCCATTATATTTGATACGAATTATATCATCTTTGGAAATAGCAGCAACAAGCTGTATATAATTGATTACACAGGCGCGGTCATTCATCAAGAGAACCTCTCTGCAAGCTTGTTCTCCTCCCCAATTGCATTTGCAAAACATCCAGGTGGAGCATTCAACGTGGGTTATTCATCTATGGATGGAGAAGTCGGGCTGCTGGACGCGAGTGGAGCAACAGTTGATGGATGGCCAGTGAGTATGAACAACACTTCCAAAACAAGTCCTCTTGCTGCTGATATCAATAATGACGGAAGTGTTGAGATTCTTGCATCAACGCAGGATGGTCATATCTTTGGCTATACCTATGATGGTACACTGCTTCCGGAATTTCCAATTTGTAATCCCACTTCAGTTACATCACCAATTACCCTTCATGATATTGATAATGACGGAGACTACGAGATCATCGCAGGAACAACTTCCGGTATATCTATTTGGGATTATAAAGGGTTTCACGGCTCGTTCCATCCCTGGACGATCTACCGGGGCAATATACAGAGAACAGGCAATTATGCAGATAATCTAACATACGCGGTTGAACCCGAAATGCCATCAAACGATTTTGCTCTTTATCAAAATTTCCCGAATCCTTTCAAAAATTCTACAGTGATCTCCTTCAATCCTGGAGCATTCCATTTTGAACAGGCAAAGTTAGCAGTATTCAATATTAAGGGACAGATGGTTCGTGAAATTCCATTTACAACTGGCTTATATTCCGTTCAATGGGATGGCAAGGATAACAGAGGCAGAACGTTGGCAAATGGTGTCTATCTCTACAAATTATTGACAGAGAATTACGAGTCTGGCGTAAAAAGATTATTATTGATCAAGTAAATACATTTTAGGTGCACCCATAGCTCAGTTGGTAGAGCAGCTGACTCTTAATCAGCGGGTCCTGGGTTCGAGCCCCGGTGGGTGTACCATTTTTTTTATACACTAAAACTTTACTCGCAATAACATTACCGCAGAAATTTCTTGCTAAGAAATAATAATTATTCCTATTTTACATTCTCATAAAAATTATACAGGAATTACACGGAGGTAAAAATGGATATAGTTAATAAAAAATGTCCGATTTGTGGTTCACCCCTTAAGAAGGATTTCAATAAGCCCAAAGAATATATTTGGAATTATGATTGTTATAGATGCGGAGAATTCAAAATACTAACAACCGGCATGAATGTATTAAATGGTCACATTTCTGGGATGGAATTAAATGATATAACTAAAATTTACATCTCAGGTTGGATAAGGGAAAATCAAGGTTTGGATATAATTCTCAATATGGAAAAATTTAAATCCTTGATGACATTACCAGAACTCTCTGTATTTGAGAAAGCCGATAAAATGTTGCAATATCTTGCAGAACAATTTTCTATTGCAGGATTATCTCTTGAGTATAAGTTTAGTGAAGTGTTTGGAATTTTAGAAAAAATTAACCAAAAAAGATTTCCCGAAGAATGTTTAAAAAATAATAGAGAATTATATAATAATACTCGAGATTTATTACCTTTAGTTGCTATTGGAAGAATTATCAACGGTCACGAGTTTAGTTTCTTGTTTAGTCAATATTTGGAAAACACAAAACACTATATTTCAAAAGGACATCCCAAGATTATTACACCAGCCGGCTGGGCATATCTCGAAACTTTTCGTCATCCAAACCCTGATAGTAAGAAGGCATTTGTCGCAATGTGGTTTAATGAAGAGATGAAAGAGATTTGCGAAAAATATATTAAAACGGCAACTGAAAAAGCTGGCGGTTATTTAGCAGAAACAATTAATGAAAAGGATTACAATGGAGATATAAACGACGCAATTATTGGTGAAATCAGAAACAGTAAATTTGTTATTGCCGATTTTACAGGCAATCGTGGTGGTGTTTATTATGAAGCTGGTTTTGCTTATGGATTAAATATTCCTGTTATTTATACATGCAAGGAGGACTGGTTTAATGAATTTGTTATAGAGAACATAAAAACTAAGGATTCAAAAGGAAATGAGAAAGAATTAGAGGTTAATAAATATTCTCAGATCCATTTTGATGTAAATCACCTAAACTTTATAGTATGGAAAGATGGAGAAGATCTATACCATAAATTGCTTAATAGGATTAAAGCAACTATTGTATGAGCATTTGTTCATTTCAGTTAGTTTTAATTAATCTATTTTGGATTGAAATATTATGAACACTACATTTCAAAATAACATACCGCACCGATGGTGCTCGGTATCATTTTCTTTCAAATACCAGATGCTCCCGCATCTGGTTACAAACATGAAACACCTATGGTGTTTGTCGAGAATGTTCATTAATTAAATTGAAATATATATTATCTGTAATAAATTTACCACGCACTAAGGCATCAAATTATAAAAATTCAACACTGATGGTGTTTACTAATAACGTTTATGAACTCAATGATATGTCTGATATTAAATGAGTTCCGTCAGGAACGATATATTTGTAAAAGAGAGTGTAAACCTCTCGAAACCAAGAAAACGTGACCTTAGCACCGTAGGTGCGGCATGTAAAGGAGCACAATGGCAAATACATACACACAAATCTATGTAATGCTGGTTTTTGGAGTGAAAGGGAGAAGGAACCTGATAACAGATGATCACGAAGATGAGATTTATAAATATATCTCAGGAATCATCAGGAACAAAGCACAAAAATTATTACAGATTAATGGAATGCCCGATCATATCCACATTCTGGCCAGTTTTAAACCTGATAAATCGATATCAGATTTAGTAAGAGATATAAAATCAAATTCATCGAAATTCATTAATGAAAGTAAGTGGCTTGCAGATAAATTTCATTGGCAGATGGGATTTGGAGCATTTTCATATTCCCGTTCCAAAATCGATGATGTAGTTCATTATATTAAAGATCAGAAGGAGCATCATAAGAAAATATCGTTCAAAGATGAATATATAAAACTACTGGATTTATTTGGAATAGAATACGATGAAAGGTATCTTTTCCAATAAGATACCGCACCGTTGGTGTTTGCATAATATGTTAATAAATAAAGATGGAATGTTCATTGTTTAAAAAGTTCCTTTAGGAACGATATATTTGTAAGGACGAGCGTAAGCTCGTGAGATAACGATGATGAATAACAAAGCGCCATAGGTGCGGAATATGTAGGATGTTAAAATCTTAAACGCACTTAACAAGGAGGAACAAATGGCACAGGATCGAGAGCAAACCTTCAAACAACTTTCATGTTTGTGGGAGAACAATACCATAAATGTTCTGGAAACGAAGAGTAACAAATACGCAATACTCAGCGATCTCCATTTCGGGGACGGGGGACCCGCTGACGACTTTCGGGATAACATCAAACCGATGAAGCGCTTACTTTCCCACTATCTCGAGAATAATTATCGCATCATCCTGCTTGGTGATATCGAAGAACTTTGGCAGTTTGACTTGGATATGATCAAAAAAAGATATGATACCGAAATCTACAGCTTGTTCAGGAAATTCGATAATAATCGTGTCATACGAGTGTTTGGCAATCATGATAGAGAATGGGAATCCCCACGTGACCCGGTTATGAGGAATCCCGACATAACAAAAGGTGCTCCCGAAGCCCTGAAAATGAAAATTGGAGATGATCCTTTTATTCTCCTCGTGCATGGGCATCAGGGAAATATTGAATCCGACAAAAATAGCTGGTCGAGTAAATTCTTTGTGAGATTGTATAAAGCCGTTGAACCATGGCTGAAATGCATGAATATCGGCACACATCCACCTGCAATAAAATCACAGGTCACTACGGATTACGAACAGGTCATGTACGCATGGGCAAAAAAGAACAAGGTGATCCTTATCTGCGGACATTCCCATCGGGCTATATTTGCATCTACTTCCTATGCAAGAAGATTACAAAACGAGATTAAAGCATTGCTCGAAGAAAATCAAGCTCATAAAGAAGACGGTATGCTGGTACGTGAAAACAAAAAGAAAATCAACGAATTAAATAAAAAATGGAATGATGAGAAAAAGAAGAACAGGGATATTGATCCAACAGATCCGAGCCAAACACCTCTGCCATGCTATTTCAATACAGGATGCGGGCTTTTCACCGCTGGTATAACCTGTCTCGAAATAGAAAATGATGAGATCAGATTGGTAAAATGGCATAAGGAAAAGAAAGAAGAACCTTTCTTTGAGATTTATGAGAGAGGTAAATTGAGTGAATTCTTGAAACAAATTAAAGGTGTATGATATAATTTATTAAAATCCGACATACGATCTCAGATAGTAAACAGGGATACCCCCAAAATTTCAACGTAAATTCTCTGAATAGTCTATGAATAAAGGGTTTGCTGGTATATTATTATGGAAATTTACTTATAGAGAATCTATTGTTTCTTATACACCTTTGTAGTTGTCACCCTGAGCTTGCTTGTCAAGGCGGAGCGTAGCGTAGACTGGTCGAAGGGTCTATCGAATGGGGTGTCGCACTTCGAGAGCCTCAGTGTGACAGTGCTTTTAACTATTATGGTTATATCTTTCTCTTGCTATTTATACGAGCGATATTCACTAAGTTTTCCTGCAAGTGTCATAGATATGAAAAATATTGGGGGTATGCATGCTCAGACAGTTAATTATTGACACAATGTTGATAAAATTCATCTGCATGATAAACACAAAATTTGATAAAACCTGAAAGGAAAATCATGAAAAATAAACCGATCAGAATCATTGGGATCACACTTATTTTAATTATTTTATTTGCTGCGTTTCTATATGCAGAAGAGAATCGGGCTGGGGAAGAAAATATTTGTCTTTGGAAGATAGAATCGGACAGCAATACGGTGTATCTTATGGGTTCGATACATTTTTTGAAAGAAGCGGATTATCCGCTTGATGGCAGGTATGACCGATGCTTCGAAGACGCAGAGAATGTTGTGTTCGAGCTGAATTTTGACAGCACACAAACACCCGCTTTTCAGCAATATACAGTAATGAAAGCGTTTTATCCGCAGGGAGAAACCTTTCGGAGTTCGGTGAGCGATTCTACCTACACATTGGTAAAGAACAAGCTTCTTGAGCTGGGATTGCCAATAGAGAAACTCAATGCGTTCCAGCCATGGTTCATTGCAATAACTATGCTGAGTCTCAACTTGCAGGAGCTCGGATTTGATCCCCAACTGGGAGTGGACATGCATTTTTTTGAAATGGCAAAAGAAGCACAAAAAAATATTATCGGATTGGAAACACCTGAATTTCAACTCGACCTGCTTTCAACTTTGGGCGGGGAAGATCAGGAAGATTTTATCATTCAAACTATAGATCAGTTCGATGATATGGAATCTACTTTAATTGATCTTGTTGATGCGTGGAGCAATGGAGATCTTGAGAAACTTGATGAACTTCTTAATAAGGGATTTGAAGAATATCCTGAGCTTAAACAAACATTGCTGATTAATAGAAATTATAATTGGCTTGATGATGTGATCGAATACACCAAAGATAATGAGGATTATCTAATAATAGTTGGATCAGGCCATCTTGCCGGTGAAGAAGGATTGGTCGAGCTTCTCGAAGCTCAAGGATATTGCGTAGAACGGTTTTAAATTTACATAAGAAATATCTTCAAGGATCCTATAACTTGCGGAGAACAAATTCTGTTGGGATGAAGTGCTGTTCGTTATTTGGAGTAGGTAACTTTGTCAGTTTAAGTACACAAAGCACTTAATTATCTTGTTACAAACCTACCCGAGCGTAGCGGAGCGTAGACTGTTCGAAGGGTTTATTTATTGTTGCTTATTTTACCGACGGGATAAACCTGTCTCTACCATTTATTCTTTTATCTCTTTTCGCTCCTCTCTTTTCGCTTCACGCTCTACGATATGCTTACATTAACTGTTATAAGTTCCCTTTTGATCACTTAAAGCCCTCAGAAAATTATTCTTCTCTCTCTTACTTTTCAAAATAAATATCTTCTTTTCAGAATTCTTCAGCAATCGTGTGTAGGTTTTCTTATAGTCCCAATGAGAGACACAAATCCAGTATAAAATAGAATTCTTAGAAAAGAAAGTCTGTCTGAACGTTTCGACATTATCCCCGAATAATTTCTCCTTGGTTACAATCCTCTTTATTGAACGAGTAAGTGCCTGCAGAAAAATCACAATAAAGGGATAATCCAGCCAAATGATCGTGTCTGCACGAACCCAGACGAGATCGCGCACAATACTGAAATTTCCATCTATTACCCAGTTGCCCTGCTCTACTACTCGGGCAACGTTTTTTCTGAACTGTTCTCTATCAGCGATCTGCCAGTTATTTTTCCAGAAAAGAGTGTCCAGTTCGATATGGGGAATGTGAAGGAGTTTGGAAAGCTGTCGAGCTAAGGTTGTTTTACCGGAGCAGCTTGTGCCAATGATTGCAATTCGCTTCATTGGTGGAATTTAATCCCATACTCGGATAAACCGAAACAAAAAAAGAATGCACCACAGAGAACACAGAGAGCACCGAGAAAGATCAAAAAAGAAAATATATCATAAAAGGTAGAAAAAAAGTTAAATGGTATAAATGCACAATAATAAACGATTTCAGATAATAAGAAGATCAGAGAACCTGTCAAAATCATAATGTTCCTAATTAATCTACAGAATATATTATATGATGATCAGTATACGTTTTTCTGTTTAATTACATCTGCAACAGTACGCAGCATGATCTTGAGGTCAAACATCAACGACCAGTTCTCAATGTAGTAAAGATCGTAAGCGAGTTTTTCAAGGGGTTCTGTAGTAAAGTTCAGCCCTTCCATTGATCTGAGCCCATCCTGTTATGCCGCCGCGTACGATGAGTCGGTCATCCCAATTCTGGATTTCTTTAGATAGCTCATCATGAAAGAAAGGGCGCTCCGGGCGGGGTCACACCAATGACATATCCCCTCTTACCACATTGAAAAATTGAGGGAGTTCATCCAATGAAGATTTTCGTAGGAAATTGCCAATTTTGGTAGTCCTTTCTTGCTGGTCGGAAGTGGAATAAGTAGGACCGGTCTCATCTTCAGCATCGACATACATGGATCTGAATTTAATGAACCAGAATTCTTTGCCGTGCAGTGTGACTCTTTTTTGTTTATAAAGTATAGGTCCTTTGGAGCTGAATTTCACAAGTAGCGCCAGAACGAGCATAACAGGGGATGTGATAATAATAAGTGGAATGGCAATTAAAAGATCAAAACATCTTTTTACAAAACATTGCCATTTAGTGAAGCAGATGTAAGTCACACCGATCAGGGGTATGCCGTCCATGTCATCAGAATCTGTTGAGCCGGTTTTAAATTGATAGCGAGTTGGAGTAAATCTCAGGAAAATGTCATTATCTTTGCAATAGAGAATAATATTATTGAACGTTTTTTGGTCAATGTCATCAACAGCAATAAAAAGCGCTTCAGCGTCGACCGATTTTGCGATTTTTTTAAATTCTCTAATAGTTCCTAAGTGAACATGGTGGTTTTTCAGATGATAGCGAAGTTTGTCCAGAGTAACGTTTGATATGCTTCCAATATAATTAAATCCAAGATCAGGATAGAGGATCATTTTTTCTGCAATCTCCTGCCCCATGGAATTTACTCCAATAATGACCGCTTTCTTATTGCCAATATTATGACTGAGGACGATTTTTTTTATTTTATTAATAAACCAGTGAGAGATAACCAATATCAAAAATGCTACAGGCAATGAATAGATTATCACGTAGCGAGATTGCGGCAAACCCTGAAAAGCGTAGGTGAACGCAAATGAAAGCATTGTCGCAAATATTGCACCTTTGCCAATGGCTGTTATCTCATTCATCCACTGAAGATGTCCACCGTATTGTTTGTATAAACCGGAAACAATAAACGAAAAAATCCAGATGAATACGAGCAGCCACAATATCTTAAGATACATATCAATGTACACATCGGGATAAGCACTTATATCGCTGACATGAAGCATACAGCGGAATTTCATCCTATAAGCCAAATAGAAACTCAATGCAACTGCGAAAATATCATTCGTAATTTTGAGTGCGGTAAAAAAGAGATTAATTTTTTTCTTCGTCATGGGCATTACTTAAGTGGAAATTTTTAAATATTTCTATGAAATAAAAAAGGATAATGCACATTCCCTTATCAATTTTCTTGAAATTATGCTGCATCCAAGATTGAAAAAATTGACGTGTTGTACGCGTTAAAAATTTTCGTAAATGAAATAAAAAAGAATTAATAGAAAGAGTTATTACTATGGATAATAAGCATTTTGAAGCTGTAGACAAGAAAGTTTTGGAGAATACTGTAAAACGTTGCCGGGAGAGGAATGTCATTATTCCTACTTATGAAGAGATGATCCATCCAGAAAAAGTGCCCGAAAAAATAAAACACGAACTCTCCAATATAGGATTATGGGATTTGCATCCAAGAAATTTATTTAGAATTACCTGGAAGAATGAACCAAAAGAAAAGGGTGGCGGTTATGATGGCGTGAATTTCATGGAAGTACCATCAGAACTGACTGGTGTGAAGGCACGTATATTTATCTTAATTGGAAAGTATTTCCCGACCGGTTCACATAAAGTTGGTGCGACCTTTGGACCGCTTGTCGAGAAATTGATTCGTGGTGTCTTTGACCCCACAAAGCAGAAAGCCCTCTGGCCCTCAACCGGTAATTATTGCAGGGGCGGTGCGTATGATTCATATCTGCTTGCATGCCCCTCGATTGCAGTATTGCCGGAAGGAATGTCTCGTGAACGTTTTGAATGGCTCGAAAAAGTAGGAGCTGAGATCTATGCAACACCCGGATGCGAGAGCAATGTGAAAGAAGTGTATGATAAAACCAAGGAACTGAAAGAAGCCCGTGGAGATGAGATCGTAGTGCTTAATCAGTTCAGCGAATTTGGTAATGCTGTCTGGCATTATGCGGTGACAGGTCGTGCAATGCAGGAAGTGTTTGAAAATAATAAACTTTCAGGTCAGCGAATGAGCGGATTATTCCTTACGCAAGGATCTGCAGGAACACTCGGAAGCGGAGAATATCTTAGAGAAAAATACCCGACTATAAAAGTCTGTGCCGGCGAAGCTTTGCAGTGCCCGACACTTCTGTTCAATGGTTATGGTGGACATCGTATTGAAGGAATTGGTGATAAGCATGTGCCATGGATACACAATATGAGAAATATGGATATGGTGGCTGATATCGATGATGATGCGTGCATGAATCTGGTGAGGTTGTTCAACGAACCAGCAGGAAAGGAATATTTGATTTCCCTCGGAATTGCCCGAGAATTTGTTGATGAACTCCACCTGCTTGGCATTTCATCTATTGCGAATCTTCTTGGGACCATTAAGATGGCAAAATATTATGAAATGGACGAAAATGATGTATTATTCACAGTAGCAACCGATTCGATGGAACTCTATCAATCAAGAATGAAGGAGCTGCATGAGCAGTTCGGTGAATATACACCTTGCAATGCTGTTGGAGATTTCGAGCGCTACATTATGGGAACGACTATTGATTATATGCTTGAGCTTTCATACTGGGACAAGAAGCGCATGCATAACCTTAAATATTTCACATGGATCGAGCAGCAGGGCAAAACTTTGGAAGAACTCAATGCTCAATGGTATGATGAAAATTACTGGAAAGAAAAAATGCATTCATATGAGCGGTGGGATGATTTAATAAGAGAATTCAACGATAGAACTGGATTGCTGAAACAATAAATATAAAAAATGTCTCGAAAGATCATCAATGCAATTCTCTCTCGTAGTAACAGGACTATTCTTTGCGATATTCTTTACAACTCTCAGATTACTGATGTAATAGAGAAAGAAGAAGTTCCCGACAAACCTGCTGGATTAGCTGATTACATTTGTTCAAAAAGAAAAACACCGATCGGTTTAACTAATTCTATAAATGCGAATTATTGTGTTGTGTTACCCGGATCTGTAGATCCACATGTGCACTATGATGATCCTGGTTTTGAGTGGCGGGAGGATTTTTATACAGGCACTCTTGCAGCAGCATTTGGCGGGGTTAGCACGGTTGCAGACATGCCCTGCACATCAATCCCTGCTGTCATTAATGCAGCAAATTTGCAGCATAAACTGAAGGTAATCAGCAAAAAGGCAGTTGTTGATTTCGCATTGTGGGGAGGGGTTTCCGGAACAGAATTTAAGGATGACACAGTAAGAAATAATATGCTTGAACTCAAAGATCAGGGAGTGATCGGATTTAAAACTTACCTGATCTCCGGAATGAAAGATTTTACCTCATTAACTCCTTCACAGCTTGCAGAAGTGGCTCTTATTGCAAAAGAATTAGATATGCCAGTTGCAGTTCATGCTGAGGATAAAGTATTTGTTGAGAGCACGCGAGCAAAATTTCAAAAAGAAAATAAAAATGAGATACATCACTATTGCCAGACTCGAGGGGTCGAAGCAGAGGTCCTGGCAATCAAAAAAGTGATTGGAATAGCTCAAAGAACAGGTGCTCACTTTCACATTGTGCACCTGAGCAGTAAAAGGGGATTGGTGCTCATCGAAGAAGCGCAAGCCCGCGGAGTTCAAATTACGACCGAGACCTGCCCTCATTTTCTGGCTTTTACACATGAGGATTTTGTAAAAAAGGGAGGCATCCTGAAAACGGCACCAGCGGTAAAATTTCAAGAAGATAAAAAAGCACTCTGGGAGGGTTTAAAAAGCGGAGCGATCAGCTTTGTTGCCACAGACCATGCGAGCTGCGACTATCCGCGGGAGAAAAACACGGGCAATATTTGGACTGATTATGCCGGTGTACCCGGAAGTGAACTTATGGTTCCCTATATTTTTTCTGATGGATTTATGAGCGGTAAGCTCAGTCTTCAAACTATTCAAAAAATTCTTTCTGAAAATGCCGCAAAGAACTATAAATTAGATTCTTATAAAGGAAGTATCAGTATCGGCAAAGATGCAGATTTTGTACTGATCGATCCACTTGAAAAGACGAAGGTTGATCAGAAAAAATTGCACTCAAAAGGAAAATATTCTCCTTTTCATGATCGAATTTTTAAATGCAGGGTTGAGAAAACAATTATACGGGGAAATATCATTATCGACCATGCCACGCTTTTCGTTGATCCTGGATTTGGCTCCTATTACAAAAGCAATATCAAGACAAAATGAACAAATGATATTAAACTTTTATCTTCTCTAATCATCCTATGAGTAAAGTTTGAATAGAAAGAATTGACTTGTTGATTTATATAAATAAAAAAATCCTCATCGGGATGTTTACTATTATTCAATACTATCTCCAGAAATATCCTATGCTAACACCGCATATCTTAAAAATATAACTTTCATAATAATGAATTCAAAACGTATACTCTGGCTTGCCCTTATTCTGTCCGTTGTATTGCATATACTAGTTTTGTTTATTCTTCCCCATCTTTCCGATATTAGGTTGATAGATCTTAAACCAGACCAACAAGATATCGAAGAAAAGCGTATCGTTTTTGAATTTATTGAGACGCCGGATGTTCCTGAAGATAATAATGTTGAAAAGCAAAATCTTGTGTCTGATAAAAATATAACTGCTGCTGATGAGTTGGACGGCGAACTTCCGCTCGATGCGAATCCTTTTAGTGAAGGTGATATGGAGATCAAGGAATTTCCCGAAACAGAGTCAGTGGAGATACAACCGGAAAACAAGCCGACGGGTACAGTTCAAGAAACAGCAATAGAAGAATCTTCGGAACAATCTGATGAAATAGTAATTAAGGGAGATAAGGAAAAACAAATATCTCATGTGCAACCTGAAGGCGTTTACCTTCCGCCGCAGCCGGATTATAATAATGTGATTTCAGAAGTTGAGAAAGCCGGAGGAGTGAGTTTCAATACCTACAAGTGGAATTTTGCCCCATATATGTTGTATTTGAAGAAGAAGATTCAAGGAAATTTGAATCCTCCACCCGGATTTACGTATCTTGGTCTTATACACGGAGATGTACTTGTCAGGTTCATTATTTTGCCAAACGGCACGTTAAAAGATGTGAAGGTTCTGCATTCAGAAGCTCATAATTCTCTTGTACAGACAAGCACAGGATCGATCACAATTTCTGCTCCATTCCTGCCCTTACCAAAAGATTTCCCGGAGGATTATCTGGTGGTTACATCATTGTTCTCATATATAGTAGAAAAAAAATATAAATAAATTTAATAGAGGAGTTCTATGTTTTCTGATATTTTAGTGTTCTTATCTAAAGGTGGTGTCTTAATGATACCTCTGTTTATTTGCAGCATTTTGTCGCTTGCAGTTATAATAGAAAAACTCATTACACTCCGCTCAAGAAAAGTGCTTCCGCCTGAAATTGAAAAAGTCGTACAGAACTATAGTTCCGAGGATGATATAAGTTTGGTGACTTCGGTTTGCACGCAGAATAAAAGTCTGTTGGCGCGTATCACTCTCATCGTGCTTAATCACAGGAATTTGCCTTATTTCCGCATGAAGGAAGAGATCGTGAACAATGTCCGGCAGGAACTGCGCTCTCTCGAAAAAAGACTCGGCGTACTCGAAACCATTGCCTCTGTTTCTCCAATACTTGGACTGCTCGGTACTGTTGTGGGCATGATCAAAGTCTTTAGTGTGATCACTTCTCAAGGTGTGGGGAATGCCTCAGCACTTTCGGGGGGAATTTCAGAAGCACTTCTCACAACTGCTTTTGGACTAACTGTGGCGATCCCTGCTCTGATCTGCTATAATTATTTCACCAGGAAATCCGAGGATCTGATCCTTGATATTGAGAATATTACAAACAATCTTGTAAAGAATATCAATCATACAAAGAAGGAAGACGACTATGCAGTTCCTGAATAAGAAAAGGCGTCGGGTCACAATCAACATTACCTCACTCATCGATGTGGTGCTGCTCCTTCTGATTTTTTTCATGGTATCGACAAATTTTATTGAGCAGCCAGGCATGAAACTCGAACTCCCTGATTCAGAGACGGCATCATCATCAACCAGAAACGAGCTGGAAGTCATCATACAATCTGACGGCAGCATATTTCTCAATGGCGAAGCGATCAGTATTGATAAGCTCCGAATCCAATTTGAAGAGTACGTGGCAGAATCTTCTGATCGTAGTTTGTTCTTGAAGGCGGATAAGAACGTTACTCACGGCGTAGTTGTGGAGGTTATGGACATTGCTCGGCTAAATGGAATTCAAAAAATTATTATCGCATCAACAAAAAAAGCTGAATAATTGTTTGATGTTTATTCAATAAATTTGACACAAATATCAACTCATTCTTTATAGAAAAGAAGTTAGGAAATAAATATGAATAATAATATACTTATCAAAAATGCATTTATATGCCAGTTTGTTGATGGTGCTTTTATTCCTATATTCGGCGATATTATTATCGAAGATGAACTTATTCGTGAGATCAAGGAGACTTCCTATTCTGATTTTTTAAAGAAGCCGGTTAAGCGGAAAGTGCCTGCAAGCGACTATGATGCGATGGAGTATGACGCTCAAGGGCGGATGGTTTTACCACCTTTGACGAATTTCCATGAACATATCTATTCACGACTAAGTAAGGGATTGCCGGTCACTGGAAGAATGGATAATTTTGTAGAGATCCTGGAAAATCTCTGGTGGAAACTCGATAGAGCGCTGAATGAAAAAGCTGTTGAAGTAAGTGCAGAACTCACAGCAATAGAAGCGATCAAAAATGGTGTGCTTACATTATTTGATCATCACTCATCCCCCGATTTCATTTACGATAGCGAAAATATTATAAAGAAGGTTTTAAAAAATCGCGAACTGAATGCAGCTCTTTCCTACGAGGTGTCTGACAGGAATGGTGAAGAGAATATGAAACATGCTGTAGGGGAGAATCTCTCTTTCATCAAATATCGTACTACTGCGGACTTTAAAGGACAATTCGGACTGCATGCGTTATTTACTCTTTCTGATGAAACACTGAAATATATACAGGGAAAAACTCAAGATCTAGGATGCGGTTATCATATCCATGCTGCTGAAGATATTTTTGATGCTCGGTTCTCGGAAGAGAAGTATGGACTCACTATTTGTGAAAGATTAGAGAAATTCAACATGCTGAATGAACTTACCTTTCTCGCTCATGGAAATCATTTAGTGGACAAAGATTTTGAAATAATTTCAAAATATAATGCATCGCTTATTCATAACCCGGATTCAAACTTCAACAATGCAGTCGGAACATTAAATCTTGCAAACGTGCCCGAGGAAATTCCATTATTGCTTGGCACAGATGGTATGCATTGTAATATGCTCAAAACAATAAAAATGGCATTTCTCACCTGTCGCCATATTAATAAAAGTTCAGTGATCGGATTTGATATTGTGGCGCGTATTTTGAAAAACAGTTTTGAAATTCATGACAGATTTTTTGGAAATACTCCAAAGCTTCGAAAAGGCGATCCGGCAGATTTTATTGTACTCGATTATTGTCCATATACACCCATTGATAAAGACAATTTCCTTGGTCATTTTCTTTATGGGGCATGTGAGACTCAAGTTAAAACCGTCTTCAAAAAAGGGCACTATCTCATGAAGGATTTTGTTGTTGATCCGGAAGAAGAAGTTTATAAGAAAGCTTATAGCATATCCAAAGAAATTCGTGAGAAATTTCAGTTTTTACAAGATGAAGAACGATAAATTTAATATAATCGGCAGGGAGCTGCCTCGTATTGATGCTTATGAGAAAGTTACAGGCAGAGCTCAATATGCAGCAGATGTTTCTTTTCCCGATCTGTGCTTTACTGCTCAGAAATATACCTCTATTTCTCATGGAATAATTAAAAAAGTTGAGATTTCAGAAGCTGAAAAAGTTCCTGGTATTGAAGCTATTATTACTTTCAAGGACATACCCGGACCCAATCTGTCGGGTGTAATACATTTTGATCAGCCGATATTTTCGTTCGACAAAATTTACTGTCCCGCTGATGTAGTTGCTCTTGTAGTGGGTATGAATAACGACGCAGTTCAGGAAGCTCTCTCGCTCATTAAAATCAAAACTGAGGGGCTTCCAATATTAACAGATTATACAAAAGCATTGGACAAAGATGCTCCTCTAATACATCCCGAAAACAAAACGAATCTTATAAATCATTACCCACTTCGCAAGGGTGATATTGAAAAGGGTTTCAGAGAATCTGATATCATTTTTGAAAGGATATATACTACTCCTGCAATCGAACATGCATATATAGAACCAGAGTGCATAACTGCGGTTCCCGATTTTCGCAGAGATGTGTACAAAATATATGGGTCTGTACAGAATCCATTTACCTGCAGAAGGCTTGTCGCCAGAGTAATGGGTGTGCCCTTAACCAATATTCATATAATTCAAAATGAGCTTGGAGGTTCATTTGGCGGTAAAGACGACACGATGGACATTTTGGCAATGCGTGCCTGTGTTGCATGTAAAAAAGTGGGCAAACCGGTTCGGATACAACTTACGCGAGAAGAATCCATAATAGAAAGCTACAAACGACATCCTTACACTATGCATTACAAAGTTGGTGTTTCGAATAAAGGCATTCTAAAGGCAATGAAGGTCGATATCACTGCTGATGGAGGAGCTTATGCATCAATGAGTCCTTTTGTGACATGGCGTTCGGTAGTTCAAGCAACAGGTCCTTATGAAATTGAAAATGTTCAGACAGATATAAGTGCTGTATATACAAACAATCCTTACACAGGAGCGATGAGGGGTTTCGGATCACCGCAAATAATTTTTGCTCAGGAATCTCTTATGGACGAGATCGCTGAAAAATTGAATATGTCGCCACTGGAAATTCGCAGGATCAATGGATATAAACAAAATTCTGAGACCGCAAGCGGTCAAATTTTATCGAGCCATATTGTAAGCTTGAATCAGGTTATGGACAAAGCGATAAAGGAATCGAATTATAATATAAAGTATGATTTATATAAATCTGAAAGTTCTAATAATAATATTCCAAATGCTGAAGATCTAATATTACGGGATGAACAGTATCATTCTGGCTCAATTATAAAAAAGGGAATCGGGCTTGCATGCAGTTTTCGTGGGTGTTCCCTTGGCGCAGAGGGTGTCGATGCTACAGGGGCTCTAATAAGTATTCAGAAGGATGGAAGCGTATATCTTATATCAGGATTGGCAGAAAATGGGCAGGGTTTGCGCATGACATTTTCTATGGTTGCTGCAGAAGTTTTAGGAGTATCCCCGGATGATATTTACTATCTTGAGCAGGACACCAGCAGAATTGCTGATGGTGGACCAACTGTCGCTTCACGTTCAACCCTGGTGGGTGGAGAAGCCGTGAATGCTGCTGCTGATACCGTTCGAAAAAGAATCGAAAAAATGCTTATATCTGAATGGAATCTAAACGATAAAGCGACATTTGATTTTGACGATCATTGTATCTCTAATGTTGAAACAGGAAACAAAATAATTTTTTCTGAAGCATGTAATAAAGCATATATGAGTGGAGTAAATCTGAATGCATATGGATGGTTCAGGGCACCTGATGTTAACTGGAATGAAGAGGTTGGTCAGGGACCGGCCTATTTTACTTATGTCTATGGCTGCCAGGTTGCAGAAGTAGAAGTGAACACTGCATCCGGTAAAATATTTGTAAAAACAGTTACGGCAGTACATGATGCCGGAAGAATAATAAACAAGCTCGGAGCGCTCGGTCAAATTTATGGTGGAGTTTCTCAGGGTGCGGGTTATGGAATAATGGAAGAAGTGATCGTTAAAAATGCAGAAATTCAAAATATTAACTTCGATGAATATCTCATTCCTACCAGCGTTGATATAGGCGAGATTAAAGCATTTTTTGTAGAAAACCCCGATACTTTCGGTCCATTCGGCGGAAAAAGTCTTGGCGAACCAACACTTGAACTTACTGCTGCAGCGACAAACAATGCAGTTGCAAATGCCCTTGGAAAAAGATTCTATCATCTTCCACTTGACCTTGAACAGATCAAGACCGGAAAAACACTACATCAAATTAAAAAATGAAAAACAAACAATCCTTTCATAAATTTACAGAACTGAAACAAGCCCTCAAATTTATGAACAAAACCGGTACGCAGAGCAAGATCATTGCCGGCGGAACCGACGTGCTTATCGAGCTTCGCAAAGAGGAAGGCAAACTCGATACTGTAAAGCATATTATAGACATTCATGATATTCAAGAACTAAAAAATATTGAAGTTGGAAACGAAATTTGCAGTATCGGTGCATGCTGCACTTTTAAAGAAATCAGCAGCAATGAGCATATCAGATCACATTTCCCGTTGCTGAAAATGGCTGTTGAAAAGATCGGCTCTCCACAAATTAGAAATGTCGCTACTATTGGTGGGAACATCTGCAATCTTGCTACTTGTGCGGACAGCATTGCACCACTCCTCGTGTATGATGCACAAGTCAGACTCTGTTCAGAAGGAAGCGAAAGAACTGTTCCTTTAGAAAAAATTCTAATCAAACCATACAAGGCAGATGTTCGTCCTGATGAAATTCTTACACAGATCATATTGTCTTTGCCCGATAATGACTGGAAATACTGTTTTTACAAACTCGGACGAAGATCAGGAGTTTCTATAAGCAGATTGAGTTATGCGATTTTATTGAAAACCAGCGAGGATAAGGTCGAGGATATTCGTTTTGCCTTTGGGGCATTATTCTCAGTTCCAAAAAGATTACATGATCTTGAGCAGGAACTTAAGCAGCAAACAATTTCTGTTGAATTATGGAAAGATGTGAGCAGAAAGGTCGCGCAACAAATTCTTGATGAGACAGGAGTTCGCTGGTCAACCTCGTATAAGATTCCAGTGCTTCAACAGCTTTTCTTCACAAGCTTAATGGATTTGACTTAAATAAATATATTTATACATTGTATTTAATTAAATATTCGGGAGAAATAGATGAATAATACAAAAACAGTCATACTAAAACTCAGTTTTGTTATTGTTATCATAGGTTTAATCGTTGCATTCGGTTGCTCAGCTAAAACGAGCTCATTAATAGAGATGACAAGTGAAAATTTCGATGAACTTATCATGAATGAGCTTCTTGTCGTAGAATTTATCCCGGCAGATTGCGATAGCTGTGATGACGTGCTCACCGCCCTTGAAGAAATTCAGGATGAAATGCAGGATATCATAATTGCAAAAATGGATGTTGAAAAGAACAGGGAATTTTTAAATAAAATAAGATTTCGTGTGAAAGACGGAGTGCCAACTGTCGTGATGTTCAGCAACGGTGGCATTCAGGATTATTTCATAGGAGCAAAGAATAAGGAGACAATTGTTGAGAAAATAGATGAGGTCAAATCTAACCTGCATATCTGGGAAGATGTGGAAGCGGGAAGAGTATCTTTTATGGATGCCTTCGATTTCACTCTGAAAGATCTAAAGGGCAACGATGTTACCTTAAGCAAAGTCGGCGGACTCATAATACTTGATTTCTGGGCAACCTGGTGCCATCCATGCAAAGTAGAGATCCCATATCTTGTAGAATTTTATAACAATTACAAAAACAGGGGGCTTACCGTTATAGGGGTGAGTGCAGAAGACCATGAAACCTTGATTAAGTTTAAAAATGAACTTGCGGCCACAGGAACAGACATGAACTATATCATGCTTACAGATAGTGCAAGAGAGGTCTCAACAATGTTCGGGATCAAGAGCATACCGACTTCTTTTTTCATCTCTCCTGAAGGTACAATGCTAAAAAAAGAAATTGGATTCTCTGAGGAATCAGTCCCTGAATTTCAAAAACTTATCGAAGAGAATTTACCTAAATAAATTCAACAAGGAACAGTCATGGTAAAAAAAATATATAAAGCACTCGTAATATCTCTCCTCGTAATTTTCAGTTTCTCTACCTTGTATGCTCAGGAAGCAGAAGTACCTGTTGAAGCAATTACATGGTATAATTTTGAGGAAGGTATTTACGCAGCTCTCGCAGAAAGCAAAGATATTATTATTGATTTCTATACAGATTGGTGTCATTGGTGCCATGAGATGGATAAAACCACCTTTGCCGATACTTCAGTTATTTCCTATATGAGTGATAATTTCATTGCTATCCGGGTCAACGCTGAATCGGTAACGACTAATGTCACATTTAAGGGCACAACACTTAATTTAAGGCAACTAACTACTGCATTTGGCATTAAAGGATTTCCCTCTTATGCCTTTTTGACAGAGGATGCAGAGATAATCACTGTAGTGCCGGGATATTTACCAAAGGAACTCTTTTTGAATATCCTCAAATATATCGATCAACAGTGTTATGACAGGCAGATCAGCTTTGAACAATTCGTGGAAAAACAGGGTGAATGCAAGGATTAGCAAAACAATTTTAGCAATAATGATGATGAATCCCATACATCGCCATCGTTTTCTGTACACTTGAGAATATTAGAAAAGTGAGAGACCAGCAAGCAATGTGAGAGCAAATATACTACTTTTCATAGCCGCTGCAATTTGGGGATTCGGCTTTGTTGCGCTTTTCGCATTTTAAAAGTTGCAAGATATATTCTAAAGTGAGCTTCGTGCTCCCTTTTTTTGTTATGTGTTGATACTAAGTCGACCCAATAGGATTTCGATACCACATTTTCGATTATTTGTGGAAATTAATATTTTACTTGTAAGAAATCATCGCGCTGTTTACACTTTTTATTGATTTTTATATGTAGAGCCTGTAACGATTTAATTGTCTTAATATCAATATGTTACAGTCTCTTTTCCATCCCAAAAAACAATCACTTTCAGCCCTTAATTTTTGTAAACAACGCGTGAAAATCTCACATTTTACTTGACATACTAAAACCACAAATAAAATTTACCACCATAGGTAGTAAATTAAATTGCGAATTTGTAAAATGCAAAATATAATTAATAAATTGATTAAGATTGGACTTGCCGCTTCTGAAGCAAGGGTGTATTATTATCTTCTGAAAAAAGAATATTTTACTGCAGGAGAAATTTCAAAACTAGCAGAAGTTTCTCCATCAAAAATTTATAGCATACTCAGTAAATTAGAAAAAAAAGGTTTATGTACAGAGACCTTAGGAAGAGTAAAAAAATACTCACCTGTAAATCCAAAAGCCGGCTTTGAATTTTTGCATGATGAATTAAAAAAGATGGAAGAAAACATTTCTGAGTTGCCAGAATTACTCTCTCCGATTTACCATTCCGAAAAAGGAGATACCAATCCCTTAGATTACATAAAAGTGCTAAGAGACAAAAATAGTATCACTAGAAAGTTTGAGTCGTTAGAAAAAGAATCGATTCGTGAAGTGTTATCTTTGGTTAAAGGTCCTTTAGTTATAGATATTAGTAAACCATATAACCAAGAACAATTTAGTTCTTTAGAGAGAGGAGTCAATTTTAAAACAATTTATGATGCGGAATGTTTAGACACTCCATTTTTGATGGAAAGTATTGAGAAATTTAATGTTGCTGGTGAAGAGGTAAGAATTGCAGTTAAGATATCAATTCCATTTAAAATGTATATTTACGATAAAAGAAAAGTGATGTTCACATTAGAAGACAAAACTATTTCAGAAACCAAATTAACGGGTTTGATCATTGAACATATTGATTTGGTAAAAGGCTTAAAACAAATTTTTGATTTGTATTGGCAGAGTTCAATAACTTTGGAAGAGTTTAAGATGAAAGAAAATATCACATAAAAGATAGAGGGCTGTTAACTTCTTACTTTGGCGAGTACGTTAACAGCCCATTGAAAAAGACATTTAGAAAGGAACCGTAAAATGAATCCTTCAGGTATGCCTTCTTTCTTAAGAAGGCGATGTTATAATATCTTGTCAAGAAAGGTGGAATTAAACTTCAATGCTAATGTCGCAAATTAAAGTACCGGGGCTGTCCCGTAACCACTTATTATGTAAGAGTAAATCATATATGTTCATTCATAAATTGAGGATTTATTGAAATTAGTGGAAAGTAATATCATCAGATCTAGTTTTTGCGTTATAAGACGGTA